>Ga0315277_10010899_pt1 | contig 11484 bp, 7 predicted proteins | sample YL17G05_15_MG_FD_203695 | JGI IMG/M metagenome (GOLD analysis project Ga0315277, IMG submission 203695) | Sediment microbial communities from Yellowstone Lake, YNP, Wyoming, USA - YL17G05_15 | ecosystem: Environmental > Aquatic > Freshwater > Lake > Sediment | place: USA: Wyoming | collected...
TCCTTTACCATTTATTAAAATTTCCTTATTATGAAGGGCAGCTATCGGAGTGAACATCCTTGTTGCCAATCCGGATTCGCCACAGAATATCTCGTTCCTGTCAGGTTTAAACCCCCCTCTGACTATCACCAGATCGTCAGATACAGAAATTTCAGCACCAAGAGCTTCAGCAATTGCTATCGCCGCCATCGAATCATCACAGAAGGAAGGAGAAAAGATTTGTGAGACTCCATTTGACAGGAGAGCCCCGGCAATATACCTCTGCATTGCACTTTTTGAAGGAGGTGCATTCACGGTTCCCCTTACTGATGAGATGACCACTTCTGCCCTCATTATCAATAATTTATTGATTTATAAAGTTTTATCAGCTGCTTCACGGTGTATTTTCTGACAATTGCTCTCCCAATCGATTGCAGTAAAACAAAACTAATTATGTCGCCTCTTTTCTTTTTATCCTGCACAATCAGTTTTTCAAACTGATCTGATGAAATCTTATACTTCCTGATAAGATTATATCTGTTCAGAAGATTGAATATTCTAGCTCTTTCATCGCCGGAAAGGAGACCCTCTTTTACAGATATGTCAGCTGCAATAATTATTCCTGAAGCTACTGCAAAACCATGCTTCTGGTTCGCCTGAGTCTCTATTACATGACCAAAGGTATGTCCGAAATTGAGTATCATCCTTTTGTCTGATTCCTTTTCATCTCTTCGTACTACAGAGGCTTTCAGTTCAACTGATCTCGAAATAAGTGAGGTTAAAATATCCGAATTAAGGTTAAGTATGCTGATACTATTCCTCTCAATCTCCTTTACTAGAGTCTCATCCATTATTATCCCGTTTTTAATCAGCTCTGCAAGACCTGAAAGGTACTCCTCTTCCGGAAGGGTTTTCAGCATAGCAGGATCGCAAATGACAAATTGGGGCTGCCGGAAATTACCCAGTGTATTTTTAACGGAACCAAGATTGACAGCATTTTTACCGCCGACACTTGCATCAACCTGCGAAAGAAGAGTTGAAGAAACAAATCCAAATCTTACTCCTCTCATGTAGATTGAAGCCAGGAAACCGGCAACATCACAAACAACACCACCACCGATTGCAAGAACAAATCCGGACCTGTCAATTCCCAGATCAAGGAGCCTTTGTGCAAGATATTCAATTACTTCCAGGCGTTTACTCACTTCACCCGGAACTATTGAGAGAACCGGGAAATCAGGAAAATCCTCTTTGAAAATCTGATAGACATTTTCATCAGTTACGATAACAACATCTTTACCGGGTAAATAATGTATTACATTGGTCCATTTTTCACCAACAAATATTTCTGAGCTCTGAGATACAGTATTGATAATTATTTTTTCCAACAGTAATATTTTTAGTCGATAAAGTTAAAAAATCCCTGCCACCATAAGCAAATAACAGGCTGAATTTTAAATTGTAATCACTTTTTGCTAAGCTCAAGCCATCACATCTCCTTTTCATCAAGGAGATCTAATATCTCTCCAAATCTTTTTGATTTGTTGAACAACTCTTCTGAGTCAGGGTTACCGCTATTCATCTCTGATTCAATTGATATCTTTTCAGATTCAATCTCTCGGATCTTATGTTGCAGAGTCTCTAATTCTTTTTTCTCCTTAAACATAAAACCTGGTTTCCGCTCTCTCTCAGGATTAATCTTTGTATTAACTTTCCTAAAGAGCAGATTATCACCGCTCCTTCTGGAAATATTAATAGCCTGCAGGTAACTTATCATAAATCAGTAATATTATGCAAAGATAAAAAGTGTTACCTTACCTGCATCATTACCCCAATCCGTATGTTATTAAAGGAGCGATATAAGAAAACAATTGAATATTTTCTGAAAAACGGCCCCTTCCCGGAAACTGAGCTTGAGTATACTGATCCGTTTGAACTGATAGTTGCAGTAATACTTTCAGCACAGTGTACTGACAAGAGAGTCAATATGATAACCCCTGCCTTAATGAAAGCATTTCCTGATGCAGCGTCAATGGCCAGGGCCAGCCAGCAAGAGGTTTTTGAGTATATCAGATCTTGCACTTATCCAAATAACAAGGCAAAACATCTTGTAGGAATGGCCAGGATGCTGACAGAGAAATTTGACGGAAAGGTTCCTCAGGAGCCACATCTTCTTCAGCGGTTGCCGGGTGTTGGCAGAAAAACGGCTAATGTTGTTGCATCGGTAGTATATAAGAAACCGGTTATGGCAGTCGATACTCATGTATTCAGAGTAGCAAAAAGGATCGGACTGACAGTAAATGCAAAAACTCCTCTTGATGCAGAGCTTCAGCTTTTGAAGAATATTCCGGTTGAGCTTATGCACAATGCCCACCACTGGCTGATTCTCCATGGTCGCTACGTCTGTAAAGCAAGGAATCCATTATGTAATGAATGCGGATTAGCCGGTTTTTGTAAATACAATAAAGCTGTTAAGGTGAAAAAGAAAAACTGAAGATCATGTATCGGATTTTGAAACAAATGGTAATAATTTTGAGTATAATTTCTTATTATTAATTTTGAGACCGGCTAAACCCTGACCGATGGCAGATAAAAAGAGATTTGAAAAATTCCTGAGTTCCAATAAAAAGCTGAAAAAAGAGATCACAGCAATAAAGTCAAAGGCAAAGATCAGAAATGATTTTGCCAGGGAGATGGCTTTCAAAGCTTTTCACCGTGCTCCACAGCTGATGGCAATATGTAATTTGGAATCAGGTATTTTTGTTGATGTTAATGATGCTTTTCTGCAGACACTTGGATATAGTAAGAAAGAGATTATCGGCCGCACTTCTGATGATATTCAGGTTTTTGCAGATATCGGGGAAAGCAATAAATATATCAAGCTGTTATCAAGATTCAGAAAGGTTTCCGAATTCCCAGTCAATCTTAAAATGAGAAATGGTGAGAAAAAACCTTTCCTTTTCTCGGCCGAAACAATTCAGCTCGACGATGAAGTCTATCTTTTTACAACATACAATGAGGTGACTTCACTTAATGAGAAAACCTTAAAGACAAGAAGTGAGGGTATCCTTAATGAGATTTTTGAAACCATAAGTAGTTATTTAATACTGATTAATGTCTCATACGATAATAAATACTACATCCGTGATCTGAACAGCAAAGTTGAGGATATCGAGCTCATTACAAGATCAGATGTTCTGGGCAAATGCGTTAATGATACTCCTTTGGCTGACCGTGCTAAGTTAATGGAGCTTTTGCATCACATAAGGATAACAGGGGAACCGCATAAATTATCTGCTTCACCTCTCGGAGATGATTCTGAAGGCTATTACATGGGATTTCTCCTCACAAGCGGGGATATTGTTATAACCTGGGAACCCGGTCGACAGCAAAAGGAAAAAGAGAAGGAAATAATTAAACATGGATCAGTCTTTAATAATTTAGCCAATATGCTGCCTGAGATGATTTATGAAATAGACCTTACAGGCAGAGTTACATACGCCAATACCCAGGGTTTAAACTATTTCGGATATGATAAAGAAGACCTGGAGAAAGGAATGACAATGGCGGATATCTTCCCTCCGGAAGAACTAAAGAGAGCAGTTGAAAATCTTAATACAATAAATTCCCAAAGGCAGAACACCAGTAATGAGTATTTTGCAAAGAAAAAGGATGGTTCTTTGATCCCCATAATTACCCGTACTTTTGGCATTTTCCAGAATGATAACCTTGTAGGATACAGGGGTGTTGTAACCGATATCACTGATCAGAAAGAGAATGAAGCCCAAATCATCAGGGAAAAAGCATTTCTGGAACACCTTATTGATTCAACACCCCAGGCGATAGTTATTACCGATATACCTGGCAAGATTACATTGATTAACAAAGAGTTCACCAACCTCTTCGGATATACTTATGAAGAAGCTGTCAATAAATACATTGATGACCTGGTGGTTCCGGATGAGCTAAAAGAAGAAGGTCTGAAGATTGATGAAAGGGCAACTCAAATCGGAAAAGAGACCGTCCAGACTGTAAGAAAAGATAAGTACGGAAACAGAATTCATGTTTCTCTGATAGCCTCCAGTATAGTAATCAGTGATGTTACGGTTGCCCTGCTAGGTATCTACAGAGACACTACAACGGAAAGGAAAAACCAGCTTGTGCAGGAGATCCTTTATAACATATCCACTGCCGCCCTTAAGCAGTTTGACATTAAGGATATTTACCCCACAATTGTGTCGGAGCTCAGCAAAATCTGGGATACAAACAATTTTTATATAGCAATTTTTAATAAGTCAACTCAAACTCTTTCACTGCCTTTTTTTGCTGATGAAAAAGATGATTTCAATGAGTTTGCGGCAAAAGGAACAATCACCGGCTGGGTAATAAAAAACAATAAATCTGTTCTTCTGAAAGTGGATGATCTCAGGAAAATGGAGGAAGCCGGAGAGGTTGATCTTGTGGGGACTCCCTGCAAGGTATGGATGGGAGTTCCTTTAAGGTTTGAAAACGATATTATCGGGGTGATGTGTCTTCAGGATTATAATTCCGAGGATAAGTTCTCAACTGAAGATCTGAATGTGCTTGATTTTATTGCCAATCAGATTGCTATTGCTATCCAGAGAAGGTCAATGCTTGATAATCTTATACTTGCCCGGCAGAAAGCTGAGAAGGCTGCATTGTCAAAGCAGCTCTTTATGTCTACAATGAGCCATGAAATCAGGACTCCTCTCAATGAGGTTATAGGTATAGCAAACCTGTTAATGCAGGGGAATCCCAGGGAAGATCAGATGGATCTCATAAAGACTCTGAGATTTTCCGGAAATCACCTTATGACTCTGGTAAATGATGTTCTGGACTTTAATAAAATGGAGTCGGGGAAGATAGTCTTTGAGCAAACCCAGTTTAATCTTGCAGATTTTCTTGAAGAAATAAAAAGATCCTATTCATTCCGTTCAAATGAGAAGAAACTGGAATTCAATATTATCAGTGATGACAATGTTCCCATTGAGGTAATAGGTGACCAGATCCGGCTTAATCAGATACTTTCCAACCTGCTTTCCAACGCGTTGAAGTTTACGCTCAAAGGAAGAATTACTGTAGATGTAAGGGAGATTGAAAGAATTGGTAAACAGTCGAAAATAGAATTCATGGTCAGGGATACCGGTATCGGTATTCCAAGTGAAATGCATGAGGAAATTTTTGATAGTTTTACACAGGCTTCAACCGATACAACTAGACGTTTTGGAGGGACCGGTCTTGGTCTTGCAATTTGTAAGAAGCTTGTTGAGCTTCAAGGTGGTTCTATCCGTGTTGAAAGTGAGCCTGATAAGGGATCTTCATTTATTTTCAACCTCGTCTTTGGTATCGCGGAACAGCAATCGCCAGGCCGTAAGGCAGGAATATCCGAAACATTTAAGGGACTTGAGGGAAAAAGAATTCTGGTTGCTGAGGATAATAAGATAAATTTCTTTGTTGCCAACAAATTCCTGATTGGCTGGGGAGTAAAAGTTACTCATGCGGAAAACGGTCAGCTCGCCCTGGAATTGCTTGATAAAGAAGAGTTTGACCTTATTCTTATGGACCTCCATATGCCTATTCTCGATGGTATTGAAGCCAGCAGGATAATAAGAAATTCAATCAATCCGAAAATAAAAGACATTCCTATAGTTGCACTTACTGCAGCAATAATGTCAGAAAGCCACGACAGGATAGAAGATCTGAATATTAACGATTATGTTTTGAAACCTTTTAAACCTCAGGATCTTTACGAAAGGATACTTAAGCATATCAGGTAGTGGCTCAGGGCTCAGGGTAAGCAGATTATTTTATGCAATTTTTGCTGATATAGGAAGTAGCTTTTTTATTTCCAAGGCTTAAAGCTTTTCTGAAATCATGACAGGCATCATCTGTCTTACCTGTGTTGAGGAGCGCAATGCCTTTATTAAGCCACACATCCGGATTTGCGGGCTGAATATCCAGAGCCATACTGTAATCACTTATTGCATAATTCCAGGTACTGGAAATAAAATATGAATTTGCCCTGTCAACATAACAGTCGGCGTCATTTGGATGAAGCTTCAGATTCTTCGAAAAATAATCAAGCGCCTTCAGGTTGTCACCCGACTCAGATTCGATCTTTCCGGTAAGACTTAAGGCATCCTTATTGTCCGGATAGAGATCAAGGTATCCTGACAGGTCTTTAAGGGCTTTATCATATTCTCCTGTTTCCCGGTAACATTCTGCTCTGTTTAGAAATAACTTTGCATCAGCAATCCCTAAATCAATTAACTGACTGTACGTCAGAGAGGCTCCTGCATGATTCCCGGATACAGCCTGCGTCTTAGCCAGCAACCTTAACCAGACTTCATTCTTCCTGTCGGCGGATGTAAGCTTTGTCAATATTGTAATTGCTCCCGTATAATTCTGAACTGAAAAATCAACCAGTGCCTTTGCATATTGTGTAGAATTATTATCGGGATAGTCATTTGTCAGTGCAGATAGTATTGAGTTAACCTCCTCCCTGTTCCCAGTAGAAATATAATACTCAATCTCAGGTATCTTTTTTTCGAAAACATTATATCTCTCTTTTTTCCAGAATTGCCGCCAGTCGGGTGTGTTTTCAATTACTGAAAAGGCAGGATCGAGCATTATTTCCTTTTCGCTCTTTTTGAAAGAAGAGCTGATGTTCAGATCGAGGTGATAAAGCGAAGTTTTTACGTCTCCTTTAAGGGCATAAATGCGCGAAAGACCATATTCTCCCGAACCCACAGCAATTTTATCTGCTGATTGATAGTCAGCTATAGCGTTGGAGTAATCTCCAACAGACACATAGGCATCTGCCCGCTGAAGATAAAATCTGTTGTCCTGCGATTTGGAAAGGGCTTCTGAAAGCAGCATTATTGCCTCCCTTGCTTTTCCATTATCTGTCAAAGCTTTTGCTTTGATCAGATAATCCACAGGTTGCTGGGCAAAAACAACAACTGTAAATATCAAAGAATTTAACAGAACCAAAACTCTTTTCATCCTGCATACTCATTAATGATCATCACAACTGCTCTTTAGTAATTGTTGCTCCTTTTTCGGTAATTACATGAACAAAACCTGAGAGATGGAATAACTCAAGACCGGTGATCCGTCGTTCCCAAACATCACACTGGTAGAAATATACTCCCGGAGATACAATCCTTCCCTTATATGTTCCATCCCAGTTTAATCTCGGGTCGGATGTCTGGAAAAGCAGTAATCCATTTCTGTTAAACAACTTGAAATCAACTCTTTCCACAAGTCCGGATGTTTTTGCCACCAGCCTGTCATTAATATTATCTCCATTCGGAGTAAAGACATTGGGAATCTCATAAAAATTACATGAATCGACACATATCATCTCTGATTTTTCGCCCTCATTTCCGGTTGCATCAAAAGCTGAAACTGCATAACATCCGGCAATTATTTCCCCGGGCGAATGAATATAAGTAAGAATGTTCCTGTCATTAATAGTGGTATCAAGTTCCAGATTCTCCTGGTATGTCATTTTATGGTATATCTTATAACCGGTTATATCGGCAAAACATTCAGGATCTCTAACGATCCAGCTCAATGTATTAAAAAGTTTATCGCATTGAGATGAGACCGTAAGTTCCGGGGCACACGGTGATTCGTTATCAACCGGGGTGATACATGTAATTTCAGACAGGTTAATCAGGTTTTTTGGTAAGTCAGGGTGCTGATAGCCACCTGTTGATCTTATATAATAGCAATACTGTTTCCCGTTCTCAAGCCCTGTATCAATATATGAAAGAAGATTTGTAGTGCCCACCGAATCATAATTCAGTGTTGTTTCATTCAATCTGAAGAAATCATACCTGCTGTTAATCCAGGGGACATTTCTGTGTATAGTAAATTTTGCTTTCCTGTCACCCGGGGTCACCTCAAGGAAAAGTGATGAAGCATATGACGGGTCTCCAATCATAAACCTGTTCCCCGACTGATCATTATAAAGCTCAATTTTATAAATATATGCTTTGGCCTGAGTATTAATCAGAGTATCAATATATACTGTATCATTCAGGTCTGCAGTAAATATAGAGTCAATCGGCTGATAGTTCGTTCCGGTGATCCCTTCTGCTCTGTAGATCAGGTATTTGTAAGGCCCATTTGCAGGTATAGTATCAAGTTTATCAGGTTTTTTCCATGAGATAAAAATTGAACCGCTGACTGCATCTGTATTTCTGACGCTGACATTTTTTATTACAGGTAAGCCTGAAACCAGAGTTGATTCGACTTCATTTGAAGCTTTGCTCTCTGTTCCGTTCGGATAGACAGCTACTATGCGGTAAGTATATTCCTTTCCGAACTGTAATCCCTGTCCGTTATCTGTGTCAACGAAGGTTATAGCTGAACTTCCGGCTGCATATCCCACTTTTAAAAATCCGGCAGAAGATGGCAGGCTTGCTGTACATGAGTCAGGGGTAAAACCGGAGGCCCCCTCCCTCCTGTAGATGCTGAATCCGGATATTACTGGTGTTCCGTAATTCTTCCAGTTAAGTCTTATGAATTTGCCTTCAGGAGAGGCTGTATAAACAATTGGTGATGGACCGAGTATCTTGATTTTCATATTATCTATATCGAAAAGACGCAATTCCGCGTTATTATCTTCCGACTTGAAAATAATATCGTAAGGCTGACTTCGTACATTTTCATAACATGTTACCCACCAAAACCTTTTAGAAGCACTTCCTGAAATTGAATCTATTTTTATAAAATCAGCATGGCAACCAGATAATTGAAATACTCCTGATGTTGCCTTGAGAAAAATATGATCATTATCCTTGTCAGTACAGGTAACGATAAAATCTACAGTATCCCCTGCTTCAACGCATAAATCTTTCAGAGGTCCGTTTACCGGAGGATTATTGTGTGTATTAAACACCTCAATCTGCATGTCCCTTACTACAACTCCGATCTTTTTGCCATTACGCCATTCCTGTATCTCTATGGCAACATTATATTTACCGGTATCTGCAGGGGTATCCCAGACAAGGTCCCCGCTGATTGAATCAACATAGAATTTATTCGTTGCGGGCGGAAAGGTATAGTTCTCAATTGGTTTGCCATCTTCCCTTGTACACACTGTAAGTTTATAGGCCAGGCTATCACCATCCGGATCATATGCAGCAGGATTATGAATAAATATATGACCTTTTGCTGCCTTATCGTAAGGAGGGTTAAGCAGAACCGGAGTACTATTTCGTCCCATTGACGGATTAACAATCAGAATAGTACGGAGAGAGAAGACCACATTTACTGAGTTTGGAATATTCTGAACACCATAATTCCGGTTCGGATCCTGCATGACAATCACATAAACACCCGGACCCGGAAATGTATGATTAATCTTATATACATTTTTCTGATAGTAGTTGGGAAGAGCAGTGCGTTCAAGCCTTGGCGCAACAGAAGTGGAGTTATCTCCCCATTCCACTGTTAGCTGAGGTCTGTCGGCATAGCTTAAAGTATATGTGAAGGTCGTTATTGTAAACTCATAAGTCAGATCCGATATCTGGACATATGTTATCTCACCTGCCCTGTTGTGGGTTGCACTCAGGTTGAAAAAACAGAATGATAATAGTATTGATATAAGGATTTTTTTCATTTTTGTTCTTTCCGGCTTCTCTATTTAACTTTAAACATCTGCTCCCTTTTTTCAGGAGTAAGCTTTATACCTTCCTCAAAGCTGCCATATCTGAAAATCAACAGATTAGACTGATCCTTATAAATATCTGTAAGAATCGAATTTCGTACAGTGAAAACCTTTGATCTCTTCCTGTATTCAAATAATAAATTCATTTTCAATTCATTGTCCGACAAATTAATATCTTCGATCTTCCCGTCAAGCTTTGTCTTTCCGGCAAATATCTGAACCTTATCTTTAATATAATTCTCAATCATATTCATCGCAGCTGTTTTATTCCCGGAAAAATCAAAACCGGGAGTTATACCCATTAATAGTTTATAGTCGAGAATAAAATCGTCATAATATACCTTTAAAAAACCATTAAAAGCCTCACTTTCAGCAGAATATTCTACACTCAAAAGTGTCACATGCACCGGATGTGCAGCGATCCAGAGTGACAGGATAAAAATCTTTAGCATTACCTTCTGTTAAGGGCTTATAATAAGCAACAAAAATCAGACCAGAAAGGTTATTATTCAACAATACTTACACGATCCTTAAGATAATTAACTGAACCCACCTCAATAAATGAAAATCCCGATCCACCCGAGAAATTACCGGCAAGGACGACAACAATATCGTCATTCCTGAGGTCATGTGCGATAGTGAGGTTTTTAAGAGCGATATGGATAAATTCATCTATCGATTTCTTTTTTTCCTGGAAGCTGGCATAAACACCGTATGAAAGAGCCAGTTCCCTCATAGCCCGGGTTGTATAGCATTGAGCCAGAATAAGATTTATTCCTCTGTAAGAGGCCATATCTCTTATTGTTCTTCCGCCTACTGTATCTGCAATAATTCCTCTTGCCCCTATTCTTATAGAAGTTTTAACAGCAACCTTTGCAAGATAGGCCGAAACCTCACCTGCAAAATTTTCTGAAGCCAATTCGAGATATTGCTCCTTATTATGTTCCACTTCAAGAGCTACTTTTGTCATTGTTGTGACTGCCTCAACAGGATACTTCCCGCTGGCAGTCTCCCCGCTCAGCATAACAGCATCAGTCTGTGAGTATATAGCGTTGGCGATGTCACTCACTTCAGCCCTTGTCGGACGGGGATTGGAAATCATTGAATGCAGCATCTGGGTGGCAACTATAACCGGCTTTCTTTTTTTGATACATTTATTTATGATCATTCTCTGTATTCCGGGAATTTTTTCATACGGAATTTCGATGGCAAGATCACCTCTGGCCACCATTATACCGTAAACATTTTCAAGAATATCATCAATATTGTCGACACCTTCCTGGTTTTCAATCTTGGCAATGATCTTTATTTCGCTGCCAGCTTCATTAAGAATTGCCTGGACATCCTGAACATCCTGCTTTGACCTTACAAAAGAATGGGCAATAAAATCGATATCCTGTTCAATTGCCATCTTTATGAAAGTTTTGTCTTTCTTTGTCAGCGAAGGAAGACAGATCGTAACGCCAGGAATATTGACACTTTTCCTTGAACCCAGTATACTGTCATTTTCTACCAGGCATTCGAGACTATTGCCATTTTTCCTTATTGCTTTCAATTCAAGCTCACCGTCATCAATAAGTATCAACGATCCCTCAGGGACATCGTCAGCAAAAGATCTGTACGACACACAGATACAATTATTCTGTGTCTTTTTATTCGGATCCCCGGTTATTGTGACTGTATTACCTTTTTTCAATTCGATGGAGTCATCGCAGATTGTTGTTCTTATTTCAGGGCCCTTGGTATCGATCAGAATTGCTATCCTGTCGGATACCTCCCGCGTATTATTAATGATCTTTAAC
>Ga0315277_10010901_pt1 | contig 11482 bp, 10 predicted proteins | sample YL17G05_15_MG_FD_203695 | JGI IMG/M metagenome (GOLD analysis project Ga0315277, IMG submission 203695) | Sediment microbial communities from Yellowstone Lake, YNP, Wyoming, USA - YL17G05_15 | ecosystem: Environmental > Aquatic > Freshwater > Lake > Sediment | place: USA: Wyoming | collected...
GCCAGGCGGAAGCCGGTCTTGAACTGCTCGGTGAACTCGCCGTTGTTGGCGTAGGGCGGGTAGTAGAACTCGTCCTCGTGCTCGATGTTCATCGCGCCCTGGTAGCCGGCTTCCTGCAACACGGTGAAAAAGCCCTTCCAGTCGACGATGCCGGAGCCTGGCAGGCGGAAACGCCACCAGCGCGCGTTGTTCAGCGGGTTGATGCCGGTCTTGCGCAGCACGTGCCAGAGGATCTCGGCGTCTTTCAGGTGTACGTCCCAGATCTTGTCGATGAAGTCGCGGGCGGCCTGGACGGGGTCCATGAACTGCCACTGGAGGTGCGACGGGTCGTAGAGCAGGCCGACGTAGGGCGAGTCGTTGAAGCCCTTGAACAGCGCCTCGTAGCCCACCGGCCCGGTGGCGATGTTCGGCCCGCCGGCCCAGGGTTCCCAAATGATTTTGACGTTGTGCTTCTGGCACAGCGGGAAGTATTTTTCCGTGTACACCTTGACGATCTCGTCCACCTGCTCGGCCAGCTTGCGGCCGGGCATGTTGCCGGACATGGTGGCGACATAGGGCACCTTGAGCCGGGCGGCGAGTTCGATGGCCTTGGCGAAGCGCGCGTTGCCGGCGGCGCGGGCGGCCGCGTCGGGCGTGGTGTGATTCTCGACCGCCATCAGCGAGGAACAGTACAACCCCAGGCGGTCCAACTGAGACCGCACCTTGGCCACCACCTCGTCGGGCGCGTCGGCGGGCAGTTTGCCCCCCACGCCCAGTTGCACGCTGGTGAAACCCTCCTGTTTGGCGAATTCCACATTCCCTTCCGAGTAATTCGTGAGGATGCCGAGTTTCGGCTTCCAGGGCGCCGGCCTCCGCCTGGGCTGCGCCGAGGCCGCGGCCGAAGCGAGCACGCCGAGCATTGCGCGCCGGGTCTGTTTCATGGATCGAGTGCCTCCTTTACGACTCTCCATTGTGGCACGGCCTTCAGGCCGTGGGGGGCATGGTCTTCAGGAGGTGCCACCACACAGCCTCAAGGCTGTGCCACCCGTTCCCTTGCGTTGGACGGCGCCGTTCCTATAGACTTTGGGCAGGCTGAGGTGAGCCTCGGTGACTGAACTGTTCTCGCAGTTTTCCGCTTTCTCGGTGTTTCTTGCCATTGCCGCCATCGGGTTCCTGTTCCTGCTCGTCTCGCTCGTCTTCGGCGAGGTTTTCGAGCACTTCGGCGACGGCCATTTCGACCACGATTTCAGCCACGGCGGCCCGAGCTTTTTCAGTGTCCGCATCCTGAGCGTCTTTGTCACCGCCTTTGGCGGCTTTGGGGCCATCGGCATTCACTATGGGCTGTCGACGCTGGCCTCGTCGGGGACCGGTTTCTTGAGCGGAGTGTTTTTCGCGTCGCTGATCTACGCCTTTGCGAGGTTCCTGTTCGGGCAGCAAGCCACGACCGAGGTCCGCTCGTCGGACATCGTCGGCCGCACGGCGATGGTGGTGGTGGCGATTCCGGCGCGAGGTCTCGGCCGGGTGCGCTGCCAGATCGGCGAGGAACTCATCGACCAGACGGCGCGGACGCGCGACGGCGCCGCGCTCGCCGAGAACTCGATCGTTACCGTCGAAGAGGTGCTGGGCGAGATCTGCATCGTCCGGCCACAATAACCCATAACGGAGGTTTTCCATGTTCACGGAAGCGTCTCGACTTCTTCTGCCGTTCATCGTTCTGGCCGTTGTTCTGGCGCTGTTCATCGCGGCGGCGCTGTTCAGCCGGAACTACCTGAAAGTTGCCCCGAACGTCGTCGCGGTGCTGAGCGGGCGTAAGCGCAAGCTGGCCGACGGCCGCCTGGTGGGCTACCGCATGGTGCGCGGCGGCGCGGCGTTGCGCATTCCACTGCTCGAAAAGGTCGACTACCTCTCGCTCAACCTCATGACCATCCCGCTGCAGATCACGCGGGCTTACACGTTGAAGGGCGTGCCGGTGTCGGTCAAGGCGGTGGCCAACGTCAAGATCCGCAGCGATGAAACCTCGCTGCACGCCGCCGCGGAGCGTTTTCTGGGCATGTCGCCGCAGCAGATCAACGGCGTGGTGTTTCAGACCCTGGAAGGACACCTGCGCTCGATCCTGGGCACGCTGACGGTGGAAGAGGTCAACAGCGACCGCCAGAGCTTTGCCCAGAAGCTGACCAGCGAAGCCGCCGCGGACCTCGAGAAGATGGGCCTCGGCGTCGACGTGCTCACGATTCAGGAAGTGAGCGACGAAGAGGAATACCTCAACGCGCTGGGCAAGCGCCGCACGGCCGAGGTGAAGCGCGACGCCACCATCGGCGAGGCCGACGCGACGCGCGACGCGAAGATCAGGTCGTCGCAGGCGTTGCAGGAAGGCGAGCGGGCGAAACTGGACGCCGAGGCCAACATCGCCCAGGCGCAACGCGATTTCCAGATCCGCCAGGCACAGTATCAGGCCGAGATCGAGACCCAGAAGGCGCGCGCGGCGCAGGCCGGCCCGCTCGCGCAGGCCCAGGCGCGGCAGGCGGTGGTGGCCGAAGAGGTGAAGGTCGAGCGCACGCGCACGCAGGAGATGATCTCGGTGCAGGAACAGGAGGTCATGCGCCGGCAGAAGGAACTCGAAGCGACGGTGATTAAGCCCGCCGACGCCGAACGGCAGGCGGTCGTGGTGCGCGCCGAGGCCTCCAGGTCGGCCGCGATTCTGGAAGCCGAAGGCAAACGCTCCGCGCTGATCGCCATGGCCGAGGCCGAGCAGCAACGTCTGCACAAGGAGGGCGCCGGGCGCGCCGCCGCGCTCGAAACCGAAGGCCGGGCCGAGGCGGCCAAGATCGAGGCCATCGGCCTGGCGCAGGCCAAGGCCATCGAGGCGCAGGGCACGGCCGAAGCCACGGCCATCCTGCGCAAAGCCGAAGCGTGGAAGGAATTCAACGACGCCGCGCGGTTGCAGACCGTTCTCGAGAAGTTGCCGGCGATCATCCAGGCCTCCACCGGCGTGTTCGGCGCCGTGGCCGCGCCGATGGGCAACATCGACAAGCTGGTGGTGATCGACCAGGGCAGCGGCGCGCAGACCGGCGCCGGCGGCGCCGCGCGCCTGGCGCAGACCGGCCCGGCGATCGTGTTCAACCTGCTTCAGCAGTTGCAGGCGCTGGGGCTGGATGTGCCGGCGGTCCTCGAGCAGTTGGGAGTGAAGAAGGCGGCCGCGACCAAGGAAGGTTGACCCATGCCTGCCGTGTTCCGATCGGCTTTCGCGCCGCGCGAGCAGCCCGACGCGCTGGTCATCCATTGCAGCGACCCGCGCTTCCAGAAGCACTTCCACGAATTCCTGCGCGCGCATCTGGGGCTGGACACTTACGGTCTTGTCGCCGTGCCGGGCGGCGCGCAGTTTCTCGCCATGGTCGATTACCTGCCGAAGTTCTCCTGGGTCGGCTGGCGGTGGCTCAAGTTCCTGGTCGACCGCTCGCGCCCACGGCGCGTGATTCTGATTGCCCACGACGACTGCCTGTGGTACAAGGACCTCCGCTTCTGGCAGCACGGCGACGACTGGAAGAGCGCGGCGCTCTCCGACCTCGCCAAAGTGCGCGACGGTCTTCGCACACGCTTCGGCTCGCTCAGCGTCGAGACCTACTTCGCGCGGATCGACGGCGGAGAGGTCGTGTTCGAGGCGGTTAATTGATGACCCGGCGCGAATTCGCACTTACGGTGCCCGGGGCGCTGGCCGCGGCGCGGCGCTCGATCCTGGTTCACGAGCACGTGCTGGTGGACTTCGTCGGCGCCGACGAGATCAGACCGGGACGCTGCGACGCGGACGAGGTCTTTCGCGTCGCGCGGCCGAAGCTCGAGGCTATCCGCAAGCACGGTTGCGTGCGGATGCTGGAAGCGACGCCGAACTTCCTGGGACGCGACGCGGGCCTGATGCGGCGGCTCTCCAAGGCAACCGGCGTCGAGATCTGGATCAACACCGGCATCTACGGCGCTGCCAACCACAAGTTCGTGCCGTCGTTCGCGCGCTCGGAAACGGCCGGGCAGCTTGCGCGGCGCTGGATCGAAGAAGCGCGCCAGGGTGTCGACGGCGTCAAGCCGCGATTCATCAAGACCGGCGTCAACAAAGCGCCGCTGGATGAGTTGGACCGCAAGCTGGTCGAGGCGGCGGCCCTCACGTCGCGGGAGACCGGGCTGACCATCGCCTCGCACACCAACTCGGGTGCGGCGGCTCTGGAACAGGTCGAGATCGTCGCCTCAAACAAGCTCGCTCCGTCGAAGTTCGTCTGGGTTCACGCCCACAGCGAAAAGGACCACGCCCTGCACGAGAAGTTCGCGCGCACCGGCGCCTGGCTCGAATTCGACGGACTCAGCCCCAAGAGCGCCGACTGGCACCTGGAGTGCTTCCGGTGGATGTCGGAGAAAGGGTTGCTCTCTCAAGCGCTGGTCTCGCACGATGCCGGCTGGTACCGGCCCGGGGAGCCCGGCGGCGGCAACTACCGCGACTACACGTACCTGTACACGGACTTTTTGCCGCGGCTCGATCCGGCCTGGCTTCCGGCGTTGCTGTGGGACAATCCGCGCCGTGCTTACGGATCGTAGTAGGATATGTCTCCCGACTTGTCCAGCCGTCGCGAAGGCGACGGCCGGCTTGCCGGCCGGCTGGACAAGACAGGAGACCTGTCGAGGTGAAATATGATTCGCGTTTTCCTGGCTCTCATTCTGGCGGCCTGTCCGGGTTTCGCGCAGGCGCCACCGTTGGCCGGCAACTGGGCCGGCACGCTGGAGGCCGGCGCCGCGCGGCTGCGCCTGGGTGCTGCACGTGACTGCCGGCGAGTCCGGCCTGACGGCGAAGATCGACAGCGTCGATCAAGGCGCCATGGGCATTCCCGTCACCACCGTCACGCAGCAGGGCGCAGAGGTGCGGCTGGAACTGCGGCCGCTCGCGGCTTCCTACGAGGGGCGGCTCAACAAGGAGGGGACGCAGATCGCGGGGGAGTGGCGGCAGGGCGGCGCCGCGCTTCCGTTGGTCTTCAAACGCTCTGAAGCAGGGCTCGCCCGGCCGCAGGATCCGAAGAAGCCCCACCCGTACCGCGAAGAGGAGGTCGTCGTCGAGAACAAAGCGGGCGGCGTGAAACTGGCCGGGACGCTGACTTTGCCGAACGGAAACGGACCGTTCCCCGCCGTGATGCTGCTCACCGGCTCGGGCGCGCAGGACCGCAACGAAGCGGTCTTCGGGCACCGGCCGTTTCTGGTGCTGGCGGACCACCTGACGCGGCAGGGCGTTGCCGTGCTGCGCACCGACGACCGCGGTGTCGGCGGCAGCACCGGAAAGCCGGCGCTGAGCACTTACGAGGACCTCGCCGGCGACGTGCTGGCGTGCGTCGAGTTCCTGAAGGCGCGCAAAGAGATCCACCCGAAGCAGATCGGTCTGGCCGGCCACAGCGAGGGCGCGGCCATCGGCATGGTCGCCGCCGGACGCTCGCCGGAAATCGCCTTTCTGGTTCTGCTGGCGGGTCCGGGCGTAAGCGGCGAGCAACTTATGTACGAGCAGAGCAAGACGATTGCGCGCATGCCCGGCGGAAGCGAGCGCGCCGCGGCGCTGAACCGGAAGCTGCAAGAGACGATATTCGCCGTATTGAAGCGAGGGGCGGTGGAAAAGGAGTTGCGGGAAGCGCTGAAGACCTTCGCCGCCGCAATGTCCGACGAGGACCGCGCCGCGGCGCCGATGTTGATTGCCGCCGGCGAGAAGCAGCTTCCGGGGATGCTGACGCCCGCCTTTCGAGCCTTGCTTACTTTCGACCCCGCGCCGGCGCTCGCCAAGGTGAAGTGCCCAGTGCTGGCGATGTTCGGCGAGCGGGACTCGCAGGTTCCGCCGCCGCTCAACCTGCCGCCGATGGCAGGGGCGCTCGAGTCGTCCGGCAACCGCGACTACTCGATTGTCAAACTGCCCGCGCTGAACCACCTGTTTTAGACCTCGAAAACGGGACTGGTGACCGAGTACGCGGGGATCGAGGAGACCTTTGCGCCGGCGGCGCTCGAGGTCATTTCTTCGTGGATTGTGAAACACACTCGATGACGCGGCGCGAATGGCTTTGCGCAGCCACCGCCACCGCCCTGCCTGGCGCTGCCGCGAAGCGGCCGAACATCGTTCTGATTCTGGCCGACGATCTCGGCTCGCGCGATCTCTCCTGCTATGGCTCGCCCGACATCCGCACGCCGGTCATCGATTCGCTGGGCCGGCGCGGCGTGCGATTCACGCGGTTTTTTTCCAACGGACCGGAGTGCTCGCCCACGCGCACGGCCCTGCTGACCGGCCGCTATCAACAGCGCGTGGGCGGCCTGGAATGCGCCCTGGGCGTCGGCGATCAGGGGCGCTACGACGAGGCGGCCTGGCTGCAGCAGCGCGGCGAACTCGGGCTGCCGGCCTCCGAGATCACGCTGCCCCGCATCCTCAAAGACTCGGGCTACGACACCGGCTGCTTCGGCAAGTGGCACCTGGGCTATCCCAAGAAGTTCTGGCCCGCCGCGCACGGTTTCGACGAGTCGTTCGGCATCCTGGGCGGCAATGCCGACTATTTTACGCACCAGGAGGAGGACGGGCGGCCGGTGCTGTACCGCAATCTCGACACGGTCGAGCGCAAGGGCTACGCGACGGACCTGTTCGCCGAGGCGGCCATCGACTGGCTGAAGCGGCGCACCGAAAAGCCCTTCTTTCTCTACCTGCCCTTCACCGCGCCGCACACGCCGATCCAGGATCCCGAGGGCCTCGATCCGAAGACCGGCACCGCGCCCTGGCGCAAAGCAGACCGGAAGACTTACGCGAAGATGGTGGAGCGCATGGACGCGCGCATCGGCGACGTCCTTGCGCAGCTCGACCGCATGGGCCGCGCCGGCGACACTCTGGTCCTGTTCCTCAGCGACAACGGCGGAGATCCGAATGGCGATAACGCCCCGCTGCGCGGCCGCAAGCGCTCGCTCTGGGAGGGCGGCATTCGCGTCCCGTGCCTGCTGCGCTGGCCGCGCCTGGGCCTCGAGGGCCGCGCCAACAACCAGGTCGCGCTGACGATGGATCTCGTTCCCACGCTGCTGGCCGCCGCCGGGATCGCGCCGCCCGCGGGCCGCAAGTTCGACGGCGCCGACCTGCTGCCGGTGATCCGCGGCCGGCGCCAGCCGTTCCCGCGAACTGTGTTCTGGCGGTTCCGGCGCGCCGAAGAGACGCGCAAAGCCGTGCGCCAGGGCGACCTGAAGCTGGTCGACGACAACGGCAAGCGCGAGTTGCACGACCTGGCGGCGGACCCGCTCGAACAGCGCGACCTGCTGGGAGCCATGCCGGATCGCGCTCGAAAGCTCGAAACCCTGCTGGCCGCCTGGGAGCAGGACGTGCGCGCCCCGCGCCTGGCCGGCTTCCGGTCCACGGCGGCAAGACGGTAGAATGCAGGTATGGAGAACCTGGTCGCCCGCATCACCGTGAACGCAGAGCAGTGCGGCGGCCGGCCGTGTATTCGTGGCATGCGGGTCCGCGTCTCCGACGTTCTGGACCTGCTTGCAGCGGGTTTGTCGCCGGCTGAAGTGGTCGCCGAGTTGCCGTATCTAGAGCCGGAAGACGTCCAGGCGTGCCTGCAGTATGCAGCCCGCGAAATCAACCACCCGGTTCTGGTCTCCGAATGACAGTCATTGTCGACGCGCAACTGTCGCCCTGCCGAGCGGATCGTTCCGGACAGAGGTGGGACATGTCTCCCGACTTGTCCAGGCGTCCCGAAGCGATGGCACACGGCCTGAAGGCCGTGCCACCAGGACAAGACAGGAGTCATGTCCCACGGGTGGCACGGCCTTCAGGCCGTGTGCAAGACAGCCCAGGCCGACTTGACAGGACAACGGTGTGATTGGGGAACAAGCCGCTCAGCGCGCCGGTAACTGAATCCCGTCGCCGATTCTGGCGAGGCCCGGGATGGACACGGGCAGCTTGCCGCGGATCGCCATTTCGCCGAACAGCGCTTTGATGGCCGCCACTTCCGACGTTGGCACGGTGCTGAAGGTCGCCAGATACGCCGTCGCACGCGGGAACCTGCGCAACAGATACGGGTTGCCGAACGCAACCAGCGCGACTGGCTTGCCGCTTGCGATCAGCGATTCGACGAGTTTCGGGAAGCCGCCGGCCAGGGCCACGTCTCCCCGATAGGCGGCGACGCTGACGAAGGCGGCGACCACCGCCGTTTCACACTGTGACAAGCGGCCCGCCGTGGCGTCGAGCTCGGCTTCGGGCAGCGCCGGGTCGAGCAGCGCGGCGCTGGCCTTGGGCTGGCGCCGGCTCAACTCCTCGATGAACCGGCGTCCCTGCATTCCGAACCGGTTCTCGGCCAGCACGACGTAGCAGGCCGCACCCGGCTGTTTCAGGGGCAGCAAGCCGCCGTCGTTCTTCACCAGCGTCACCGCCGCGTCGGCGTGCGATTGCGCCAGAGCCATACCCTCCGGCGCGTCGATCACGTCGCCGATCGCCTCGATATCGACCAACCGGTTGCGCTGAAGCCCGACGCGCGCCTTTGCCGCGAGGAGGCGCGCGACGCTCTGGTCGATGCGCCGTGCGGAAAGCCGGCCCGATTTCACGGCGGCCACCACGGCGTTCACCGCCTCCTCCGGCGCCGGCGGAATGAGCAGGACATCGGCGCCCGCTTCGATCGCTCGCACCCCCGCTTCGCCGGCCGGGAACTGGGCCGAGAGTCCCTGCATGTCCATGGAGTCGGTCGCGATGATGCCGTGAAAGCCCAGTTCTTCCCGCAGCAGCCCGGTCAGAATCGCCGCGGAAACGGTTGCCGGGACCGGCCGCGGCTCCAGCGCGGGGACGGCGATGTGCGCGGTCATAACCGCGTCGGCTCCGGCCGCGATCCCGGCGCGAAAGGGAACCAGCTCCACCCGCTCCAGCCGCGCGCGGTCGGCGGCGATGCTGGCGAGGCCGAGGTGGCTGTCGAGGGCCGTGTCGCCGTGGCCGGGAAAGTGCTTCAGCGTCACCAGAACGCGATTCCGCGGGTCCGATCCGGCGCCTTCGATGAAAGCCCGCACGTGCGCCGCGACTGCCGCCGGATCCTCGCCATAGGATCGGACGTTGATAATCGGGTTGTCGGGGTTGCTGTTCACGTCCGCGACCGGGGCGAACAGCCAGTGCACGCCGAGCGCGCGCGCCTCGCGGGCGGTGGCCGCGCCATTGGCCCACGTGGCCCGGACGTCGCCCGCGGCGCCGTAGACCATCGCGTGCGGACAACGGGGCGTGCCGGCGACCCGCATGGACGCTCCGCGTTCGAAGTCGCCGGCGACGATCAACGGCACTCGCGCCTGTTTCTGCATCCGGTTCAGAAACGCGCCCAGCGCGTACGGTTCGGCGTTGCGGACCACTCCGTTCTCGACGCGGTTCAGCAGTACCAGACCGCCTATGCGTACATCGCGGACCAGGTGTTGGAAATCCCGCCAGGCGCGCGTGCCGGATCCGGGAGCTTCGCCATAGAACGGAACGATCACCAGTTGCGCAACGCGCTCGCGCAAGCTGAGCCGGCGCATCCACTTGCGCGCCGCCCGCCATTCGGGCGGGCTTAGTCCGGCCGGCGCCGCGGCGGGCTGCGGCCTGGGCGCGGCCGCCAGGGCCATCGCAACCGCGGCCAGCATCGCGGCGGCGGTTCTCCGGATTGTCATCTGGATATCAGACGCTCTGCTTGCGGGCACGCGCCGCAATCGCCGGCGGCTGCTCGACGCCGGCGGGTTTCTTGGGAGGCTTGCGGGTCAGCAGGCGCTTGACCGACCGCACCAGGTGCGCAACCTCGTTGGCGCTCTTCTGGATGACCACGTCCGCGCCGGTCGACTTCTCATCCAGGCCCAGTGCGTCGATGAAGCCGGAAAGCAGGATGACGGGAATCGTCGGCGTCTGTTTTCGCATCCGCTCGATCAATTCCTTCCCGTTCATCTTCGGCATCTTGTAATCCGTGATCACCAGATCATAAGCGCCGCTTGAGAAGTGCTCCAACGCCTCCTGGGCTCCCGAAGCGGGCGTGATGAGATAGCCCAACTCCTCCAGCACGGTCTTGCGGGCGACCAGACCGTGCTGGTTGTCATCCACCAGCAGGATGCGGATCGAAGCCGGGGACGATTTGGAGGGCGTTGGGGCACTCATGACGAACGAGGTGAAGGTAGCAGAGCCGAAACCACTCTGTCAACCGTTTTGTATCGGACTGGAAACGCGCGAGATGTTTTGCTTGACTTCGCCGCGCAAAATTGTTCTCGATTTCATTCGACTTCACGCGGCGCCGTGTAGCCGGCTTTCGCAATAATAGTGTACTTGATCGGCTTTCCTTTTTCGTCGGTGACCTTCAGCGGTTCCCCGGTCGCCGGGTTGACGAGCTCGACCTTGATTTTGCGGAACTTGCCGTCGCGCGTCTGGTTGGATGGCTGGTAGGCCAGCGAGTACTGGTTGCGCAAGGCATCGGAAATCTGGCGGAAGATGCTCGGGAACTCCCCATAGAACCGCGGGAAGAAGGCTTGGCCGCCGCTCTCCTTGGTGAAGGTGCGGAGCTGGTTGTCGGCCTGGAGGAAATCCAGCCGCTGGATCGAACCCATGTAGCCGCGGGCGTCGTACCACTCCCGCAGCGCCTGCATCAGACCGATGGCGTAGATGGGAACGCTGGCCTGCTGGAGGATCTTGCGGGTCTTGTCGAAGGTCAGCTTGCTGAAGGTGTCGATGCCGGAGGAGATCAGGACAATGGCCTTGCGCCCCTCGAGATCCTGCATGCGTTCGGCCGTGTCGGTCAGCGCGTCGAACAGGTTCGACTCGGAATACGCGGCGATCCGCAGCCGTTGCATGGCCTCATGGGTGGCCTGCCGGTCGGTGGTGAAGTCCGAGAGAATCTCCGGGCGCATGTCGTAGGCCACAACCGCGACGTAGTCTTCCTTCTTGAGGGTGTCGATGAAACCATAGGACGCCGTCAGGGTCTGATACCAGCTCTCGCTCCAGTAGCGCTGGAACAGGTTGCTGAACTCGATCACCAGGCAGACGGTCATCGGCGCTTCGCCCGTCGAGAAGCTGCTGACCTGCTGCGGGACGCCGTCTTCCAGCACACGGAAGTTGCCGCGCGGGATGCCGGGTATGGGCTGGCCGCGGTTGTTGAGCACCGCCGCGTCCACGCTGACGGTCATGACGTCGCTGCGGAACGTGGGCAGCCCGGCGGGCACGTCGGGCTTGTCCTTCTTGCTGTACTTGGACGGGATCTTCTGCTCGGCCTCGGGCGTCTCGCTCTTCTTGCGCGGGCGCGCAACGGTGTCCGAAGATTCCTTCTTCGGACCCTGCTGCGCCATCAGCGCCGCCGCCACCGCAACCAGCCCCGCCAGGGCGGTCCTGCTCGGACGTTTCATGTCGTGCCCCCTCAGTCTGACTATAACAGACGCCCTCCGGTCGGAAGGACGCCGAATCGGGCGGGCCAGTTTCAGTTCCGGTGAGCGCGACGCGATCACAGATTAGCAGACCTGGGGACACTCCGGGCTGGCT
>Ga0315277_10010902_pt1 | contig 11481 bp, 12 predicted proteins | sample YL17G05_15_MG_FD_203695 | JGI IMG/M metagenome (GOLD analysis project Ga0315277, IMG submission 203695) | Sediment microbial communities from Yellowstone Lake, YNP, Wyoming, USA - YL17G05_15 | ecosystem: Environmental > Aquatic > Freshwater > Lake > Sediment | place: USA: Wyoming | collected...
GCGATGTGCCACGCCAGTTCTTTCGCAGGCAGCCGATTCCCGATCCCGCACTGCGAACACTCGACAGCCGCCGAGTCTCTCAGGTCTTTAAGCGTGGCGGGCGCGTCCGATGCAAGTCCCTCGACGGTAGGCTGTGCAGCGGCCTTCGGCTTTGCGCCCCCCGGCTTTTTCGTTATCGCGCCCGCTTTCGGCTTGGGCTGGCCCGTGTGCGCTATCTGCAAGTGCGTGGTGACGGCGACGGCGATCTGTGTCGTTGTGGCCCGGCGCTTTGCCAGCCGTCGCGCCATCTGGTCTTGCGTCCGTTTGTCGCCAATCTTGCTCAAGTGCTCGGCTGCGCTCATCGGCAATTCGCCCCGGTCAATCAACGCTTGAGCGCCCTGCCCGAGTTCGAGCAGCGCCAGGTGCTCGTTGATCCAGGTTACACTCTTTCCAGAATCGCGGGCCATCTGTTTCGCTGTCTTTCCCTCGGCCATCTGCGCTTGCAGATGACGTGCCCAGTCCAGCGGCGAGATGTCGGCGCGGACGCCGTTCTCTGTGGACATGTCTGCCTGCATTGCCTGCTCGTCTGCGTAGTAACGGACGATGCAGTTGAGCAACGGCGCATCTTTGCCCAGCCAGGCGTTGCCCGCGTGCCGCAGGTGCCCGGCGACGATGGTGAGCCGCTTGTGCCACTTCGGGTTGTACCGCTGGCGCGGCCCGGGCGTGACGATCAGCGGATGAACGCACGGATCAAGGCCGCGCTTCGCCCGATCCGCCTGGTTGACGGCCATGCGCCGCACGTCCTCCGGCGCGTATCGCCGCCGCATGTTGCTCGTATGGCGATCCAGCGCAGCGTGCGGCAGGTGGACTAGTGTTTCCTGGTTCTGATTCTTGTGTTTGCTCATCTCGCCAATGCTTATCCCATGTACACAAAATCCCAATAGAGACCCACGTCCTGAGCGTCCCATCCATCGGGCATCGCCATGTGGAAAGACTCGTGGGCGTTCTTGATGCCGCCGTCGCTCGCCGCGATTTGCACCGCGTCGTGGATATTTCCCCCGGCGCGGATGAACACAATCGCGGCTTCCATCGTACCGCCGGTCGCGTCGGTCACGGCCACCATTGTTGGCTTGTCCACTGTGGACACGCGGCGTATGTCCGCCTCGATCTCGGCCATGCGATGTTCGGCGTAGGGACGATCAAAGCCGGTCTTGGCCGAAGATGCCGGCGCGGCTTGCGCGCCAGTTGGCTTGACCTGCTTCTTTTCCTTGTCCTCAATCTTGAACGGCCTGCACTTGCGGCAGATTGGCGCAGAGTGCGCGCCGCGAGTGAACAAGTCGCCCCAATGGATTGTGCCGCCGCACGCCGAGCAAGTCCCGACCGTGTAGCCGGACAAAACTCGATAGACCGTCCGGCCTGCTGTGCTGACGCCCGCCTTTTCCGAACACATTTTTCTTGCCATCGTTCCTGCTCCTGCCTGCTTTGTTAGAGTTCCAACGCCGCTCGCATGGCGCTGCGAACCTTCGGCGCTTCGGTCAGCGTCACCCACTCGGTCGCATCCACACGCTCCGGCCTTGATTGGCGCGGCCCGGTTGCCGGCGCGGCTTTGCTTTTCGGCGCAGACTTCGGCGCGGCAGGTTGAGCGATCTTTGCGCTCACGTCGGCCTTGAATCGCCGCAATGCCGCCGCTTCTTGCTCGACATGGCGACAAGTGCGACTTTCGTCTGTGCCGCTTGGACAGCGCCTTGTCCATCCAGGGCAGCAGCACGTCAAGATCGCGGCCCGTCGGCGTTCGTCGGCATCGGTGATGCGGTCGTCCTCGCGGATGCAGACCGTGTAGACCTTATCGCTTGACGACGACGGATGTTCAGCGATTGGATGATAAAGCCAAGCCATTCTTTGCTCCTGCATCGAGAGGCAGGCGCAATGCCTGCCCCTCAATGCTATGCTCATGCGCGAGTCGCACCGCGCTTTGAGCCAACACCCTAACGAATGTCGTGTTGCGCAGGATGGGCAACTTGCGCCGCCCATCCTGCAAGCTCGATCAGTCGGGCATTTCCTCGTCAGGCATCGGCGGCACATCGTCATGCGGCGCATCGCCGTTCACTTCGGCGTCAGGTTTGATGTCCTTCCAAGCCAGCGCCCAAGTCTGCGCTTCGTCGTACAGCGCATCGGCTTTTGCAAGCACGTCCTTGCCGACGAACAGGCCGCGCAAAATGTCGGTGCGCTTGGCGGTGTCCTTCAGTCCCTCGCCGTTCCACGCGGCCACGGGCGGGGTGATGAAACTGGTCGCACCCGGTTGGCCGACCTCGACACGACCGCCAGCCTTGACCGGCATCCAGAAGGCGTACAGCGGAAAGCCCTTGAAGGTCTTGTCCTTCTGCTTGCGAATGGCCCCGGCCTGGGCGATGACGCTCTGGCGAAACGCCTTGAGCAAGTCGTAGAACCGGCGCGATCCTTCGCCGCTGAACGTCAGCATGACGGGGCCGGTCGTCTCGAAATCTTTGACCAGCACGAGGACCTGAATCTTGCCGCGCGCGCCTTTGGCGTATTTCGCGCTGAGTTGATGCTGGCCGCCCGCCGTCCGGGTCGTCCACCCGAAGCGGTAGGCCAAGACTGCGACCGACAGTTGATCGGTCAAGTAGGCTTCAGTCTCGTCGCCGGACTTGTGCTGGATCGGGCCGGCGGTGAAAAAGTCTGGGATAACGCCATCGGCGCTCGCGGCGACGAGTTGCTCGACCGGCATCCCGAACCCGCCTGATCCGAGGACGGCGTGCAGGCGCTTGAGCGCGGGCTGGCCGGTGACCCACTGAATGAACGGGTAGCCTGCGCTGAGGTCCGCGTGCTGGTCGTTGATCTGTGCGGTGTCAAATTCGTCTTGCGATTGGTTGGTCGGTTTATCACTCATTTTGTCTCCTTGATTTTTGATTTGCCCACCGAGCCAGTTTACGAGCCAGACTGTGTATGATTTCGGCGGGTTGCTTGTCTCTATCTATATAACGCAAAAATTCTCCATTCTAGCCACATTTAATGACCAATCTCAAAACTCGTTAAACTGCTCAGTTATGGCAATCCACACGAGTTTTGAAATTGGTCGGCCAAAAGTGGCTAAAATGGGAAAATTCTGCGTTATAGAGATAGAACACATCATCAAAAGGAGCGAATCTTATGCCATGCAATGCCGTCGCCACAGCCACAGCCACCGTTGCCCAAGAGCATCTCGCCAAGCTCTTGACCGACGAGGTTGTGTCGCAGGTCGTTGTGGAGTACCTGCAAAAGACCTACTCGAACGAGGCGGCCCGCCTGCAAGACCTGTACGCAAGCCACTCTCGGCGCGCAGCGCAGGGCGTGTCTATCGTGATGAAGAACTTTCTCGTCAACATCCGCCAGGGTCGCGTGAGCGTCACTGGTTCTCGCCGCTACGGCACTGACCAGGCCGAAGTAGACGCGCTGGCAAGCGAACTGCAAAATCTCCTGATGAGCGCCGCCGGTATCCTGTTTCAGAACCAGGTTATGCAAGCCGTCGCCGCGCAGTACACCGTCACCGAACAGCAATACGCGCCGAACGGGGCGTTGGTGCTGACGGTGAACCTGTAGGGGTTGGGGCAAAACATGAAAGCAAGAATCGTCATCGTAAACGGCCAAGTGTCCGTCTTTGTCGAGGATGGCACTTTCGAGGAAGGCAAGTCGGCCATCGCGGGTTTGATGGCTTCACTGGGAACGCAGGGCATTCAGTTCGATGCGGTGTCGGCGGTCGAGCGCCACCGGCACGACGACGAAAATAAAGTGCAGGCGCACGTTCACGCGCAGGGAGGGCAGAATGGCTAAAACAACCAAAGCTCCGAAAGTCCAGGTTGACAAGCCGGGCTGGTACAAGGAAATCGAGGCCAAGTTCAGCGCGGACGTTTCGCACACGTTCATCGTGCACGGCAACGTGCGCGACTATGTGGACAAGGCCGTTGATCTGCCTACGTTCATCGCGGGCGCTATGGCAAAGCGTGAAGTCATCGTGTTCTACGACATCGCAGGCGGCCTGTCGTTCCCGTTCGAGACCATGGAGCAAACTTTCCGCGCCCTGGTCATGCCCAGCGCGCAACCCCAAGCAACCAATCCCGCGTCGGCCAATCCCGCGCTTGCAGCTCTGAGCGCGCTGCGGGCAGGGGGCGCCAACCAGCCGCAGGAGTTCGGCAAGACGCCCAAAGACGTTTTGCCGCTCCTGGAAAAACTGCTCAAGGCCACGCGCACCGAGCCGGACGGCGCAGTGTCCGATGTGGCGTGCGCCGTCGTCATCGAGTACGGCGAAACTGTGTCGCCGGACGCGCCGCTGGCAACCATGTCGCCCGATGATCGCGCTGTGCTGGTGACGCTGTTGCGCTGGGGACAAGAAGTAAACGGAAACCGCATCGTGATGCTGACGGCCAACTCGGCGGTCAATGTTCACACGGGGCTGCGCGAGGCGTCGGCGCGATGGGAAGCGGTGCAAGTCCCCATGCCGGACACTGAGCAACGGCTGGCGTTTATCCAGTGGTATCTCGAAAAGCACTCGCTGCTCAAGAGCGACATCACGCCGACCGTGCTGGCAAACATGACCGCCGGCCTGAACCGCAAGCAGATCGAAGACATTATGCTGCGGGCGACCAGCAACGGGCGGCTGACCGCCGACCTGGTGCGCGAGCGCAAGGACGGCATCATCAAGCAGGAATATGGCGACGTGTTGGAGATCGCCGAGCCGCGCACCGGCTTTGCCGACATCTACGGCCACGAGTACGTCAAGCGATATTTCAGCGAGTCTGTGATTGATCCGGTGTGCTCAGGCGAGACGGATTTGCTCGGCTTTGTGCCGATGGGCGTGCTGCTGGCCGGCCCGGCGGGAACGGGCAAGACCGTGCTGGCAAAAGCAGTCGCCAAAGAAGCGGGGTTCAACTGCGTGTATCTGCGCCTCAGCAAAATCGTTTCCAAGTGGCAGGGCGAGGGCGAGCGCAACATGGATCGCGTGCTGACCGCGCTGGTGGCCATGTCGCCCGTCATCGTCATCATTGACGAGATTGACCAAGCGATGAGACGCGGCGGGGGCGGTGAGTCCATGCAGGATCAGCGCATCTTTCAGCGCGCGCTGGAGTTCTTCTCGGACACGACCCATCGCGGCAAGGTCATCCTGCTGGCGATGAGCAACCGGCCCGACCTCATGGACCCGGCGCTGCGGCGTCCGGGCCGGATTGACGACATCCTGCCGGTGCTGTGCCCGGACACGCCGGAAGAGCGTGAGCGGCTGTTTGTGGGCATGGCGGCCCGGTTCGGGTTGGCCATCGAAAGCGTGCCGGAGGATTGCATCGGCGTTTCGGATGGCTGGTCACAGGCCGAGATCGAGGGGGCCGTGCGCAAGGCGCTCAAGGCGGTGCGCTTGCGCAAAGTTGCGCCAGATGAGGCGCTGCGGCAGGCCGTTGCCAGCACCGTGCCCAACAAGGCCGCCCGCGACTATATGACCCTCTTGGCCGTCCAGGAGTGCAGCGACATTGAGCACCTGCCGCCGCGCTACCGCGATCTGCGCCGGAACCAGGCGCAACTGGCGGCGCAGGTCAAAGAGACACGCTCACAGTTCGCGCAGGACAGCGAGCGGGGCACACAGCGAGAATTGTAGGACAACTCGCAGGCCGCTTGAACACTCAGATCAGGCGGCCTGCGAGTTTCAAAATTGGTCGGCCAAATGTGGCTAAAATGGAGCGTTTTTGCGTTATATAGATGGAAGGTTGATGGGATTATATTCATAAGCGTATCACAGGTGAGCAATGGCGAAGAAAACAACAGGCGACGAAAAGAGTATGACCGAACGAGAGCGCGAACGACTGGCGGCAATGTTTGGCGACGACAACATCCGTCAGCTCGAAGCCCGCTGGTTCAAGTTCATGCGGGAAGGCGTCATCGTCGAGATTCACATCCGGCGCTGGCGGGCGCATGTCGCTCTCAGTTTCGCCGACTTGGGCGTGCCGATCAAGGCGCAGAACGAACTGGTGCGGCTGGGCGACAAGTATTTGTTCCCGGCCCGCTTTCGCAAGGCGTCCGATTCGCTGGACGCCGCTGCCCGCGGTTACCTCGCCGGACACACCTCGAGAACGCACTGGGGCCAGTTTCTTCCTGCGCCTGACTATGCCGAGGTCATGGCACAACTCAAAGAATATCAGGCGCGTTATCTTGACCTCGCGCGAGACATCAACGCTTGCTACGACGATGCCGTGAACGAGACGCTGGCGGCTTACCGCGACGAGGCCCACAGAATTTACAAGCGGCTCAAGCGCCTGACCACGGAGCGCGATGAGCGCCTCGCGCTGGCCGCCGAGGCGCAGTTCGTGGACGAGTTCGTGGAGCGGATTCGCGCGTTGATCCCTTCCAAGAGAGACATCGTAGATTCGTTCGGATTCGAGATCGAGCTTGGTTACGTTCCCCTGCCGAGCCTGCTCTCCGAGGATGAGGCGCAGGCTGACCGTGTTCGGGCCAAACGTGAGGCGGAACGCCGGAGAGAGCAGAGCGCCCAAGAATTGCGGGATATAAAACACGAACAAAAGCGCCGCGCGAAGCGGATGAGCATGGGCATCCAGGAAGCCGCGCTTTTGAAGCGCGAGGAAATGCTGGCCGAAATGAACCGCGAGGTGGTGGAGACGGCCAAGAAACAGAAGCAGCAGTTGATTGACGGATTCATGCGGGATATAGCCAGCGGAACCCGGCAACTATTCTACAAGGCCATCACCGATGTCCTGGGAGCGATCAAGCGAAATCGCAAGATTCACCCACGCTCCGTTGTCCAGCTAAAAAATGTGGTTGAGCAATTGAGCGGGTCTGCCGAGTGGTGCAGCGACAACGACATCAAGCGCATGCGGTCTGCCGTGCAGGCCCAGTTGACCAAGATTTCCACAGGCAAGCACGATGTGGCCGAGATTCAGGCCGTGCTGGAGGACATTGCCGTTGTCGTCCGGTCGCAACTGCTCGACATGGGCGCAACGCCGCGCAGCAGCGGCAAGACCAAGCTGGGCGTCGAGGGGCGAGGCGCGACGGCGGAAATCAACGTGCGGCAGGCCCGCGAGCGGCTGGCGATTGATGAAATCGAGATCGAGGCCGAGCCGGAACGCAAGGCGCGCCGAGGGGAGTTATAGGACATGGCCGCCAAGTCGTTCCGCTGCCCTCGCTGCCAGAACGAGTACGACGATCAGCGCCTGCCTATGCTGTTCACGCGCTGCCCACACTGCGGCTCGCTCATCTTGGAGCAGATGTTTGTTCGGATTGTTATTCCGTTGAGAAGTGTCGCTTGGGAACGGACAGGTCGAACGCGCCAGTGCGCGACCATTGGCGTCGGCAACCTTACGCCGAAAGCCGAGTAATCGTTTCATAGATAATAGCCATGCTCAACACGTACAAAATCGTCAAGTTTCCCGGCGTCGGGTTAATGCTCACTCGCCACTGGCAATATGGCGAGCAAATTTGGAGCCGGGTGCGACTGACCAAGCGGCACAGCGGCGACCATTGCGCGCAATGCGGTGAGCCAGTGGGCGCGATGGCGTATCGCCCGATCACCAACAGGGGCAATCGTATGATGCGTATTTGCACTAGACACGAGCCGGTTATTGATTTTCCGTGGTAGCCAGCCGCGTCAGCCAACGACAATAGTCATGCCCACTGAGCAGTTTAACGAGTCTTAAAATTGGCCGACCAATTTGTGGCTAAAATGGGCAAATTTTGCGTTATAGAGATAGAACGAACTCACACAGGAGAAACAAGATGCCACGCAAAGCAAAATACCAACCCGGCGCTGTTACCTGGGCATTGAAGGACCAAGCCCAACTGGATCGTGCCGCCCAGTGGTGTGCCCGACACGGCTTTACAGGCGCTTCTGGCGAGACTTTGCCGCCACGCCTATCGGCCCGAATTCGCGCGCGGGTTGAGAATGATCGCCGGTCTTTTCGCGCACTGGTCAGGTTAGCCGAGCGCGAACACGAGCGAGCCATCGCTCAACTGCGCGACGACCTTGCCGCCGTCAACGAGCACTTTGACGCTGGCGGTGATGCCCAAGATATTCTGGCGCAGATTGAAGCGCGGCTCACCGAAGCGCACAAGAGCTTGTGCCTGGTGTCCGTGCCTATTGCCGACGGCAAGGCGTGGTATGCCGTAGCGGGGCGCACAGGGGAGTGGGTTATTCTCGTTTGGGTCTATGGTGGGCTGGACGGCCATGTGTCTCCCTTTGGAGAGGTCCTGGCGGTGCCGGCGGAAACTGCCGACGAGATGTTGGCACGCGAGGCGGCCAAGAGGCGGCTGTTCGCGGCCAAACAAAAAATCGAGGTGCTGTGATGTCGAAACTATCTCAGTACGACAAGCAGCGTGTAGAAGAACTGGCGCGAGACCCGATAGGCGTCCTGAGCCGGCAGAGCCTTTTTCCAGTAGACCACTTGACGTTCCTGCCGGACCGCGCCACCGTCCAATTCTGGGGCGGCAAGGTTCCGAGCTTGCACAGCTTTGTGCTGTTCGCCCTTGTCTCGGCCCAGGTCTCCTGGGGCGAGGGGCAGACCGGCGAATTTGCCATGCCGTATGCGGTGCTGTTCGGGGACATGTGCGGCGATCTGGGCGAGGCAGAGAAATTCAAGTCGCTATGCGGGCAGGTCGTGGAACTCTACAACACAGCCAGCGGACACAGCGTTGCGGTTCGATTCTCGTCCGTGCTCGCGGCCCCCGACCTGATCCGCAAGATGCACAAGTACAAATGCGTGGTCGTGAAAGACCCGTCTGTTAGGAAAGGCTACGGTATGCTCACGTTCAGATTGACCGGCGAAACGGAGCAAAAGATTCGGCTGGCCATGGCCGATGGCACGCTGGACGCCTGGATCGCGGAATGGGCGGGGCAGATGGGATTGCCGAAAGACGGGATCAAGATTCAGTTGCGTGACCCAACGCTGGAGAGGTGAACAAAACAATGTCCTACTCAGCCCAAGTCCAAGAAAAACACTTTCGCACTGTCCGCATCCAGGTAGTCGAAGACAAAGCGCACCGGGAATGGTACGTTGTCCAGCGCGACGTTGTGGCAGGCGTGATTGTGGCCGTGCTCTCACAGTACGACCGTAGAACCGGTGCGTGCGAGTGGAAACCCCTTGGCTACCTTGGCGGCGCGCGGCTTTACAAGGGCGAGGCCCTAGAACTCGCAAAAGCCGAGGCCATTGCGCTCTCGTTGCCGTTCGATCCAAAGCGCGACCTGGTAGACATCAAAGATGTCGAGCAAGGCCCCGTGCAAAAGTGCGTTGCCTGCGGACAAGATGCGGGGCGAGGACGGCAGCCGGTTGTGTGCCAAGACTGCCTCAACGCAATCGCGGCGGGCAAGGCTGCGCTGCAAACAACCGCCGAAGGACTGATCGAGGCTGAGGATTTGCTCACGTACAACGCGGGCGATTCGGGCGGCGACAGGGACAATGCCAGCATGGAATTGGCAAAGTTGCTGGCGAAGATGGCCGGGGCGCGGATTGGAAATCGGTACACTTATCATAGCCGGAAGGATGTGCCGTTCATCGTGGGGAACCCGGCAAACCGAGGCAGCTTCGGCGATAAGACAGTGTATAGCATCAACCTTGCGCTCGACGTGGCCGTGGCGATGCAGCAAATCGTGGATTGGTTCAACGCCCGGCTCGACCAGGCATACATCAAAGGGCACCAGGCTGGAGCAAGTGTCCTGCTTGGGCTGGCGGCGGGTAGGACCAGCATTGACGACCTGGCCGAGATTGAGGTCAGGCGAGGCAAGCTGGCGCAAGCGGCGCAGACAAAGCTGGATGCGATTGCCGCTGGTGACGCTGATGTGGTAGCACACTACAGGTGACACTATGGGAAAGACAAAAACCAACCTTGAAGTGCGACAACTATTAGATCTGATGGAGAAACTGTACTCGGGCGCTTTGCTGGCCACTGGCCCGAAAGTCAAGGGCTTGATCGAATATAACGGCAAGCGGTGGGTGTCCACGGGCGGCTGTTTCAGCCAGTCGGCCAATTTGCAGATGGTTGTGCCGCGCCAAGAGTGGATAGGCGAGGTGTTTGAAGGCGTCAAGCCCCGCGGGACATGCGCGCCAGGGACGTTCTACACGGGCCGCTTGGTCAGGCATCGCGGCCAAGAGTGGGTAATAACTGGCGAGGTGTTGACTATCACTGCTGAAAGTGGGGCAGATGTCCCGGCCGATGCAACAACCGCAACTCAAGCCATGCCCACGCTGGAGAAAGGCAAGCCGCTGCCGGACGGCATCCCAGAGGAGATCGAAGTGGATGTGGGCGGACGCACGGCCCGATGGGAACAAGCGCATGTCGTTGGCGTTGTGTCGGGCAAGCTGGTCTGCCAATTCGTCGGCGGTCGGCGACTCAAGACGCCCGTGAGTGGCAAGGACATTTCCTGGCGCGTTCCGCTGGCAGTGTAACAGCGACACATTGTTTCTTGTCGGAAAGGCGATAACAATGCGCAAGCGGCGTCATGCGTTTATCTTTATAAGTTTATAAGGATTCCATAGCTGTCATGTCCAGACGTTCGACACGACTCACATCGCCCCGCCCCGTAGCGCGGAGGCGCAAGACTGTACCGTTTTGGCGGCGAATCTCGTGGAACAACCGCGATTGGCAAGTGCTGTCCATTCTGCTGTTTGCCCTGGGTATTTTCTCGCTGGTTGCCCTGGCGCATCTAACGCCCGGTACGCTCAGCGACGGTTGGGCCGGGCTGCTGCGCTTGTTGTTCGGCTGGGGCGCGTTCGTTGCGCCGCTGGGCCTGGGCCTGACGGGTTGGCTGGCCTTTCAGGCCGGCCGGGGGCGCAAAATGCAAGCCGCCGATTGGCTGAAAGTCTGGGCGGCCGGCGTTGGATTTGCCAGCGCATTGGCCGCGCTTCACTCGTGGGTGCTGTGGGCCGACCCGTGGCAGTTGGCGAGCGAGGGCGGCGGTGGTGGAGTGGTAGGCTGGGCGCTTTCGTCGCTGGTTGCCATCGTCATGCCAGTCCCACTTCTTGGGCGCATCTTGGCCGCGCTGGTGTTCTCGCTGGTCGCGGCATCCAGTGTGTTTCTGCAAGTCCGACTTGGGCAAAGTCTCCATTACGCCAGCGCAAAGTCGCGCGTCCCGCAACTCTCTCGTGCGTTGATCGGGCTGCGAGCGCGAGTGAAGACATGGGCGGCCTGGGCCGAGTCGCAACTCGCCGCACTCGCCGCATGGCTCACCGCAACGGCATCTGCGGGGAGTGCGCTAACCGCGCCCCCGGTGATCGCGCCGTCCCCTGTGCGTCCAATGCCCCGGCCAACGCCCGTCGCAGCGGCCAAGCCAACGGCCAATGCCGCCGCCGCGTCGCCGACTGCCGCCAGATCCCCAGCGCCTCGTTTGCGCCGCAGCCAACGCCTGCCGCCTCTGAGCCTGCTCTCCGACGGCTCGGACGCCGAGATTTCAGTGCAGGAAGACGAGACTCATCGCAAGGCCGTCCTCATCGAGCAAACGCTGACCCAGTTCGGGCTGGC
>Ga0315277_10010904_pt1 | contig 11479 bp, 11 predicted proteins | sample YL17G05_15_MG_FD_203695 | JGI IMG/M metagenome (GOLD analysis project Ga0315277, IMG submission 203695) | Sediment microbial communities from Yellowstone Lake, YNP, Wyoming, USA - YL17G05_15 | ecosystem: Environmental > Aquatic > Freshwater > Lake > Sediment | place: USA: Wyoming | collected...
GATATAGGCATAAAGTCCCAGGAGGACGAGGGCCCCCAGGATGGAAACTGTAATGTAGAAGCCCTTTCCGGTCTTATAGATGTGTTCGAAGAGAACGGCATCCTCTCCAAGGATCTTTTGCCTTTTATCAATCATACGCTTCATTCCCAGGGTTCAAGAGGCCTGGGGTTCAAGGGGTCAAGTCAATGGAAAAAATAATTTAACTGGGACCCTTGCCACTGGAATCCTTGCACCCTTTACAACATATAATAAACCTTAGGTTTCGTACCCAGTTCGGGTAGACGTTGATAGATCGTTCTATTACGGAGAGCTCTCCTGATCTCTGAGTCAGGGGTTTTTAAGTCACCGAATACCAATGCCTTTTCTTTGCATGCCTCCACGCATGCAGGGATGAGACCCCGGATCAGCCTCTCTTCACAGAAATTGCACTTTTCAACCACTCCCTTTGTCCGCGTTGGAAACTCCAAATTGACCTTTTTGACAAAAGGTCGGGGGTCCCTCCAGTTAAAGCTTCTCGATCCATAGGGGCATCCGGCCATGCAGTATCGGCACCCGATACACCGGTGAAAGTCCATCATCACGATTCCATCTTTTCTCTTCCATGTCGCCCTGGTGGGACAATACCTCACGCAAGGCGGATCATCACATTGATTGCAGAGCAGTAAAACAGGTTTGTGTCGATAATCTTCTTCCGAATATTCGAGCTCATGTTCTGGAAAGACCTTCTCGTAGGGAGCCGTCCATACCCATTTGATCTCCTCCTTGAGACTGCCTATGTCAGGAACATTGTGGATGCGATGGCAGGCATCGATGCAGTCTTTGCACCCCTCCTGGAGCCAGCACTTCTTGAGGTCCACTGCCATGGCCCATCTTTTCCTGGCAAGCCGTTCAGGCGTGGGCGAGGGTTCTGGCAGCTCGACATTTGAAAAGAGTTCCCATCCGGGTTTTGCGACAAGGCCCAGCAATGAGAGCCCAGCAATCTTTAAAAAATCTCTTTTCCTAAATTCCATTTATTTCATCCCTTTTTCAATTCCTTCGGATACATATGACAATCCCAGCACTTATTCGTCACTCCGGCGTATTTGTGGCACTGATCGCAGAATTCAGCCCTGTCCGTATGACAGCTCATACAGGTGCGGGTCAGACTCATGGTGTAGTGCTTCTTGTTGCCCGCCACGTAGGTCCTCCGGCCCTTCCGGGTGACTGAGGTTTTCCAGTCGTCGAGTAGGTCTTTGTGATTCACTCTGATATAGGCCTTCGGTTCCACGCACTCCTTCTTGTCAACCGGGAGTTTGGGCTTGGGGATATAACCGGTTTTTCCACTCACACCATTATGCCAGAAGGGATAGGTGACCAATCCTAAAAAGATGAGGAGGCCAGGAATAATTTTGCTCTTGTCATACATGGTTTTCCCCCTCACCCTCCCCCCTCCCCAGTGGAGACTGTGTAGTAATTGCAAGCAAAGGGGGAGAGGCAGTCAGGTTCCAAAGCTTTAGAATGCGGGTCTTTTAGATTATGGGAAATGGTCGCTTGTATAAAATCGAATGTTTTCATACGTTTGGCACGCCTGAATCCGAACGGTTAGAGGTTACCGCCCTAAATCTTTTCCACCCGACCGCCTCTCCCCCTTTTCAAAAAGTCGGTTTTTTTATATTACGACACCGTCTCCCGGGGGAGAGGGAGAGATAAAGGATTCAAAGGGCTCACCCCGGAGGTTGACGGTCCTCTCTTTCTCTCCCTTCATCACCATCGCATTTCCCACCAGTTCATGAATGCCAGCCACCTCCACCCCGGGGGCCCAGTATTCGAGCAGGGGTGGGAAAGAAGCTTTATCAATGGCACAGATGCAGGTGAGCAGGTTCACTCCGTACTGTTCTTGAACATATTTGACGGCGTTCGCCCTGGGAAAACCGCCCCTCAGACGCATCTCCATGTTCTCGTCCGCTCCCAAACCGGCCCCGCTTCCACAGCAGAAGGTTCTCTCCCTGATTGTGTTTTCAGGCATCTCATAGAACTCATTGCATACATGCCGTAAGATATAACGTGGTTCTTCGAAAAACCCCATCCCCCGGGAGGTGTTGCAGGAGTCATGGTAGGTAGCCTTCCATTTGTTATTTCGGCTGGGATCCAGTTTTAGTTTGTTATTCTGAATGAGATCGGCAGTAAACTCGCAGATGTGAACCATCTTGGTGGACTTTGCGTTCTCAAAATGGGTCCCTGTAATCGGGGAGACAGGCTCCTCCAAGAAACCGGCAGGACCGTTAAACGTGTCCATATATTGATGGAGGACTCTCCACATGTGGCCGCATTCCCCTCCAAGAATCCACTTCACCCCCAGTCTTTTTGCTTCGCTGTAAACCTTGGCATTCAACCTCTTAGCCAATTCCGCTGAGTGGAACAAGCCGAAATTTCCACCCTCCGAGGCATACGTGCTCCACGTATAGTCGAGTCCGATCTCATGAAAGAGCATCAGGTAGCCCAGGAATGTATACCAGTGGGGACTGCCGAAATAATCGGCAGAGGGGGAGATGAAAAGGACTTCCGCCCCCTTTCGGTTGATGGGGGCGTCCACCTGGATTCCGGTGATTTCTTTAATCTCATCGATGGCAAAATCGATTGTCGATTTGAAAGCATGGGGTGGGATGCCCAGATGATTTCCTGTCCGGTAGCAATTTGACGCCGGTTCCACGATCCAGTTGATGTTGCAGCCGACCAGGCTGAGCAGTTCCCTTGCCATCATCGTGATTTCGCAGGTGTCGATTCCGTAGGGGCAGAAGACTGAACAGCGGCGGCATTCAGTGCACTGGTAGAAGTAATAGAACCACTCTTTCACCACCTCTTCGGTGAGCTCCCTTGCCCCGACCAGTTTCCCGAAGATCTTTCCGGAGAGGGTGAAGTATCTCCGGTAGATCGATCGGAGGAGTTCGGTCCGGAGGATGGGCATGTTCTTGGGGTCACCGGAGCCAATGAAAAAGTGGCATTTGTCAGCACATGCCCCGCATCGCACACAGATATCGAGAAAGAGGCGATAGGACCGGTATCGGCCCAAGCGATCTCGCATCCCTTCCAGGAGGATCGTTTTCCAGTTTTCAGGCAGTTTCCAGTCTTCTTCATTCGGGTGCCATTCCCTCGGATTCGGGAGTCCAAGGTACTTCAGGTGTTTCACTGATGCGGGATAACAATAGGTTCCCTTCCTGAATTCAACGGCAGGGTCCATCCAACTCCTGGAGGGCGTGGTATGGTCGATGTTGTAAAAATCTTTCTTCGTGACTTCCTCGGTCATCTTCAATCCTTTTCTAAAGGCAATCCCACCTCTTTGATCGCTTCCCGGAATTCGTCCTCATACTCCTCGTAGGTATGAACTTTGACAGGACGATTCCAGGGATTGATGTGTCTTTCCTTGCGGCTGGTGTTTTTCAGGTTCCTCGTGGGGCTCAGAAAAATTCCTGGCATATGCATGAGCTTGCTGACAGGGAAATAGGTGATCAAAAGGCAGACGAAAGATAGGTGGATATAAAAGAGTAGGTTGACCCCTTTCGGAGGCGTGGGATGGAAACTAAGCATGGACATCACCCATCCCTTGACCTGCACCAGGTCAACCTTGTAAACAAGGCGCATCAGGATGCCGGAGACAGCGATCCCCAAAATCAGGAGGATGACGAAGTAGTCAGAGAGAAGGGAGATGTAGCGGATCTGCGGATAGATCACCCTTCTTATAAAAAGGTACGACAGGGCAAAAAAGATGATCACATCAGTGATATAGAGGATGGGAAGGAGTCCCTGGAGAATCCCGTCGAACCACTGAAGGGTGAGCACAAGGGAAGGAACCGGCTCAAGAAAGAACCTCGAGTGTCTCAAAAGAATAATCAGCAAGGACCAATGGAAGGCCATCGCCCCCAGCCAGAGATAGGTGCTCGTCTTGAACAGAAGCTTTTGAGGCTCCTGGAACTCGATCTTGTCGTTCTTGAGCAGGGGACGGAACAGAAGGATGTCAATGGCCAATCTCGCTACGATGCCTCCTGTGGTATAAGGGCTGTCAATATTGTTGGCTTTGATCCAGGGGAGAGATTTTTGCTGACCACAGACCGTGGGGATATGGAACGGGACAGGCGAACTGGCCCATTTCAGGACACGGTAGACAAATCCTACGATGAAGAGAACCACGGCGCTATAGGGAATAATCATTCCGAACAAGGAATACCATTCCATCCCCCATACTCCGATCAAAATGAAAAGGAGGAGCATAATGACTGCAAAAATGGAATAGAGAGCGTTCCTGTTAGCCATCCGAACCCTTTCCCTTCTGTGATTTCTCTTTTGGGAAACCGATTCTTTCCAGCATTTTTAAGGCCATCTCCTTATCAGCCATGGCTTTGTTGACCTTGATCTCACAAATTTTTTCCCGACAATCCATGTAGATATCAAAAGCCAGAAGGGCCAGCTCATCTATCTTTGAGTGAAACTTCAGCCACTCTTCTAAGACCGATTCTTTCTGAATCTCACTTCGTAATATTTCTTGAACGGACCTTTTTAAGAGGAAGATAAATCCGGCGGCACCGGAAGGAGAGAAGTCTTGAACGGACCTGATCTTGAGGATGGCGGAAAGAGAGGCTGAGAGCCGGTCTGCATTCATATCGTGAAGGAGTTCCTCAAAGAGCGTTTCAATCTCCCGGGCGATCGTTGACCGTACCGGGTTGAGAAAGGGGTCCTTTTCCTTTTTTAGGAGGGTGGCAGTATCTGCGGGATAGGTTTCCAGGATTAAATTAAACCACTTGTTTAAAATGGCCTTTTTGTTCTTTAAGAGGAGGTTGTCGAGTGTCATTTTTTTCAAATTAAACAAATCGAACAATTCATTGTGGTTATAGATTTTTAATGTACTGGATTCCTGCTTCATTGCCTACCGTAGGCAGGCGCGGAATGACTCCGAAACTCGTTAAGTTAAATTGTTATTCCCGCGAAGGCGGGAATCCAGAAGGTCTTATTAATAAAATCGCTCAATTCAGGTTATAAACTGACCACCTCGTTGTTCAAAATCAGGTCTAAGATTTCGTCCATCGTTGCCGATTTTCCTACAGCGATCTTATTCATCAACTCTAATTCTCTTACGCATAGTTGTCCTGCTAAAATATTTATGCCCTTTTCTTCAAGGCGTCTCAAATGGACCAGCAAGGGAGACCCTTCAGCCATTAGTTTAACCGCTGTGTTCCAACAGATGATGGCAGCGGGTCCATCGTCCCTTTTTGAAAGGGTCTCTAAAAGGTTGACCAAGATCTCAAAACCGAGGGTTTCATCCCCAATGCCGATACTTTCCGATCCTAAAATCAATACTTTCCTTTTGGGTCCGCTCAAAGGCTTCTCCTTCTCCATCGACCGGAAAGTGCCCCGCAAGTCCTGCCTTGCCTGCCTGCGGTAGGTAGGCAAGGTCAAGGGGCACAATATTAATGATATTTCCTTACCGGGAAGCCACGCCCTGTGGGCGGGGAGTTTCAAAATCGATCAATGCCATTCCCACTCGATAAAGGGCTTTTTCATATCGACCATGGCATTCGCCACCAGTTCCACAAGGCCTCCGTAGTAGATGCTATTTTTCTCCCACAAATCATTACGGCTCAGAATATCTCGAATGGCACCTTTGCAATTGGAACAGGGCGCACATACATATTTTCTAATTCCTGAATCCAGAACATCGTTGAAGGTCTCAAGGATCTGCTTCAGTTTCATCCGGCTGGAGATGTTTTCCCTCCATTCTTTAAAATTCATAGAGTTCATGATCGCAAATCCACTTCCTCCGCCACAACAATAGTTCTCCACCCCATGGGGCTCCATTTCTCTGAATTGGGGACAGATCTTTTTGAGGATGCGCCTTTGAGGCTCCACGATTCCCATCAATCGCACGACATTGCAAGGGTCATGGAGGGTGACGGCGAAATTATTTTTCTGAGGATCGAGTTTGATTCGGTCATGGAGGATCAGGTCTTCCAATAAAGGCAAAAAACTTTCCCTGGGAAAATTCATTTCATCCATCAATATCCGGTCAGCAATCACGATGAGACCCTTGTGAGCATGACCGCATTCTCCCATCACCATTTTCCCGACCTTCAATTTTCGCGCAACTTCCACCTGTTTAAGGGCGATCCTGGCAAATTGGACATCGTCGTACCATGTCCCGTAATTGGTGGCCTCATATCCGTAGATCTCACTGGACAGGGTCCAACTGAGGCCCGCCGCCTCAAAGAGGATGGCAAAGGCCATCGGGTTTTCGATCCACGACATGAACTCGCCAGAGTTATGAATGAGCAAAATGTCTGCCCCTTCCTTATCTACGGGAATCTTGATCCTTTTGCCCCATTTCTCCTCGATCTCATCCTCCATAAACTCGACCATACCCTGGAAAGCCGCAGACGAAATCCCAGTGCTTGCCCCTACTCTCAGCTGTTGAACAGTACCTGAATCGTGGAGTTCCTTTGGAGCAATCCCCATCTCCTGGCTGAATAATTTTCTAAGCTCTCTCCCAATCAAACCATTATCACTTCCAAGAGGACAACGTTGGGCGCATCGCCGGCAAAGGCTGCATCGATAGGCCAATTCAGCTAATCGGGCCACGGTCAGCCAGTTCAACTCGATATCGTCTCCCGTCAATTTGGAAATGATTTTTCCCCGTTTTTTGATATATTTGTTAATAATCCTACGGAGGATCTCTGATTTGTAGGTGGGGCGGTAAATTTCTTGATTTCCGCTGGAGACATAGACAGGGCAGGCATCACTGCAGGTCTGACACCGAACACAGCTTTCGAGGGATTGAATTAAGGGCTGCCAGAAGAGCCAATTGTCGTTCTGAGAGAGCAATTTTTCGAGACCCCTGAGGAAACGCTCCACCAGTTTCTCTTCCTCTTCTTTGCTCTTTGGTTTGGGAAGAGCAAGGGCTGAAACACCATCGAGGGAACATTCGTAATTCTTCTTCTGGTCTTCTGACAGAGGTGGATAAGGAGCCTTCTTTTCCTTTTGATCTAAAGGAGGAGGAAGTGGCATCAAATCATTCGCTGTCACTGTAATGAGGGGGTCATCAGTGCGGATGCTGATATCCTGCAATCGAATTTTCTTTCTTTCGGTCACCATCTATTTTGGCCCTGGTGAAGGAATTTGTGGAAGTTCCGATGCAACCTCACTCCAGCGCTTTCCAGACTGGATGTGAGGAGCGGACCAGGTTGCAGGCCGCTCCAGATGTTCCTTGATTCTCCTTCCGACCTCGCTTCCCCTTACATTTGGGACATCATCCCATCGAAGAAAGTGATAGTATCTGAAAAAGAGCTGAAAGACATGGCTGAAGGGCAAGTAGATTAACCAAACCGAAGCAAATAGGACATGAAGGGCTGGCGCCAGAGACGGGTGAAGTTTGTGTTCGAAATCTGCAAAGGTCATCTGCTCTCTCACATATTTTAAGAGGGAGGGCATACTGGACTTAAAATGAACATCCACCGCATAGACTCCCCCAATCAGAGTGAGAAGTAGGAAAATCCATTTTACATAGTGAATGGGAGGATAATAGACCTTCAACTCTTCTTCTTTTATTCGCATGATCAGGATGGCAATCCCCCCAATGAAGGTCAGAAGGGTAGAAAAGGTGCCCCATACCCATCCGAAGACGGAGGCGGCCTCAATCTCAACAGTCACCGCACGGATGAAAAGCCAAGCATGCCAGAGAATAAGCAGGTAGAGCCCTAAATGAAAGACATATAAAGGGTACCAGAATCTCCTGTTTCGGTGGTAAAATTCTCTTAAAAAAAGAAGATCCAGAAGCATAGACCAAAGTTTTCCACCAAAGGTGTTGTGAGTTTTTCCCCACCACTCTTTTAATTCGTAGACTGAACTCCCCTTGTAAAGTTCCCAGTGTAAATGGACGGGAGCATTGACACATTCTCTCACACGAAGTGCCATAGCGAGTATAAAAAAAAGGATACTCCCATAAAAAATAAAGAGGATCATACCACCCATTTATGTTCCTTTTCCCTCCGTAATGGGAGAGTCAGAATTACATAAGGCAGGGCTTTAGCCTGCATAATTAAGCAAGCCTAAAGGCTTGCTCTACAGTTGGTTAACGGTATTAGTTTTGTAATCCTCCCTCCTTTGACAAAGAGGGGTGGGGGGGATTCAGCTACACACAGCCCGTAGGTTTAGGCAAGCCTGCTACTTTACAAGCCCCTTTGGCCGGACCACCCGGGAAAAGCTGGTAAATTTGCTTCAGGTCGATCCCCGTTTGCTTGACCAGCATTCGAATCGGCGGAGCAATCCCGAACTTGATATAATAGTCCCTGAGATAATTTACGAGCTTCCAATGGTTCTCACCCATGGGGGAGGCATTTTCGGTTTTGGCCAAGCCCTCGGCCACCTCTTTATTCCACTTGTCTGGTTCCTGGATGAATCCGTCCTCATCGATCTCGATTTCCATTCCACCAAGGTTTGCCTTTGCCATTTCTTCACCTCCTATTTAGAATAAACAAAAAAGTCAACCTTTCGACTCCCCGGCCTGATGTTTGTAATTTGCTCAAGGTTGACCCTATACTGTGCTTCTTTACCCCATCTTCAAAGGTGGGGCTTTGCGCGGTCGAATGGGTCTATCATTTCATTCTAATATGCCAGCTCTTAATTCGCCATTAGGAATGACAAGCTTCATTCTTCGCATGGAGTAACTTGCGAATTGCTCTCTTTCCTTTCGAGGCCAGGGCTACAAAGCCCTCTGCCCATTCGGGCGTTCCCAAAGCGTGCAAGTGGACATAAGAGGCAAAAAGATTTTTATAGACGATTCCATCTTTTTGGCCAGTAATCCCTTTTCCTCTCCGTATCTGATAGGCAAACTGAAGATCATCGATCGGCAAGAGGCTGGAGTGGTGGAATTCGTGGCCACGAATGGTTAACCCCACAGGGAAAAGCGGATTTTCATTGACGACTTTGGCAACCACATAACCATGTCCCTCAGGTCTCTCTGAGAGATTTATCTCAGAGGGGATCACTCCAACCATTTCGTAGGATCGTTTTTTCCAAGAAATGCTCCGACATAAATACATTAAGCCCGCACACTCAGCGTAGACCGGCAGGCCCTCATGGACAGCCTCGCCGATATCTTGTCGTAATCTGCGGTTTCCTTCTAACTCCTTCAGGAAGAATTCCGGAAATCCACCTCCGATATAAAGTCCATCAACCTTGGGTAAACGATCTTTGAATGAATCAATGAAGAGGAGCTCAGCACCTTCAATCATCAAAGCCTCCAAGTTTTCCGGGTAATAAAAATGAAAGGCACGGTCGCGGATGATCCCGATCCAGACTTTTTGGGTGCGAGCGTTTCCCCTCACCTCTCCGAGCCATAGGCTCTTCCGAGCCGGAGGCCTATTCCTCTCCCCGAGGGGGAGAGAAGATATTTTTGTTTTCCTCTTCTTCAAGAGAAGGGATGGAATTGGGGGAGCTTTAGAACTTCGCGCAATCGTTAAAATCTTATCTAGATCGAGTTGAGACTCAAGCTTACGGCCAATGCGTTCTACCCATAACTCTGCTTCACCGGCTTCTGATGAAGGGATGAGGCCTAAGTGCCGTTCGACGATGCTAAGATCCTGATCCCTTGGGATACTTCCAACGACAGGTATCCCGCAATATTGTTCAACGGCATTTCTTAGTTTACTTTCATGACGAGTCCCAGAGACATAATTGAGGATGACCCCGGCTATGGGAACATCTTTCTGAAAATGTTGATACCCTGTTACCATGGCTGCGATGCTGCGTGTCATACGTGTTGTATTGATCACGAGGAGTATCGGAATATTTAAGAGGCGAGCGATCTCAGCCGTTGTCCCATGGGAATCCAAACCATCATAAAGTCCCATTGCCCCTTCAACAATAACCAGATCCGTTTCATTACTGGCCTGCTGAAAAGTTTGAATTAATTTGTCTTTGGGAATTAAAAAAAGATCCAGATTACGGCAACTTCTTCCTGCCGCAATCGTGAGCCATGACGGGTCTATATAATCAGGGCCTTTCTTAAAAGGCTGGATTGAAAAGCCCCGGCGTTTGAGCACCTCACACAAACCGACCGTGACAATCGTCTTTCCCGATTGACCCTGGGGCGAGGAAATCAGCAGACAACCAAGATTCTGACGACGATGGGCAACCCGATCACCTGACGCCATTGTTCTTTAAGTCTCGCTTTTCCCCTTGATGGCGATATAGGTGATACCACCAAAACTACGATATTCAATTTTGTCTTCTTTCGCCAGTTCCGCAATGGCCTTGTCTACCAAGGCCTTTTCTATTCCGATGGCCCTTGACACTTCTTTATTTCTGGCCTGGCTCACTGACTCCAGGTATTTGAGTATCTTCTCTTTTAACTCTTCACTCATTTTCCCCCTCCCTTCTCACCATTTAAACTGGGTGGTGGTTCTAAAGGTCTCCCTGGCATAAGTAAAGTCGTCAATGTGCTGCTCGGTAAAAGGGATGCCCGTCAAACGGAAGAATGCCTCCCAACCAATCCTTTCGATCCACTCGCCCATCCTCTCATATTTCCTTGCATTGGAGGCATAGATCTTGACGATCTTTTTAATGACATCGACGACCTCCGGCCATCGAGGCGGATGATTCGGAAGATAGGGAACAATCAACCGTGAAAACATCGGGGGTTTTCTTGCATTGGAGACTTTTCCTCCTGCATAAATGGCGATTCCATCGCCTTCGGCATCAGCAAGAGGCATGGCCGGACAAACCGTATAACAATTCCCGCAGTACATACACAGATCTTCTTTCACGACGACGCTTTTGACATCTTTATCAGGGTGCCTTCGGATGGCTCCGGTTGGGCAGGAGGCCATGACCGTGGGGATTTCGCATGTGGCCAGCTTTTCTTGATTGACCTTTGGAACTTTGGTATGAACTCCAACAATGGCCAGATCAGAGCAATGTACAGCACCGCACATGTTGATGCAGCAGGCCAACGAAACCCTCAGCTTACCCGGGAGTTTCATACTGGTGAAGTAACCATAGAGCTCGTCCATGAGTGCTTTGACTATTGGCGAACTATCTGTGGCTGCGCTGTGGCAATGGGCCCATCCCTGGGTATGAACAATATTGGAAATGGCGTTTCCCGTACCGCCCACCGGAAGGCCAATTTTCTTCGCCGCTTCAATGATGGGCTTCACATTCTTCTCATTTGGAGTCATGAATTCAATGTTATATCGACTGGTAAACCGAAGGTGCCCATCACAATACTGATCGGCAATATCACAAATATCCCTGATAAAATCGACACTGACTAGACGAGGCGACCCCACCCTGACTGTAAAGACCTCATCTCCTGTTTCAGAGACATGCCGCATGACACCGGGCTTTAAGATTTCATGATATTTCCACTTACCATAATTTTTCTTTATGACCTCAGGGAGCATCTCCTGGAAATTCGGGGGACCAATATCTGACTTTCCCATGATAACCTCCTCACATC
>Ga0315277_10010906_pt1 | contig 11478 bp, 9 predicted proteins | sample YL17G05_15_MG_FD_203695 | JGI IMG/M metagenome (GOLD analysis project Ga0315277, IMG submission 203695) | Sediment microbial communities from Yellowstone Lake, YNP, Wyoming, USA - YL17G05_15 | ecosystem: Environmental > Aquatic > Freshwater > Lake > Sediment | place: USA: Wyoming | collected...
AAAGCGCATACCATGAAGTTGACACATATGCGAGCCTGAGGAAGCAGTATATGATGCTGAAAATAATACTTCACTTCCATGACAAAACCAACTCTGCACTTGAGAGTGGGGTGCCGCTCAGGAAGATTCTGGAGCTTACTGTGAGGGAGGAAATAGCCAGAATGAAAGAAATTCCCGAGAAGGAGCATGAGAGCAAGATGAGCAAGATGATCACGGGAATAGACGGACAGTTCGAGAAGTTAGTCAAAGAGCAGGTCTGAGGTAGTTTTATGGCAATAAAAGAATATCAAACAGTAAACCAAGTCGCGGGACCTCTGATTTTCGTCGAAGGGGTCGAGGGAGTAGGCTACAACGAGATGGTTATCGTCACCCTGCCCGATGGTGAAAAGAAAAAGGGGCAGGTGCTTGAGACAAGCAAGGGACTCGCAGTTGTCCAGCTTTTCGGTGCAACCGCAGGGCTTGACACCTCGAAGACAAGGGTCAGGTTCCTAGGGGAGACCCTGCGCATGCCAGTTTCTGACGATATGCTCGGCAGGGTATTCAACGGGCTTGGGGAGCCCAGAGACAGGCTGCCGCCCATAGTCGGGGAGGACAAGGTGGAGATAATCGGAAGCCCAATAAACCCATATGCGAGGCAACAGCCAAGGGACTTCATCCAAACCGGCATTTCAACAATAGACGGAATGAACACTCTTGTCAGAGGGCAGAAGCTCCCAATCTTCTCGGCTGCTGGACTGCCGCACAATGATATCGCGGTTCAGATTGCAAGGCAGGCAAAAATAACCGGGAAGGGGGAGGAATTTGCAGTCGTGTTTGCTGCAATCGGCATAACCCACGAGGAGGCCAACTTCTTCATGAGGAACTTCGAAAGGACTGGCGCGCTTGAAAGGGCAGTGCTGTTCCTGAACCTGGCGGATGACCCGTCTGTCGAGAGGCTGATCACCCCGAAAATGGCGTTGACTGCCGCGGAATATTTCGCTTATGAGAAGGACATGCAGGTCCTTGTGATTCTGACAGACATGACCAACTACTGCGAGGCATTGCGTGAGATATCAAGCGCAAGGGAGGAGGTTCCTGGGAGAAGGGGCTACCCCGGCTATATGTACACGGACCTGGCTTCGATATACGAGAGGGCGGGAGTCATAAAGGGCAGGAAAGGCACTGTGACCCAGCTTTCCATTCTTTCAATGCCAGGTGACGACATCACGCATCCAATCCCCGACTTGACAGGCTACATAACCGAGGGGCAGATAGTCGTGAGCAGGGAGCTTCACAGGAAGGGCATCTACCCGCCAATAGATGTATTGCCCTCGCTCTCGAGGCTGATGAACCTGGGAATCGGAAAAGAAAGAACAAGGGAGGACCACAGGGGGGTTGCGGACCAGCTTTACGCAAGCTATGCCGAAGGGAGGGACTTGAGAAGCCTGAGCGCAGTTGTCGGGGAGGAGGCATTAACAGATGTTGATAAAAAATACCTGAAGTTTGCAGATATTTTTGAGAATGAATTCGTATCGCAAGGAAAGGAAGAGAACAGGGATATCGAGACAACCCTTGGCTTGGGGTGGAAGCTTCTCTCATCCTTGCCAGAATGTGAATTGAAGAGAATCAAGCTGGAATACATACAGAAGTACGGCAAGAAGTTTACGGGTGGCTCTTGATGGTAGCAGTAGAACAGGTGAAGCCAACTAGAATGGAGCTCCTGAACATTAAAGAGAAGATTAAGCTATCGGAGAAAGGCCACAAGCTGCTGAAGCAGAAGAGGGACGTTCTTATCTTGGAGTTCTTCGCGATATTCGAGAAGGCGAGGGATATAAGGAGCGACCTCAATGCGCAGATGGCCAAGGCATTCACTTCACTTGCGATAGCCCAGGCATACCACGGCATATTCGAGATAGAGAGCGCATCCCTTGCAGTGAAGAAAGCCCCAGGAGTGAGGGTCACAGTAAGAAACATCATGGGAGTGAAAATTCCAAAAGTCGAGTCCACCTATGTCCAAAAGGGGCTGATGGACCGGGGCTACGGCTTGCTTGGGAGTTCTGCGAAGATTGACGAGGCCGCGGAGTCGTTTGAGGGCGCTTTGGATACAATAATCAAGCTTTCAGAAACCGAAACCGCCCTTAAGAGGCTCATAGAGGAGACAGAAAAAACCAAAAGGAGAGTAAATGCCCTGGAATACGTGATACTCCCAAGATTCAAGGAGCAGGCAAAATACATAAACATGCGGCTGGATGAGATGGAGAGGGAAACATTCTCCACGTTGAAGCATATCAAGAAAAAATTCCAAAGGGGTTAATGGAGGTGGTTGGATGAAGTTGTTTTTATTTGTTTCAAAAGGTGCCGAGTCTGAAAATGCGAGAGAGATAGTCAATGAAGTTTCCGAAAAATTCATGGAAGTTGATGTCAGGGAACTGGACATAGACAAGGCTGAAGGAAAGGAATTGGCCAAGAAATACAAGATAAAAAAGACACCCGCAGTGGTTCTAAGCGATAAGCTCCTGTTCCACGGGGAGGTTCCCAAGAAGGACAAGCTTGTAGAGGAGATTCAAAAGGGAAAGGCGAGGGTTAAGTGGTGGTCCCCGTCTGGTTTGGAGGAGCATCTGGAGCAGAAGCTGTGACATGCTCCGCTGAATTTCATTTCATGCTTTCTAAAAATCTATCAAATAAGTAAGTTGAATCCAGAGGGCCTGGGTTTGCTTCTGGGTGGTACTGGACAGAAAATACGGGCAGCTCCCTGTGCTTCATTCCCTCAACTGTCAAATCGTTCCAATTCCTGTGCGTGACGATGAATTCTCTGGGCAAACTTTTCTCATCAACCGCATAGCCATGGTTCTGGCTTGTTATGTAAACCCTGCCGCTCTCCAAATCCTTGACCGGGTGGTTTCCCCCCCTATGCCCGAATTTCAGCTTGAAGGTCTTTCCATCAACTGCGTGAGCGATTATCTGATGCCCCAGGCAGATCCCGAAGACAGGGAGCTTGTGAATAAGTTTTCTCACGGTTTTTGCTACATAGGAAAGCACTGCAGGGTCTCCCGGCCCGTTGGAAACCAGAATTCCATCAGGTTCAAGGGAAATAATCTCCTCAGCACTGGTCTTTGCCGGGATGCTCACAACCGAGATGTTCCTGCTCAGCAGCTCCCGTATTATGCTCGTCTTCACCCCGCAGTCAATCAAAACCACTTCCTTGTTTCCATCCACCCTATACTCCTTTCTCTTTTTTGTTGTAACCATCTCAACGAAATCAATTTTCGAGTAGTCCAGCTTCCTGGCCTTGCTAAGCAGTTCATTTCTGTCAGGCTGTTTGCCGGAGTAAACAGACACGCATGCAGGCATGACCCCAAAGTTCCTGATTTTCCTGACAACTGCCCGCGTATCAACGTCATATATGCCGGGCACATCAAATCTTTCCAAAAATCTATCCAGTGTCTCCTTTGACTTCATGTGGGAAGGCTTGTTGCAAATCTCCCTCACAACAAACCCGCTCGCCTGGACTTTGTCAGACTCGAAATCCTCCTCATTCACCCCGTAATTTCCAATCAATGGATATGTTGCAGTGAGAATCTGCCCGGCATAGGAGGGGTCTGTCAAAGCCTCCTGGTAACCGCAGAAGCTTGTGTTGAAGACAAGCTCACCTACGGAAGTGGCTTCAGCTCCGAAACCCTTGCCAGGGAAAATGGAACCATCGCGCAATACAAGCAAAGCTCTTTTTTCCTTACCCATGCCTGCCACCTTTCAGAAGTTTCACATAATGCCCAAGCGGTTCAATTGTCAGGCTGTTCTCCTTGACTGACTTTATTGCCTCAGCTATGCCAAAAGCCGCCTCTATGCTCGTTATGCAAGGGACATTTGCCTCCACAGCAGACCTCCTTATCTTGAACCCGTCAGTCATGGAATCCCTGCCTTTCTTCGGGGTGTTTATCACCAAGTCAATCTCCCCCCCAAGAATCTTCGTCTTCATGTTCGGCTCCCCCTCGCTCACCTTCTTGACTATCCCGACAGGAATGCCCTCCCCAATTGCCTTTGAGGTCCCGTCTGTTGCAAGTATCTCAAACCCCAGCATGCTGAACTCCTTTGCCAAGCTTCTGGCATGTTTCCTGTCATCCGGCCTCAGGCTTATTGCAACCCTGCCACCAGTATGGATATCCAGATTCGCCCCAAGCAAAGCCTTGTAGTACGCCCTCCCGAAGTCCTTGTCTATGCCCATGCTCTCCCCAGTGCTTTTCATCTCAGGCCCCAAAATAAAGTCAGTGCCATGCAGCTTAAGAAATGGAAAGACAACGCTCTTCACGGCGAAATAGGGCAGCCTTGGTGTTTCTCCAACATACTCGTCCAGCTCATGCCCCAGGACAATTTTCGTTGCAATCTTGGCAAGAGGAATGCCCGTTGCCTTGCTGAGGTATGGAATAGTCCTGCTTGCCCGTGGGTTTGCCTCGAGGACAAACACCTTGTTTCCCTGAACCGCGAACTGGATGTTTATTGCGCCAATATTTTTCAGTGAAGAAGCAATCTTCCTAGAGTAATCCACAAGTTTCTTCCGAACCTCCCTGCTGAGGTTTATGGGGGGAGTCACGCAGCTTGCATCCCCAGAATGGATGCCTGCCTTCTCAATATGCTCCATTATGCCCCCGATGAACAATCTCTTCCTGTCAGAAACCCCGTCAATCTCGCATTCTATTGCATCCTCAACATACTTGTCGATTAGGACAGGCCTTTTCCCGGATAAATCAACTGCCTCGCGTATGTATCTGCCCAGCTCCTCTGCGTTATACACAATCTGCATCCCCCTGCCTGCAATAACATAGCTCGGTCTCACAACAATAGGATAGCCTATCCTCTCTGCAACTTCAAACGCATCCTCAAAACTTCTTGCAGTTCCATTCCTGGGCTGGGGTATGCCAAGCTCATTCAAAAGCTTTCTGAACCTCTCCCTGTCCTCTGCAATGTCTATACCCTCGATTCCTGTCCCCAGTATTCTTGCGCCTTCCCCGGCAAGCGGCATTGCCAGGTTGATGCTCGTCTGCCCCCCGAACTGAACAATAACCCCGTCAGGCTCCTCCCTCTCAATCACATTCATCACATCCTCAAAAGCCAGGGGCTCAAAGTAGAGCTTGTCGCTTGCATCAAAGTCCGTGCTGACCGTCTCAGGGTTGTTGTTGATGATTATGGACTGGATCCCTTCCTCCCTCAAGGCAAATGAGGCATGGCAGCAGCAGTAATCAAATTCTATTCCTTGCCCTATCCTTATTGGTCCGCCTCCTATGACAATAACTTTCCTAATGCCTTTGGGATTCGCCTCATCTTCCTCCTCGTATGTCGAATAATAATAGGGAGTTGATGCCTCAAACTCAGCTGCGCAGGTGTCAACAATCTTGTAAACAGGCCTTATGCCGGCCGCCTTCCTGCTCCTTCTTACCTCCATTTCCTGAGAGCCAACCAAGCTGGCAATCTGCCTGTCAGAAAACCCGGATTTCTTAGCCTTTGCAAGAAGCCCGGCATTCTTGCATACCTTCTTTCCAGCCTTTCCAATTTCCTTCTCAATCTCAAAAATATTCTTCATCTTTTCTATGAACCAGATGTTAATTCCGGAAAGCTCAGCAATCTTCTCGGGCTTCACACCCCGCTTTATTGCCGCGTATATAGCAAACAGTCTCATATCCGTTGCATCCTTTATGTGCCCCAGAATCTCCTCTAAGCTTTTGAAACTGCTGTCCGACAGGCTGCTCTTCTTTATCTCCCAGCTTCTTACCGCTTTCTGCAAAGCCTCCTCAAAATTCCTCCCTATAGCCATTACCTCGCCTGTGCTCTTCATCTGCGTGCCTATCCTCCTGTCTGCCTCAGGCATCTTGTCGAAAGGCCAGCGGGGTATCTTCACAACCACGTAATCCAGAGCAGGCTCAAAGCTCGCGGGGGTCTTCTTGGTTATCGCATTCGGAATCTCGTCAAGAGCGTAACCTAAAGCAATTTTTGCAGCAACCCTTGCAATGGGATAGCCCGTAGCCTTGCTTGCCAGCGCAGAGCTCCTTGAGAGCCTTGGGTTGACTTCAATGACATAATACTCTCCGGTCTGCTGGTTCAGTGCAAACTGTATGTTGCAGCCCCCTTCTATGCCCAATGCGCTGATTATTTTCAGGGAAGCACTCCTGAGCATCTGGTGGTCGTCGTTTGAAAGAGTTTGGGAAGGGGCAACCACTATGCTTTCTCCAGTATGTATGCCCATAGGATCGATGTTCTCCATGTTGCAGACAGTTATGCAGTTTCCCTTCCCATCGCGCATAACTTCATACTCAAACTCCCCCCAGCCTATCACACTCTCCTCAATGAGCACCTGTCCAATCCTGCTTAGCCTCATCCCAAATTTCATCTTTTCAGCAAGCTCGTCCTCGTCATGTGCAACTCCGCCCCCGCTTCCGCCAAGAGTGTACGCAGGCCTCAGAATCAGGGGGTAGCTGTGAGTTTTTGCAAATTCAACTGCCTCCTCAACGCTGCTTGCAGCAACGCTGTCAAGCACAGGCTCGTTTATCCTGTGCATCAAGTCCGCAAACTTCCCCCTCTCAGAAGCTGTCTCAATGGCATTCACTCCAGTACCCAGCACCTCCACTCCAAACTGCTTGAGAAATCCCCTCTCGTAAAGCTGCATGGTTAGGTTAAGGCCTGTCTGCCCGCCCATAGTGCCTATAATCCCGTCCGGCTTCTCCTTCTCGACAATCTTTGCAAGAATGCTAGGCCTAAGGGGCTCGATGTAAACAATATCTGCAATCTCATGGTCTGTCTGTATAGTCGCGGGGTTGGAGTTGACCAGAACAACCTTTACCCCCTCCTCCTTCAGAGATGTGCATGCCTGCGAGCCCGAGTAGTCGAATTCTGCTGCCTGCCCTATGACGATTGGCCCGCTGCCTATCACCAGCACCTTTTTCAGCTCTTTTCTCTTTGGCATTCACTCACCTTTCAGGCAGCACCCTAGCTGGCACACGAATTAAATGGCGTATCTGTTTCAGAAGCAGAAGCCCGTTTTTCTCTAACTGCAAAAAACCCACCACAACTTTGTAGGCTGCTCTTTTTAAACCTTTCCGGGCTCTGCTATGCAGATTCACTTTTTGATATGGTGCTTGGCTAGGAACTCTGAGATCACCTGCTCTATCCCATAGCTGCCCTTCTCCTTCAACTCATACCTTGCCCGCACCATCGGCTTTTCCACAACGAGAACCCTCCTCAGGTCAATCGGGGTTGCAGACAGGACAGTGTCGCAGTCCGCTGAATTAATGGTGGTCTCCAGCTCCTTAATCTGCTGCTTTCCATAACCCATTGCAGGCAGAACATTGCTCAAATGAGAATATTTCTGGAAAGTCTTCTTTATCGAGCCGACCGCATAAGGCCTCGGGTCGATTATCTCCCCTGCCCCAATCCTCTTGGCAACAACGAAGCCTGCCCCGTATTTCATCTCACCGTGGGTAACAGTCGGCCCATCCTCAATGATGAGCACTCTCTTTCCCTTCACCATGTTCGGGTTGTCAACAGTTATCTCCGAGTCCGCCTCAATTATCTTGGCATGCGGGTTGAGCATTTTCACATTGCTCTTCACAAGCTCAATGTTCTTTGGCTCTGCGCTGTCAACCTTGTTTATCACAACCACGTCCGCCAACCTAATATTAGTCTCCCCGGGGTAGTAGAGCAGCTCATGCCCTGCCCGGTGCGGGTCTGCAACAACTATGCTTAAATCGGGTTTGATGAAGCTCGTGTCGTTGTTGCCCCCATCCCACACAATGACATCCGCCTCCTTCTCAGCTCTTTTTAGAATTTCTCCGTAATCCACACCTGCAAATACGACTGTCTTGTTGTCAATGTGCGGCTCGTACTCCTCCCTCTCCTCAATCGTTGTCTTGTGCTTGTCCAAATCTTGGTAGGTTGCAAACCTCTGCCAAATCTGCTCCTTCAAATCACCATACGGCATTGGGTGCCTTATGGCAACCGCCTTCAAACCCTTCTCTCTCAGCACCTTGCAAACCTTTCTCGAAGTCTGGCTCTTGCCGCTCCCAGTTCTCACGGCGCAGACAGAAATGACTGGCTTTGTGGATTTCAGGAAAGTCCTTTCGCTACCAATTATCTTGAAGTCGGCTCCTGCAGCATTCGCTATGCTGGCTTTGTGCATGACCTCAACATAGTTCAAGTCGCTGTAGGCCAAATCCACCTGGGTCACGCCATATTTTTTTATCAAATTAGTAAGCTCGCTCTCGGCGTATATTGGAATCCCCTTGGGGTAATTCTTGCCCGCAAGCTCTGGCGGGTACATTCTTCCTTCAATATCAGGTATCTGGGCAGCCGTGAAAGCTACAACCTCGTACGAATCGTCATTCCTGTACAGCATGTTGAAGTTATGGAAGTCCCTCCCCGCAGCCCCAATTATTATTACCTTGGTCTTATTCCCCATCGGCTCACCCAATATCCTTCCTCCGCAAAAGTTATTAATCCTTGCCAGATTGATAAAGAATATTAACTCCGGATGAGCAAAAATTAACATGAAGAAAGAGCTCCCTTCAAAGGAAAGCATCCGAGATGCACTTCTAATTTATGGACCTAAAGAAGTTGAAAACAGTCTATCTAACTGTCTTGGTCCTCATAGGATGGAGCTTCTCGGGGCAGTTCTGAAAATCGTAAATTCAGAAAAGAAGAAAATAACAGTTTTCTATCCATCATCCGGTCCAGATGTCGCCAATGTGCTGGCTGCCACAGATGCGACTACGCTACACTTGGCTGACAAAGACCAGCATACAGATGGCATAAAAAAAAGGATAGAAGACATAGGGGGGCGCATTCAGAAGGTATCCTACTCGGGAAATAAAAGCGAGATAGACTTCGAGTGGGCTGGCGAGGACAGAAAAGTCATATTCCACCAAATTAATATTGACAAGAGCAATGTCGATAAGCTGCTGGCGGAAGTCGGGCAATACGACGTCTATTTTGAGAAGAAGTCCGAGCGTTTGAGCAGCGACCCCGAAATCAGGGAGAAGTTCGTGGGCAACCTCGAGACTGGGGGTCATGCAATCCTAGACTATGAAGCCGAAATGCACATAGGTTTTGAAAAAGAGCAGCTTGACAGCAAGTACGACGGGGAAAATTACCAGTACGGGGATGGCCGCATGAGAATCTACCGCAAACACAGGAGCGTTACTGGCGTGGTCTGTGTAATGCGCTTCAACGAGGCATTCTCAGATGCAGTATACAGGCGCAATGGTGGGTATTCTGGTGTGGACGACAGCGCGCTGGAGAGTCTTAAGAAGGGGGGATACGAGGCCGATCTCGCCAAACTGAAGGCTCTTTATGATTCCATCCCAGAAGGGAAGGAGAAGGCAAAGATCAAGGCAGAAATTGTAAAAGAGCTGCATGAAAAGGAGATAGATATATCAGAGATTCCGGATACTAGACAAAATATTCAGAAGCAAATAGCGTACTTAAAGAGTACGAGGGCACTTACACCAGAAGCGTACGAAATGTTTATGGAACACAAGGTGCAGAAACCAACAGAGCAACAGCTGAATGAATTTAGAGAAGAAGGAAATAAAATATTCAAAAAAGTTTTCAAGGACTGGGTTTAAGCAGCTCCCTTTTCAGGCTTCTTTTTTTTGTCCTCTGGCTGAGGAGCCAGCTCCACTCTCACTCTTGGAAGCTGCATGGGCGGGGAGAGCCTTACGGGCTGCACCACGAAGGTTCCGCTAATCCCGCAGGTGTAGCTTACACTGTTGAGCACTACCTCTGCAAATTCCGCGGGCAGCTTCTTTGACTTCTTCCACATGTCCTCTATCTCCTTGCTCTTGCTCCTGTCCTCGCTTGCGAAGAGCACCCCAGTGATTTTCAGGTGGCCCACCTTATCCTCATAATCCACAGAAAACGTGTATTGGATGGTGACGCTATCCCCCTTCACTGCCACGTCATCAATTGCTATGTTAATGTTCATTCCGCCAACTGCTCCTTCCTTGTCCCTCTTTGCCTCAACGGAAACTATCTTTCCACCTGTTATCATTCTCTCACCTCATCGCTATTTTATCACCGACTTTCATGATAATCGGCTTTACCCTGTTGCTTTCAACCTCTCTAGCAAACTCGCTTAGGTTTTGCCGTACCCTTTCAGAAGTGTTATAATGCATGGGTATAATATACCTGCAGTTTATCTCCTTCGCGGCTTTATACGCAGAATACACGTCCATGGTGTAAGTTCCGCCTATCGGAATGAGCGCGTAATCCGCCGTTATGTCAAACATCTCTCCGAACTCATAGGTATCCCCGGCATGGTAGATGCTCTTCCCGCCCTTCTTCACTATATAACCGACGGGGCATGAAGACTGGGGGTGGACTGCTTTCACAACCTTGATCTCAACCCCCTTCACCACGAACTCATCACCGACAATTACCTCCATTTTATTCTCGCTTGGAATCTCCAGTTCCCTCAGAACGCAGTGCGGGGCTATGACTAGGGCGCCTGTCCTCGCAACAACCTTCTCAACAGTGCTTTTCTCCAAATGGTCCCTGTGCTCGTGGGTTATCAGTATCAAATCCGCTTTGTCGATATCCTCGGGCCTTATCGCTGCGGGAATATCCCTCTTCGTCCCTCCCACCGCAACATTCTCCAGAAACAAGTCTATATAGACGAGGACGCCGTCTAGCTCTATCTCAAAACCCGAATGCCCAAGATACCTTAGAAAGCTCATATTCCTTCCCTCTTTTATAACTCATCTCTAAAATTTAAATATACCTACTGTATAACCCCTTTATGCGAAAATTGGGCATTTTTCTGGTAGTCGTGCTGCTTGCGCTAGCCGTCAGGGCAGACTTTCACGATCTTTCGCTCAGCGTTACTGTGAAAATCAACACAAATGGCTCTGCTCATGTGACGGAGAGAGTAAGGCTATCGATTGACCCAAGCTCTGTAGACATTTATAACCAGAGCATGTACTCCAGGAACCTCACCATAATGGACTGGCAGCAGATAACAAGCAGCAAACTGCTCAGACAGCACATATTCTCGCCAGTTTCCGTAAGCAACATAAAAGTTGTCCCAGAGAACCTCAACAACTACTATTATTCAACAGCATCCGCGGCAGTGATAAGGCTGGATTATGAACTCGAAAAATTTGTGCCGATCAACCAGACGGGCCCAAGGACACTTCTCTACACGTTCAACAGATCCTCCTTCTCTTTCGAACATTCGCCAAGCGGCCAGATACTCCCCCAGGACACTGAACTCACCATAATCATACCCCCAGATTCGATAGTCACAAGCATCTCGCCAGATCCTGCCGAGCCGTCAATAACTAGGGATTATCTAGGTCAAGTGATGGGGGTGAGCAACTTCACTTGGAGAGGAACAATACCGCTCATGGACTTCGAGCTGACATTCACAAGGGAGGAGCCAATAGGTGCCGAGGTGAGCAGATTTTTCGATACTATCGAGATGAATGCGTTATCCTTCATACTCTCCACGCCAGGCAT
>Ga0315277_10010907_pt1 | contig 11477 bp, 4 predicted proteins | sample YL17G05_15_MG_FD_203695 | JGI IMG/M metagenome (GOLD analysis project Ga0315277, IMG submission 203695) | Sediment microbial communities from Yellowstone Lake, YNP, Wyoming, USA - YL17G05_15 | ecosystem: Environmental > Aquatic > Freshwater > Lake > Sediment | place: USA: Wyoming | collected...
GGGCGAGCAGGAGGAGCTGACCACGCGCATCATCGACCTGATGTGCCCCATCGGCAAGGGCCAGCGCGCCTTGATCACCTCGCCGCCCAAGGCCGGCAAGACGATCGTCCTCCAAAAAATCGCCAACGCCATCACCCGCAACCACCCCGAGGTCAAGCTGATCGTGCTTTTGATCGACGAACGGCCCGAAGAAGTGACCGACATGAAGCGTTCGGTCAACGGCGAGGTCGTCTCCTCGACCTTCGATGAACCGGCCGACCGGCACGTGCAGGTCGCCAACATGGTGCTGGAGAAGGCCAAGCGGTTGACCGAGCATCGGCATGACGTCGTCATTTTGCTCGATTCCATCACCCGTCTGGCGCGCGCCCACAACGCCGTGGTGCCGCACTCGGGCAAGATTCTGTCGGGCGGTGTCGACTCCAACGCCCTGCACAAGCCGAAACGGTTTTTCGGCGCCGCTCGCAATATAGAGGAGGGCGGATCGCTGACCATCATCGCCACGGCTCTCATTGAGACCGGCAGCCGCATGGACGAGGTCATTTTCGAGGAGTTCAAGGGGACGGGCAATATGGAGCTGGTGCTGGATCGGCGCATTTCCGACCGGCGGATATTCCCGGCGATGGACATCAACCGGTCCTCGACGCGCAAGGAAGAGCTCCTGCAACCGCCGGAGATCCTCAACAAGGTCTGGATTATGCGGAAATTTTTGGCCGAGATGAATCCCATCGAGGCGATGGAATTCTTGATCGACCGCATGAAAAAGACCAAGAGCAACAAGAAGTTCCTCGACTCCATGAAAGACTAACCGGCCGGCAGAGCCAGTTTCCTGCGTCGTTGATTTCGTGGCCGGCCGGACGCTATCATCTCCCCAGCGAGTAGGGCAGTCAGGAGCCCTGCGCTCCTGACATTTTGTGGGCGGCAGCGAGTAGGGCAGAAGTCTCCGACTTCTGCCACCCTCTCATTGCCGGACGTTTACGCCATCCGCCCTGATTCGTATTCGCGTGAAAATGGGGGTATTTTGCGCACAGGGCATACGGTAATCGATTTGATGTAAGGCGTTGGCTCGCTTGACATTCCACCGAAATTCGGCCGGTTTGCAATGGGTTTGTTTCCTCATTTTTTAGGGTTCCTTTTTTTTGCAAATCAGCAGTACTCTTATGTATTTTTTGCTGTTTTCTTCCGCGGGTATCGAGTTGCATGCTGGTCTTGTTTTCAGACATAGTCATCCTTAGATAGACGCTCTATTAATTGGGCCAAGGTGACAAATAGCGCAGGTTTGATGGAGATTCCGTAGGATGGGGCCGTCTAATGTATGCGGCAGTCAACTTTCCCCAACCTGGAGGTTGGGGTACCCCAGCCCCTTCCGGGGCTGGTGGTAAATGCTTCATCGTAGGCGATGGGGCGCGGATTGGATGCCATTGTCAATGAAAGCTGGAACCCACCCGGCCTGCGGCCGGATGGGCCACCGGCCCGACTTCAGAAGACAGTTGACACAAGCCATATTTTGCCTTAGGTTCGTTGTGTGCACGTGTCCACCTTCTTTGATGACGTGTGGCAACCACTGGTTCAGTCGTAGGGCGGGCAATGGTCGATATTAGGTATCAAGACATACCGGACGGATGCTTTCCAAAAGACGTGCATCGGGCCACAATGATTCAGCTTGGCGTTTCTTTGTCAGCACCTCAGAACGATGGGAGACCGTGCGGCCTGTCCAATACGGATGAATATGCGGAAAAGATTCGAAAAGGGTTAAGACTTGCTTTAGCTGATAACTGGGCCAACTTCGTTGTATTCCCTGAGATTTCAGTCCCAGTATGTGAGCTTCCAGATTTAGCGACCCGGTCTCGAGATATCATCGCAAATCGAGATCGGAAGGCGGCGGGATGCATTATATGTCTACCACTTGAACACCTTTCTTTAGCTCAGTTATGCGAGCTTATTACGAAATTGGCCGAGAATAAGTATATAACTCCCGGCGATAGTGAACTAGATAAGACATCGCTGTCTAAGTACTTTAATACCGCGGTTCCATTCACGGAAAAAGAGGCCGCATTTGTCAATGTCGCGGTCTTGCTCGTCTTCAAAGAATCGGGCCGAGATATACCCTGTTCCTATTTCATTCAACCCAAATTATTCCCCTATGAAGGCGAACGTAGTCCGGGCATCGGGACATTCATGCGGGGGCGGGTTACGCACGTGCTGAACATGGGTGGTACCAAGGTGATAACGAGTATCTGTTATGACTTGATCGCTCAGCCAAACGGGTTTGGGCCCATGTTAATTGATGTTCTCAAGGAGGTGGATAGGGAGTACGAAGCTCCCGACTATCTTCTGCTGCCTCAATGCAATCGTGGGCCTTTAAATACCAATTTTCAACACGCAGTCGCGAACTTATATTGCAGCGATGAATATAAACGTCAAACACTAAGAACAATCAGCCCGAACGTGGCCTATGTCGATATGGAAGGTAAAAGGTCTGAGGCCGGCCAAAGTTGGTTTGTAACGTCTCCATTCAAAAATGCGTTGCCAGATATCGGTATTTGGGAGAGAACCTTGCCGTCGGAGTTTTACGATACGACGAGAAAGGAGGCTGTTCGCGACGCCCATTCCCTTGGGCCTTATGCACACAGACTTCGTCTTGCCGCCAAGGGTGAATGGCTCCTGAACATAAGTCTTCCCCCGGCTCATCATCTCGCAGAGCTGACCACGCCGATCAATCCGCTTCGCCCTCATGATGGGATGATTTACGAATGGTCTGACGATGCTTGGAGGAAAAAGGATAGGGCGATTTTCGTCCGACAATGCCGGCATGCTGATCGACTTCCCGGTCTGCTTGTAATGGCTGACCTTCCCGGGTGGGTCCAAAAGAATATTGGCGGAAGAGACAGTTATAGTCCCACATACGACGAATTCACAAATCAACGGGTATATCTACCGGAGAATTATAAAGACCAAACCATGTCTTTGTTAAATGCAGGGAAAGACGTATGGGTGAGGGGAAAACGAGCCTGTGGAAAGACGGTATTTGGATTAGGCATCGGCTTCATATGGATTTCGGAAAAAAGCGGGCGGAGTCTATTCATCGACTTGAAGGATCTCGACCATGAGGAAAGGCAATTAATTGATCTGGCCAAAAAGGACATTGACTGGTTTGTGGACGAAACGCAAAGCCCTTGCTTGGTGGTTATCGATAATGTGCATACTGAGGAATCGACAGCTCTTGAATTGGTCGGATATATTCAGGATCAGCGTCGGTACGGCAGCCAGGTACAAGCATTGCTTCTTGGACGTTATTCACAGGAATCACCGACGGAACGGAGGAAACTTCAGGACATTAATGATGTGGTGCCGGTCGACATTGAGGCTGATAGCGAGGCTTTCAAGTGTGTTGCTATGCGGCTCTTGGAAAGAGGCGGAGCAAAAACTGACGTCAATCCTTCTCACCCACCAAAGTGGGTCAGGGAGTGCGGCGGTGATCTTGTGGTGTTTGCCTGCGCATTCGACGTATCAGATCCTGAGGGCCTTAATAAAGCATCCATTTTCCATCAAGTGCGGGAGCGCTACTTGCGTCCTGCGGAAAGGCAGCCGGGAGGAAAAAACGCCTTTATTGATCTATGCGTCTTGGGCAGCATAGACCTTAATGCAGAGGATTCTGTCATCTGGGACAATGGGGCGGCGACATCATTTCCCGAATTCATACAGAATGGCACAGTGTCACGCGTCCTGCCCGCACGGACAGGAGATCAAAGGGAATACTGCCGTCTTTTCCATCCCAGTTTAGGGGAACTCGTTTTTAGAGTATACTGCTACGACTCGAACGAGGATACAGGGCAACTGTGGCTAAAGCAATCGTTGGATTTATGCCGGTGCCATCCTTTCCTCCTGTCGCTCATTCACTACAGACTCGCCACCGGAGATTATACCAGCGTGGTTGACTTCGAACAGTGGTGCAAGGCACTGAATAACCAGGAAGACTTGATAGAGCAGGCTATTTGTCATTCGCCATTCAGAGCTATGTCGATGCTGCGTCGAGGCGAGATCGCGTGGGATTGGAAGCACCTTCGCGGCATTGATAATTCGGAGAAATGCGGTCTATTGCTTCAGAGGTTGGCTCAAACTCCCGCGAACCTTATTGTTCAATTCCTGAGATATTTGGATAGGCAGGAGCTGAAGACGGAAAGAAAAGTACTCCTCAAAGCTCTCCTGAAGGAAGGGATATTCAAAGCAAGTCTGGCACAGACTCAGGCTGCTCTTATTGTTAAATTCCTAGAATATCTGGATAATCAAGTGGATGATGAGGAGTTGAGGGGCGAAAGCAAAAAGGTCCTTGAAACGTTGCTGGATGATGAAACATTCAATAAAAGGCTGGTAGATACACAGGCCGACCTTATAACTATGTTCTTAGAATACGTGGGTAGGACGGAGCTGAGGGTGGAAGTAAAGCGAATCCTTAAAGCACTGCCAACGGACAAGACGTTCAAGAAAAGGCTGGCAAAGACGCACGCTCACTTCATTGTTCGCTTTCTAAGATACATGGATATGCAAGGGCTGAAGGGAGAAAGAGAAGGCCTGGTCAAATTCCTCCTCGAGGATGAGACATTCAAAGCAAAGTTTGGTCAAACGCAAGCGGATATCATCGTTGAATTTCTAGAATATTTGGATGATCAAGACCTGCGGGGCAAGAGCAAGGAAGTCCTTGAAGCGGTGCTGAAGAATGAAGCCTTCAATAAGAGACTGGTAAATACACCCCCTGACTTAACAACTAAGTTTTTGAAATACGTGGGTAGGACAGAGCTAAGGGAAGAAGGAAAGCGAATCCTTATTGCGTTGTTGGAACTGGATAAGTTCGCGGATGTCTTCTATGCTTCACCCCCTGACGCTCAAGGCACAATGCTGCGATATCTTGCCGAAATCGGATATGGAGAGCGTGCACAGGTACTGTTGGACAAGATATACGGCCAGATGGAAACCCAGGCGTTGGAGGATCAATTCATACATTGGCCCCGTCATACTATAGCAGGCTTCAATAAGGCCATATTTGACGGCAAGATAAATATGCCTGAGGCGATTTGGAGAAAATTGCATGAAATGGCCATAGGCCCGTCCCACGCCGTCCCGGTTCCGGACTCGGAGTTTACTCAGGAAGTGTTGCTTTCCATGACAGTAAATGAGTTGGCAAAGCTTTTGGAAAGCTATGACAGGCCACACGATAAGTACAAGATGTACTGTATTGTTAAAAGCTTGATTTCTGATGAGAGAAAGCTCAAGCAATGGATTACAGGTCTGTCTAATGACGAAAAGCTTATATTCCGCGAAATCGTGGACAAAAGACGCTTCAAGGTACCAGAAAGCACCTGGGAATTGCTCAGCGCATACAATCGATGAAGATTCGCCCTGGCAGAGAACCCGAAGCTGCCCAGAAAGGCGGTCTTAATCAGCTGGTTATTGGCAGGCGGCCCACAATTCATGGTGGGAACAGGTGATGGCATTTGTGTGGCGGGCGTGCATCCCTGTGCGCGGGGGTATCCAGGGAGACGGCAGCGGCGACGGGAATTGGTGTGAGGTTCGCCGTAAAAAAATGATGCGGCGGCCGAAATATTTCGTATAATACGTCCGACAACTATAGAAAACACGACACCACCCCGCCGAATGCCGGTCGGGGCTTTCGTCGTTGGAGGAGCAGGCCGCTTATGCCGATGGGCGAACTATTACAGAAGATAAAAGACCTTTTTGCCGCCTCGCCGCAGGTCACGCTGGTTTGGGACGAAATCACCCGTCAGTTTGCCTCCCGGCCGACAAGCGCCGATGAACGGCCCCATTTCAAACCTATCGGACTGTCCGGCCTGGCCGGCGGCGCGACTGCCTATTTGCTGGCGTCGCTGTATGAAAACCACGACGGCAGCATCCTGTTTGTCACCGCCAACTTCGACGAAGGCCAGAGCCTCGCCGACGACTTGGTCAACCTTATCGGCGAAGAACCGGTCCGGTTTTTTCCTCAGCGGCAGGTCAACCCCTATGAATTCCGGTCGCCTTCGGGTGAAATAACCGGCCAGCGTCTGGCCGCCCTGGCGGGGTTGCTGTCCGCTCAGAAGCGGATCGTCGTCGCCCCGATCCAGGCTCTGATCGAGCCGACCATGGCCAAAGACGTCTTCATGACGGCCTCGCTCCATCTGGAAGTGGGCCAGGAATACGATCCCGAGGCGCTGGCCGAGCGGCTGGTGTCGCTGGGATTCAATCGCGTCGGCGCCGTCGAGGAGGTCGGCGATTTTGCCGTCCGCGGCGGCCTGATCGACTTCTTCTCGCCCTCCAGTGAGCTTCCGGTGCGAGCGGAATTCTTCGGCGATCAAGTCGAATCGTTGCGCCACTTCGACGTCGGCGACCAGCGCACAGTCAGCAAATTGGATCGCGTCGATCTGTTGCCTCGCCGCGAAGTGCCGATCCGCTCGGAAACCATCGAATCCCACCTGGAGCAACTGCCGCAGAAAGACGCCGACCTGATCCGCGCCCGGTTTATCAGCGAACCCGATCTGCCCGGCCTGGAATGGCTGGCGGTGAGTTTCGGGATCCCGCAAGGGACCATCCTCGACTACCTGCGCCCCAATGATCTGGCCGTCCTTGACGGCGGACGCTCGCTTTTGGATGATATGCGCGACGCGTACGAGAATGGTCATCGGCATTACGAGGCGGCCAGGGCGCGCTTTGTCGCGCCGCCCGAAATCGACAAATACTACTTCGATCCGGATCATCAATATGAACGAATGCAGACGTTCGTCAATCTGGCCATCCATCCGTTTCGATCCGGTCAGAGCCGGCGCTACGATTTCGGCTGTATCGATCATCCGGCGGTCGGCAGCCGGCTGGATTATCTGTCGGAATTGACCACGGATTATCGCGCCAAGGGATATCAAATCCTTGTGACCTGCGACAACAAGGGCCAGGCCGAACGGCTGACCGATATTTTCTCCGAGCGGGGTATCCATGTCCCCATCGAAGTGTTTCATATCCACGCCGGGTTTGTATCCGACGAGTTGAAAATCGCGCTCCTGACGGATCACCAGATTTTTTCGCGCAGTTTCCGCCGTATCCGGCGCCGGCGATACAAACAGGGCGTGGCGCTGACGTCATATTCCAGCCTGACGCCGGGCGACGTCGTGGTGCATGCCGATTATGGGTTGGGACGGTTCGCCCGGTTGGAGACGATCCAGATCGACGGGCGCATGCGCGATTGCCTGCTTCTCGCCTACCACGGCGCCGACAAGCTCTATGTGCCGATCGAGGAATTCAACCGGGTCTCGAAATACGCCGGCAAAGATGCCACGCCGCGTCTGACGACCTTGGGCGGCCCGGCCTGGGAAAAGCTCAAAGACAAAACCAAGAAGGCCGTCGCCGATATGGCCGCCGAGTTGATCAAGCTTTATGCCGAACGCAAGATGGCGCCGGGTTATCAATTCGGCGCCGATACCGTCTGGCAGCGCCAGCTTGAGGCGTCGTTCATGTACGAGGAGACGCCCGATCAGCTCAAGGCAATCTATGACGTCAAGCGCGACATGGAAGGCGCTAATCCCGGTGACCGGCTCGTTTGCGGCGACGTCGGCTATGGCAAAACCGAAGTGGCGGTGCGGGCGGCATTCAAGGCGGTCACGAATCACAAGCAGGTGGCAGTCCTGGTGCCGACGACCATTCTGGCGCAACAGCATTATGCGACGTTTTCGTCGCGCCTGAAGGAATTCCCAGTCAGGATCGAGATACTGTCCCGGTTCAAAAACCGGGCCGAGCAGAAGGTAGTCGTCGATGCCCTGGCCGAGGGGAAGGTCGATATCGTTATCGGCACGCACCGGCTTTTATCCAAGGACGTGCAATTTGCCGATCTGGGATTGCTGGTGGTCGACGAGGAGCAACGCTTCGGCGTCACGCACAAGGAAAAGCTGCGCATGCTCCGGAAAAACGTCGACACCATCACCCTCACCGCCACCCCCATCCCGCGCACGCTGCAATTGTCGATGATGGGCGCCCGCGACATGACCCTGATCGCAACCTCGCCGCGCGACCGTTTGCCGATCCATACCGAGATCGTGGAATTCAGCCCGCAGACAATAGCCGAGGCGGTGCTCAAGGAGGTCGACCGCGACGGACAGGTCTATTTCGTCCACAACCGCGTCCAGACCATTGAGGCCATCTATCGCTATCTCAAGAAGTATCTGCCGCAGGTGGAAATCGGCATCGCCCACGGTCAAATGCACGAGCGGGAACTCGAAGGCGTCATGCTGGCCTTTTTGGCCGGACGATATCAAGTGTTGTTGTGCACGTCCATCATCGAATCCGGACTGGACATTCCTCGGGTCAACACCATCATCATCAATCGCGCCGACAAATTCGGGCTGGCGCAGTTGTATCAATTGCGCGGGCGGGTGGGACGGTCGCATCTGCGCGCCTATGCCTATCTCATGACGCCGCCGTATCGTCTGCTGACCGAGGATGCGCGCAAACGTCTGCGCGCCCTCGAGGCGCATAGCGACCTCGGTTCGGGATTTGCCCTGGCCATGCGCGATCTGGAAATCCGCGGCGCCGGGGAGATATTGGGGGCCAAGCAATCCGGCTTTATCGATGAAATCGGATTTGATCTTTACACCAAAATCCTGGAAGAGGCCGTGGCCGAACTCAAGGGCGAAAAAGTCGAACGCCTGCCCGACACCAAGCTCGAGGGTTCGCTCGATCTGCATCTGCCGGATGATTACGTCAACGTCAAGCAGCACAAGGTCGACGTCTACCGCCGCCTGGCCGACTGCCGCCGGGTGGATGAGATCGAAGCGTTGCGGGATGAAGTCGTCGACCGGTTCGGGCGCATGCCGCAGGCGGCGACGCAGTTGTTCGATGCCGCCGGTCTGCGCCTGGCCGCCGCCATCGCCGGCGCGGAAAAAGTCAAGGTCCATCACCTGCGCATCACCGTGGAATATCCGGCCACAACCGAGATCACCCGCCGGGAGGTCGAAGCCATCCGGCAGGCGATTGACGCTCCCATGGAATTCTCGATGATGGGGGGATTCACATTCACCACTGATTTGTCATCGATCAAAGCGTCCGATCGTCTGAATTACATGCGCAAGGCGCTCGACGCCATCGCCGCCTCGTGGGTCGGCAACAAGGTGCATGCGTAGAACAAGAAGGCCTGCTGCCCTCACCCCCGGCCCTTCTCCCAGCACGGGAGAGGGGGATGCAGAGGAATATGAAGCTGCCCGATATTTTTACCCAAACGCGCGCCGGCAACTGCGTATAAGTCACATAGGTTTTGGCTATGAAAAAAAATACCATCCTGTGGATTTTGGCGCTCGTTATCACCCTGGCGGCGGGAGTGTATCAGACAAGAACCGGGCCGACTTATCCGGTTGACGGATCGGTTGATATCGGCGGAGCCGCCGTCACATACAGCCTCCCCCGCACGCATGGCGGCGACGGCAACGCGGTCATCGCCATCGCGGTCGGCACGGCGCCTGTTGGCGGCACGCTACATTACAGGCATCATAAGGCCGACGAACCGTTCACCGATCAACCGATGCAATTGGTCGGCGACAGCCTCAAAGGGTATCTGCCTCATCAACCGCCGGCGGGAAAACTCGAGTATTTCATCACCGTGACGCACGATGGCGCCAGGGAATTCGTCCCCGGACCAAAAACCACCGTCATCCGCTTTAGAGGCGACGTCCCGGCGGCAGCGCTCGTGCCGCATATCTTTTTCATATTCCTGGGGATGCTCTGGTCGAACCGCGCCGGCCTAGAGGCGTTGTCGGCAACCGCGAAAACGAAGAGCCTGACGGTGTGGACAATCATTCTCATGTTTGTCGGCGGCCTGATTTTCGGGCCGCTGGTCCAGGAATATGCCTTCGGATCGTACTGGACCGGCGTGCCGTTCGGTTATGATCTAACCGATAATAAAACGCTGCTATTTATAGTCGTCTGGGCGGTCGCCCTCTGGCGGCACCGCGTCCATCCCCGGCCCCGCTACATCGTTTTGGCCGCGGCGATCATCACGCTGGTGATGTATCTGATCCCGCACAGCATGCTCGGCTCGACGCTGGATCACGCCACCGGCGAGATTACCTCGGGCTGAACGTCGTGACACTGCGGGATAATATCTAACAGCAGCAGGGGTCATCATCGTCGGATGAACAGCACGACGGCTCGCCGCCGGTGATCATGCCGTTGAGGATGGCCGCGGCGCACCCGACGCCGGTTTTGACGGTGATGGCCTGTGGCTCGCAATTCAACGCGCAGGCGCCGCATTCCATGCAAGCGTCGCGGTTAACTATGACCGCGCGTTTATCCTCGATGGCAAGCACTGCCTGAGGGCAAACGATAACGCACATGCGGCAGCCGTTGCATTTGGCCACGTCAAGTTCGAGCGTGACCACGTTGGGCAAATATCTCAACAGCGGCATATCGTCATCACCTCACGAAAAGACCCACGATCCACAATCCAAATCCTATTACGGCGAAGGCAATCTGAAGGGGCACGGCGATGCGCATTTCCTTCTTCACGCCCGACAACGATGTATATGTCGAGGCGCCGGTAAAATTCATGGCAACGAAACTGACCACCGCCGGGATAAGAAATATCCAGGCCGACGCCGACGGCCAACTGCGGAAGACGCCGGGACGGCCGGACAAAACCAAGCCGCCCACGATGAGCGCCAACACTCCCAGCCATGCCCCCTTGCCCGCGAAGGCCCGCCCCGGCAGCCAGGGCAAAAAAATCGGCGTCAGTACGGCCCCAAACAGCCAAGCGCCCAGGATGAGAATAGCGCTCCATACACCGAATGAAGCGATTCGCGACAGATCGTACCCGTCAGAGCCGAGACCGGCCAAAAAAAGCATAACGGCTGCAATCGGCAGAGCATGTATGGCCGCGGCCGTTATCTCCATCGGCGCCAGCACGGCGCGGTCGCGAAGTCCGAACCGTACGCGGCGCATCTCGGGTGTGGCCTTCATGTCGGCGTCAAGAAAAGCGGGGATATCCCGCGCGAGAATGGGGCCGAAGATAGCCCTAAATCCCGAGCGGCGATTCACCTCGCGCGCGCACACACCGGTGGCGGAAAGCTGCGGCAGAATCAGCCGCCGATGCGACACGATCTTATCCAGTTGCGTGATGCCGATTCGATTAACCAATTCATCCGTGCCGAACGTCCCCTTCCCCGCCGCACACCAGACGTTGACGCCTTTGGTATCGAGCACCAGTATCCACCCGTGGCGACCGGAAAGGTGCGATCTCAGGCGGTCGAAGCTCATCTTGAAATTGGCCGAAACGAACACCGGCGACTGCGGCGTCGGCGAGCCGACGGCGTACAAGCCGGGCGTCACCCGATACCGCATCCGCCGGAAGCCCCAGCGTACTCGCCACGATCCCAGGTGATCGCGCCACGTTAGCCGCGTCGTAACTCTTGGGATATTGCCGACAGGTGTCGTCACCGAGCCATCAATCCACG
>Ga0315277_10010910_pt1 | contig 11475 bp, 6 predicted proteins | sample YL17G05_15_MG_FD_203695 | JGI IMG/M metagenome (GOLD analysis project Ga0315277, IMG submission 203695) | Sediment microbial communities from Yellowstone Lake, YNP, Wyoming, USA - YL17G05_15 | ecosystem: Environmental > Aquatic > Freshwater > Lake > Sediment | place: USA: Wyoming | collected...
TCTACGAGGGAGACATCCTGGACACGGACCTGGCTTGCGTCGGGTTCACGTACTTTGACGCCTCGTGGTGGGGAATTTCCGACATCACGGGTCTCGAGTACTGCACCGACTTGAGGGAGCTGTACCTCTACGGCAACCAAATCGCCGACATCAGCGCGCTTAGCGGCCTTACCGACCTCGAATCGGTTGGTTTGGGCGGGAATCTGATCGTAGACCTTACGCCCTTGGGCGCCCTGCCGAATCTGCGCACGGTTGACTTGGGGGGCAACCAAATCCAGAGCGTGAGCGTATTGGTGGACAACGAGGGCATCGGCGGCGGCGATTCCATCATTCTGTGGGACAACCCGCTTGATCAGGGGGCGCTGTGCCATGATATTCCGGTGTTGGCCAGCCGCGGCGTTTACGTGGCCTACGACGGCGTATGCTTGGGCGGAAACGTGGCAACGTTCGCCGACGCGGCGCTGGATGCGGCCATCCGCAGGCTGATCAACAGGCCGGAAGGCGACATCTTTGAGGTTGAATTGCTGGGTCTGCAGAGTCTCAACTTGAGCGGCCTGGGCATTGCCGATCTGAGCGGGCTCGAATTCCTGGTGAACTTGACCAGCTTGGACCTCAGCGGCAACGCGCTGACTGACCTGACGCCGTTGTCGGGTCTAGTGCGGCTGACCGAGCTGTGGCTGGACAACAACCAGATCAGCGACTTGGCGCCGTTGGCCGGTCTTGTGCGGCTCACCTTGCTGGGGCTGGCGGGCAACCACATCGACGATATCGGCCCGCTGGCGGGGCTGACCCGGCTGGTCTCCCTGAGTCTTGAAGACAATCAGATCAGCGACATCTCGGCGTTGTCCGGATTGGTGAACCTGCGCGGGTTGGACCTCAACTCTAACGACATCGCGGACATCGGTTCGCTCGCCAATCTGACGATGTTGGAGGAGTTGCGCGTGAGGGGCAACCAAGTGGTCGAAGTGACCGCGCTGTCCGGCCTTCTCAGGCTCAGGTACCTCGACCTCGGCGACAACCTAGTGGCCGACGTGGCGGCCTTGGTGACGAACACGGGCCTCGCCACGGGCGACGATGTCTACCTGTCCGGCAACCCGCTCGGCCCGGAGGCCCTGGAGACCGACATACCGGACCTGGCGGGTCGCGGCGTCAACGTTTACTACGACACCTCGTTCACGCTAACCGTCAACGTGTCGCCGGCAGGAAGCGGGACGGTCACGGCGACGCCCGGCGGTCCCTATGCACCCGGAACGGTGGTATCGCTTTCGGCCCAGCCGGCCACAGGCTATCTGTTCGACTACTGGGAGGGCGCCGTGTCCAACACCGAGTGGCGGGATACGTCCATCCAGATGGACGCCGACCAGACGGTGACGGCGGTGTTCGCCGTAGCCGCGAACCAGGCCGCCATAACCGGTACCGTGTTGAGCCGGGTGACGAACGAGGCGCTGAGCGGGGTCACTGTGACGCTGCTTGCTTCCGCTACAGGGGCGCAGCTTGACACTACGCAGAGTTCGGAGGGCGGGGCGTACACCGTCGTGACTCCGGACCGGGCACTTGGCCTGACCGTCACGTTCACACTGGCGGGGTACGAGTCCAAGCGGGTTACCGGGCTTCGCGCTCCGGTGACGCTAAACGTGAAACTCGCGCCGACGGCCCCGGCCGCGCCTATCGGCCTGGACGCAACGTCCGGCGCCGGCGAAATTCTGGCGCGATGGGACGCCAATAGGGAACCCGACATGGACGGGTACAACGTGTATCGTTCAACGGACGGTATTGAGTTCGCGCTGGTGAATTCGAGCCTGGTAAGGGATACGCAGTACCACGACACCGCCGTGACCGTTGGTGACACGTATACCTACCGCGTCACCGCGGTTGATACCGAGGGCAATGAGAGCGCGCCGTCCGACGTGGTGACGGTCGAGCCCGGCGTCATCGTCGTGTGGTTGCCGAATGTCCATGGCCAGCCTGGCGAGAGAGTCCGTGTTCCGATCAACCTGGAGAACGCGCGCGGTATCACGCCCTTCGGCATAGACATCTGGGTGGCGTACGACCCGGCCCCGGTTCAGTATGTCGACTCAACCTCTGTGGAGATCGAGCGTACGGCAATTACGCAGGACTTGATCTTCCGGGCTAACGCGCCAAGGCCGGGCGTCGTGAAGATCACCTGTCTCAGCGAGGGTGACGTGCTGACGGGCGAAGGCCATCTGTTCGACATCTACTTCACGATAAAGCAAGATGCCACAGTAGACGAGTGTACCGTCACGGAGTTCGACTTGGCCAGGTTCTACGACGCCACCCCGGAGCTTCTCGAGAGTGACTCAAGCCGTACAGGGTTGTTGTGCGTGGACCCGCTGTGCCGCTTGGGCGATTTGGACGGCGACGGATTCACGCTGAGCAACGACGCCATTATCGCGCTGCAGATTGCCGTGGAACTGCGCGAGCCTACCGATTGCCAGAGGGACGCCGGGGACATCAACGGCGACGGCGTGATTGACAGCGCGGACGCGCTCTTGATTCTGCGCCTGGCCGTGGAGGAACCCATCAATCCGCCGCAGATGACCGAGGGCAAAGAGCTCGCGGACCGTCTGACGCTGAAGTCCTTGCTTAAGGCGGACGAACCCGTCACCGTGTCCATGCCCAATGCATCGGGACTCCGCGGTGCAACGGTGTCTATACCGGTCAACGTGAGCAACACGGAAGGGCTGACCGGGTTTGATCTCGGCATCAGCTATCCGGGCGATGCGACGACCCTGACGCTGAATTCAGTTCAGGCTACGGAGTTGACAGAGGATTTCTCCGACCGAGTGAACACCGACTTGCCGGGTTACGTCGAAATCAGCATGAGCAGATTGCTTCCGTTGCGCGAGACTTCGGGCGCGCTGGTGACGCTTGAATTCACCATCGCCCCGAATGCCACTGCGGGCGCGGCCCTGCCCATCACCATCAACGAGGTCGAGTTGAAGGGTGAATGGGGCGAAGGTTTCGACTGGTACACGGATGTGATTCGGCAGAACGCAATCCTTACGGTGACCGACACGTCGGCGCTGAGCGTGACGCCGGCGAGTGAGACGGTCGGACCTGAGAGCGGCAGCGTCTCCTTCTCCGTCGCCAATACCGGTGAAGGCCAGATGGATTGGGTTGCGGCAGTTGGAGCAGGCGCGTCGTGGCTGACCATCCAGTCCGGGGCCAGCGGAATGAACACCGGAACGATTTCCGTTGAGTATGCCGCGAACGACACGGGGGTCGAGCGCGAAGGGACGATTGTCGTCACGGCGGAGGGGTCTCAGAATAGTCCCGCCACTGTTACCATCACACAGAGCCCCGTGCCGGTGGAGGGCGAAGGCGAGGGCGAAGGTGAAGGCGAAGGCGAAGGTGAAGGCGAAGGTGAAGGCGAGGGCGAAGGCGAAGGCGAAGGTGAAGGCGAAGGCGAAGGCGAGGGCGAAGGCGAAGGCGAGGGCGAGGGCGAAGGTGAAGGCGAAGGCGAGGGCGAAGGTGAAGGCGAAGGCCATGGGTGTCTCTTTGGCACCATGGAGCCGCCAAACTTCCGCGGTCTTACGCAAAACGGAGACATGCTGGTCTTGTCGTTCGTGGCCGGGCTGTTGCTTCTTGCGCGGAAGGGCGTGTACGCTCGTGACAAGGCCGCGCGTTCGTTGTAAGGAATGACGGCAAGATGCGATAGGCATCTTTCTGAACTGGTTGCCGGAGGAACCGAGACCGGCAGGCGTGAAGGGTCTGTCGGTCTCGGATTCCCCCGGCGCGTGTTGTGGGGATTTCCTGGGTGGGGAATCAGGTGTACGAAGTCAGATTTTTGGGCTCGCCCGACGGCTATCAAACGCGAATAGTGCAGAAAGGGGAATGGAATGAAACAGTGTGATAATCGGTTTTCCGGCCTGATGATCGCTGCGGCCGTGGTCTGGGCTTCCGCCGCCTTGGGCCAGGGCGCAGGGATTAACGGCGTGGTCGAGGACCTGCGGTCAGGCGCCGCGCTTCCGGGGGTAACCGTAGGGATGTACGTGGAACACGGCGGGCAGTTGCTCGCGACGGCAGCTACCGACGGGAGCGGAGGGTATGCGCTGTCGGTTACAGATACCAGCGCGCCCGTTCGGCTTGATTTCTCGAAGACGGGATACGTGGACAAGTCTTACAGTTACGTCTATGCGCCCCGCACGATGAACGTCAGCTTGCGGCCCTTGTCACCCGCCCCCCCCGCGATGGAGGGGTTTCTGGCCATGGGGGGGAGAGACCAAGTCTATGTCAAGTGGTCGCCCAATACCGAGCCGGACCTCGCGGGCTATAATCTCTACCGGGGGACGGTGCAGGTGAACACAGCGCTGATCACGGACACGTCATATGTGGATGATAATAGTGATGTTGGCCTTGCGCAGGCCACGTACGACTACTATCTGTCCGCGGTGAACGGAGCGGGCCATGAGAGTCCCCGCACAGGGCCCGTAACGGCCACGGTGGGCCAGATCGTCGTGTGGATCAACAGCATTCAGATGCCTGCGGAAGCCGCGTTGGAAGGAGGCTGGGTGCGGGTGCCGGTAAATGTATTCACGGCTGACTTTGTCCCGTCGGGCATGAACATCGCCATCGGGTTTCCGACACAATTCTTCGATGATGCCTATGTCGAGCGCACACCCATGAGCCGGTACGTAACATGGCAGGTGGGTATCGGGTCCAGACCGGAGAAACTCGAATGGGGTCAATTGGCCATTTCGGCGCTTATTCCTGAGACCGCCCCGATTCAAGGGCAAGGCCGGCTCGTGGACCTCTATGTACACCTGGTGGACAATCCCCCGGTGGGTACATGCGATGATATCGAGTTTATCGAGACGATCAACATTGACCACGTGACGTTCTATGATGACGTGCCGGCGCGCATACCCACGAACTACCAGAATTACGGCGAATTCTGCATCCCCGAAGACCCCGGCGACCAATGCCTGCTGGGAGACGTCAACATGGACGGCGTCGTGGATAGCGCCGATGTGCTCATTGCGCAACGGATTTGCGTCGAGCTCGAGCCGATGGACCCGCCGGAGTGGGACCCCGAAGCCTGTATGTGGAAAGCGGCCGACCTCAACGGCGACCAGGTGGTTGATAGCGCCGATTGCATCCTGATCCAGCGTATTTCGACGGGGATGGACATCGCGCCGCCGGCGGCTTCCGCCAAGTCCGGGCTGGGCCTCCTACTCAAAGCGGGAGAAACGCGTACCGTGACCGTCGGCACGGTCCAAGCGACGGCCAACGGCGACCCGGTCAGTGTGCCCATCACTATCGACGACGAGTCCCTGGTCAGCGGCTTGGACGTCACCGTCGGCTTCGAACCGGACCCAAGACTGCTTGTGCTCGAATCGGTGGAGAAGGGCACTCTAACCGAGGACTTTACATTGACCGCGAATACAGAAACTCCGGGCTCCGTCATGATTACCGCGACAGCCGATACCGGCTTGGCTTCGAGCGCGGGCGGCACACTGGCGGTCCTGGTTTTCCAGGTGCGTGCCAGCGCGCCGGTCGACTCCACGCTTCCGCTGAACCTCGTGGAGGTCGAACTAAAGGGCGAGTTTGGCGATACCTTTGATCAGCAAGCCGACATCACGAAAGTCGCTGGAAGTCTCCAGGTTGTTGACGCGATCGATCCCGGTCTGGGCGAAGGCGAGGGTGAAGGCGAAGGCGAAGGCGAGGGTGAAGGGGCTATCTGCAACGGCCTTGTGTTGACCTCGACACCGCCCATCGACACGTTGCGCGGGAGCGGGGGCGATGTGCTCGTGCTCCTGTTTGCAGCGGCAATGTTGCTGGTTGCGCGGCGCCGGGCGCGTAGGACGGCATAGCGTCCGCGCCCGAGCCGAACCGACGGGTCTTCAAAGGGACGCGGGAGGCCGTAAAGAATACGTCCTCTTGTGTCCCTCTTACATTTGCGTTTTCTGTGCATTTTGCGGCAGATTTCCCTATCTTTGTTTACCGGTATTTGTCTGTGGTTCGAGCGTCTTTGTTGGGCTGAGAGGGAGGCATGCACATGGCTGCGCGATTCGTCTTGGCGTTTGACCAGGGGACAACAAGCTCGCGGACGATGGTGTTTGATGAGACAGGGGCGGTGAAGGCGTCGGTATCGCAGGAGTTTGAGCAGATTTACCCGCAGCCGGGCTGGGTGGAACATGACCCGGAGGCGATTTGGCGCACCCAGTTGGAGACGGCAAAGCAAGCCATGGAGCGGGCGGGGATTGGCCCGCAGGACGTGGCGGCGGTCGGCATTACGAACCAGCGGGAAACCACCGTGGTGTGGGAACGCTCGACGGGCCAGCCAATCCACAACGCCATTGTGTGGCAGTGCCGCCGGACGGCGGACGTATGCGACCGGCTGGTGCGGGACGGGCTGGGGGAGACGTTTCGGGAACGGACGGGCCTCGTCGTGGACGCGTATTTTTCCGGCACGAAGGTGAAGTGGCTCCTCGACCATGTGGATGGTGCGCGCGCTCGGGCGGCGCGTGGCGATCTGTGCTTCGGCACGATTGACTCGTGGCTGCTGTTCAAGCTGACGGGCGTGCACGCCACGGACTACTCGAATGCTTCGCGCACGTTGTTGTACAACATCCACACGTTGCGTTGGGACGAGCAGTTGCTCAGGTATCTGGATGTGCCCGGCGAGATGCTGCCCGAAGTCGGGCCAAGCAGCCACGTGTATGGGACAACGCGGGCCCTCGGCGGAGAGATACCGGTGGCGGCCTTGTGCGGGGACCAACAGAGCGCGCTGTTCGGCCAGGCCGGTTTCCGGCCGAGCGACTGTAAGAACACGTATGGGACGGGGTGTTTCGTATTGATGAACACGGGCGACCGGCCTGCGGCCTCGCGGCACGGGCTTATCACGACCATTGCGTGGGGCCTGGACGGCGCAGTCGAGTACGCCCTGGAAGGGAGCGTATTCATCGGCGGGGCCGTGGTACAATGGTTGCGGGATGAACTGGGGTTGATCCGGACGTCGGCGGAGAGTGAGGCAGTGGCGGCGCAGGTGCCGGACACGGCCGGCGTATATGTAGTGCCGGCGTTCGTCGGGCTTGGGGCGCCGCATTGGGATATGCGCGCGCGAGGGGCCATCATAGGACTCACGCGGGGGTCGAATCGCGCCCACATCGTGCGCGCGGCGTTGGAATCCATCGCGTACCAGTCCGCGGACGTTATCTGCAGCATGGAATCGGACATGGGGGCGCGAATCCCACGGCTCAAGGTGGACGGGGGCGCGGCAATGAACAACCTGTTGATGCAGCACCAGGCAAACGTGCTGGGCACCCCCGTGGTGCGCGGAGATATGGTGGAGACGACGGCGTTGGGCGCGGCGTTCCTGGCCGGCTTGGCCGTAGGGTTCTGGAAAGGTCAAGGCGCGCTCGAGGGCATTTGGCGTGAAGACCGCGTGTTTGAGCCTGAGTGGGACGCAGCGACACGGGACCGGCACGTGGCAGGCTGGCGAAATGCCGTCGACAGGGTGGTGACGCAGAAGAGACCTTAGCACCGCGTTTGCAGCGTGCCACGCGGACACGCGCGGCGGCGCACTAGAATCCGCGCGTAAGGCTGAGCGAAGAAATAGGGACTGTACCAAGGGAGAAAATGTACCCATTTTCTTCGAACGACCGATAGGGAGCGAGACGTGATGCCTATTTCTTCTGAATTGACGAGCAGGCAACACGAAAGGTTGGAAACATGACACGACGCGAACGGGTGATGAGGGCATTGGCTTTTCAGGAGACTGATCGGACGCCTATGGACTTGGGCGGGATGCTGTCGACGGGGATCAGTTGTTTCGCTTACCCCCGGTTGGTGGCGGCGCTGGGACTGCCGCCGCGGCCGGTGCGGGTGCATGATACGGGTCAGATGCTGGCGCTGCCGGATAGGGACGTGATGGACGCGCTCGATTGCGACGTCGTTACGGTCCTGGGCGACTTGACGAACGCGTTTGAGCAGCCGGACAAATGGCGGCCCTACGATTTCGATGGACGCCTGGACGCGCTGGTGCGAGACCCCGCCATGTTCGAGACGCTTTCGGACGGGACCATCGTCCAGCCGAAGCACGGCTGCAAGATGCCTCCCACGTCGCACGTGTTCGAGAGCGAACACGGCGGGCAACCGCTGGTGCTCACAGGGGACGTGCCGAAACCGGACCTGAAACAACTGCGACAGGACCTCGAGAAGGCCCGTCCGCATGCTGAGGAGATCCGCGCAGCGAAAGACTTGTGCGTGCGCGTGCGGGAGTCCACGGACCGCGCCGTGTTCTATAACGGTCCCGGGGCGAACATCGGCATTGCCGGCTACGGGGGCATGGCGGTGTTTCCCCTGTTGTGTCTGTTGGAGCCTGACTTCGTGGCGGAACTCCACGAGCTCGTCATCGGCTATGCCGTTGAGAAGGTCGAAGCGCTCCTCACGGAAGTCCATCCCTATGTGGATGTGTACACGTGCAGCAGCGACGATTGGGGCACCCAGTTGCAGACCATCGCGTCGCCGGATGTTTACAGGGACTTGTTCCTGCCCTATTACCGCCTGTTCACCGACGCCATTCACAAGGCCGCGCCCGGCGTGAAGGCGTTCCTGCACTCGTGCGGCGCAGTGTATGACCTCCTCGACTACATCGTGGAGAGCGGGTTCGACATTCTCAACCCCATCCAATGGACTGCCGGGGGCCACACGTACCAGGAATGGAAAGACAAGAGCCGGAACCGGCTCGCCCTGTGGGGCGGCGGCGTCAACGCGCAAGCCACGCTGCCGCTCGGCACGGTGCACGACGTGGAAGAGGAAGTGACGGCCATCGTGGACTACATGCGCGGCGACGGCGGATATGTGTTCTGCGGCATTCACAACATCCTCGCCGAAGCGCCCGCGGAAAATGTGGTGGCGATGTACCGCGCGGCGGCAGCGGTCAAGGGGTAGAAAAGGTCCATTGCGGGCGAAGGCGCCCGAAATACACGAGGACTTTGTAGCTCTTTTCAAAAGCACTGACGCATACCGCACCTTTGGGGACTTCCTCAATGGCCCCAGCGTCCCCGTTTCTCCCGTTTCGCGTGCCGGTTGACAGGATAGCCGGGCAGGGGCCACGCGCCATACCCCTCTATAGATAGGCCCGGTGCGTTGCAGTGAGAAGGCGGCGGCGAGAGCGGGGTGATCTGGGGCGCACAGGTCGTCGTATTGTTCGCGGGTCAGCTGCGTCGCAGGGCCTTCGTCATCATGCCTGGAGGGCCACGCTCTGTCGTGGCCGGAAAGAAAGCGGACGCGACGGAGCGCGTCCCTCGGAGTAGCCCCAATGCTGTTCACTCAAGCTCAAGATGGCAACGGGGTTGAGATTTACCTCGTTTTCTGGGGTACAGGTCGGCGGTGGGATGTTTCTTGATGATTTTTTGACCATGGACAGGCTGCGCTCTGGAAAATGAGGCGTGCGTAGTTTACAATAGATACGGTTCCGAGTGTGGAGGACGTCGCTTGGCCACAAAGAAGACTCTCGATACGGCTACAGTTTTCGGGATTGCCATGGGTGTTGGCAGCCTGGTTATCTCCATGGTCCTCGAGTTTCGGGAATTGAACCCGGACTTTGGTTCTCCCTTTCTCAAGCTGTCGGCGTTGCTCATCATATTTGGGGGCACCTTTGGCTGCACGATGTTGAGTTTCCCCATGGAACAGATTCGCAACATCCCCACCCTGTTCCGAATCGCGCTGTTTTGGGAGCAGTCTGATGACATGGCACTCGTCGAGACGGTTTCCAAACTCGCCGAGGTTGCCCGCCGAGAGGGCATCTTGGCGCTCGAACCCAAACGGGATGAATTGCGCGCAACGTACCCGTTCCTGGCCAAAGGATTCGAACTCGTCATAGACGGCCGACCGCCTGAGGTCGTGAAGGAAGTCTTGACCAACGAAATCTACGCAATGGAGGAACGCCACAAGGTCGGTGCGGAAGTCTTCACGTGCTTGGGCGGGTACGCGCCCACGATGGGCATTGTTGGTACGGTCGTAGGCCTGATCGGGGCGCTATCGAAGGCCGGCGAGAGCACCGGCGACCCGACCGCTGTGGTCGAGGCAATCGCAACGGCTTTTATCGCCACTTTCTATGGAATCGCCACCGCCAACTTGCTTTTTTTGCCTATTGCCACGAAACTCCAGCGGAGAACCGAGCGCGAGGTATTTCTCCGGATTGTCCAGACAGAAGGCATTCTGGCTACCCAAAACGGAGACAACCCCCGGGTAATTGCGCAGTCCTTGAAGGCCTTCTTCCGAGCGAAAGAACCAGCCAAAGGGAAAGAACCAGCCAAAGGGAAAGAACCAGCCAAATGATTGCAACGCACGTATGGGCTTGCCGGGAAACGTATGAGACAGGAGCTGCACTATGAACCCGAAGTTCAAACGCGGCGGAGGACGGGGCGGGGGTGGCGGACATGACAGCGCCGGCGGTATGCGCTGGTTGTTGACCTATGCCGATATGATCACGCTACTCTTGGCCCTATTCATTTTCCTTTTCTCCATCTCCACCGTGAGCGCGGCGAAGCTCCAAGCTTTTACGAGCGTGTTCGCTGACTTATTCGGTGTGTCGAAGACCCCATTTGTTCTCGATAATCCAACCGGAAGCAACGGAGCCCTCCCCATGCCGGGCGCGAAGCCCGCCCCCAAGAACGAGCCCGAGTCCGAGGAAGACGCGCAGCAGCGCCGGGCCCTCCTGGAGCTGCGACGAAGGTTGGAGGCATCTTTTCCTGACCTGATATCGACGGGGAAACTGGTGATTCTGGAAAAGCAGGGGGGCTTGATATTGCGGATCAGCGAAGCGGCGCTCTTCGACCTCGGCAGTGCGGCCATTACACCTCAGGCCGTACCCGTCCTTGAGACCATCGCAGGCTTCCTCAGCGAAGTGACCAATGATGTGCGCGTCGAGGGCCATACCGACGACCTGCCCATCAAGGGTGGGCGATATTCCACCAACTGGGAACTGTCGGGAGCAAGGGCGGTCAGCGTCGTGCTGTACTTCATTCAAGAGGGGGGCATCGCACCGCAACGGCTTTCTTTGGCTGGATACGGGGAGTACCGTCCCATCGAGCCCAATATGCCTGCTCGAGGCAATCCAGTCAACCGACGGGTAGAGATTATGGTGATTGAGCGCCGAGCCGTACCGGCTGAAGGGATTTGACACCGGCCCGTAAACCGGCTGTTTCCAGGCGTGAAGTGCGTCGGTACTTGGGTGGGTAGAGGGCTTACTGTGCTGCGCAGACCAAGGTGATCTCGCCGGTTAGTTCGCCCGCCTCATGGCTGACGATCAGGGAGACGGATTGCAGGCGTTGCGTCCGCATTAGCCACGGCGCCAGCGTCTCCTCGGACATAAAACAGGGACATAAAACAGGGACAGACTACGAAATAGAACTCGAATTCCTATCCGAGGACCAGGTTTATGGCGGTATTGGAGGCCCTATTTAGTGGTCTGTCCCTTAATTGCGGATACGAATTGAAGGTACA
>Ga0315277_10010911_pt1 | contig 11474 bp, 13 predicted proteins | sample YL17G05_15_MG_FD_203695 | JGI IMG/M metagenome (GOLD analysis project Ga0315277, IMG submission 203695) | Sediment microbial communities from Yellowstone Lake, YNP, Wyoming, USA - YL17G05_15 | ecosystem: Environmental > Aquatic > Freshwater > Lake > Sediment | place: USA: Wyoming | collected...
GCGGTCATTCCTCGGCTTTTATCGCGCGATCTGTCGTACGCACTGTCAGTCAATCTGGCAGGTAAATTGCATGGTCCTCACAGGGATAGCGCGCATGATACTAGGAACGCGCTCGGACAGAAGTCGCACCGGCGTTCTGTACATTCCAGCGGATGTCGTGAAAGATTCGCTGTTTCCATTCTCAGCCAACGAAGAGGTAGTTGTCCGAATCGACGGCGAGAGACTGGTTGTTGAGAGGAGATCGCGTTGAGCGAATACAGAGAACAATATACATTCGGAATGGATTTCGGAACCAGTGATTTCAAGTTCGGACCGATAACTTGCGGCGACGCTCCAAGGGTACTGCGAAACAGAGGCTACTTCCCCGACCAAGAGTCCATCATGATGCGAGCGCTGAATCAGGCGCCAGAAATTGTCGTAGGAGATGATGTTCCTCTCTACCTGCAATCGTCGGAAGATTTGACTTCCCGTCTAGTCTACCCGATGCGTAATGGCGTCATCGACCGGGGAGACAGCAGAGCCTGGCGAGTTGTTAACGAGATCTCTCGCTTCGGCCTGAATATGTTTCGGCCGAGGTCGGAGAAGCCCTTCGAAGGTTTCTATGTCGTGGCATCGCTTTCTAGTGTTTCTCCTAGATACATGTATGAGAGCATTTTCGAGGCCATGACAGAGGCCGCCAAGGATGGACTGGTGAAAGCTGCCACTGTAATCTCTCAGCCATTTGCAGTTGCAATAGGTCATGGGGTCACCACCTGCGTCGTCGTGGAATCTGGACACGGGAACACGCAGGTGTGTCCAATCAGTAGTTACCCGATACGTAGTGCGTTGGTCGCCATAAACCGAGGGGGCGGAGAGGCAAATTCTATCACAGCGGAAATCCTGAAGGATCTAGGATACGGAGATCTAGCCCGTGAAGAAGCGTTCGTTCGACGCGTAAAAGAGGACTTGGGGTTACTTCCACTAGATTTGGAGAGCGCGGTCAAAGCCGCAAAGGAGAATCCTATCAAGTTCAAGGCAAAGCTCAAGGTGCCAGGGACTAGAGTCGAAGTTGATTTTGCAGACAAATCATGGCAGAGATTCCTGATCGGAGAATACGTCTTCAATCCTCAGAATGAGTTGTTTCAGAGCTACATTACGCGTGGAATGCCCAGACCGAAAGACGTCAAAATTGGTGACATGGTCTTCGAAGGCATGATCGATTTCGGAGAGGCAATAGTGAGGTCCGTGGAGCATTGTCCGGTCGAGCTTCAACCCCTACTCTACAGGGAGATTCTGCTCTCTGGGGGGAACTTCAGCTGGCAGCCCCCCGAGAAACTTCGAGACTTTGCAACGGATGCTCCTACAAAGATGAAGGCGCTGCTGAGGGACAAGGGGATTAAGGGAGTGTCCGTTAAGATGACAAAGAATCCACAACATTCAGTCTGGCATGGATGTATTATCTACGGATACGCGGTTCCAGAAGACTACAGATGGAACTGGGAGCGAATGGAGGGATGGCTCCCTGTCGCAGCTTAGCCCAGTTGACATAAGGGTGAGGCTTCGTCAGCGTTTCATAAGCGCGGGCCTCGCCGAGTCTCCGATAGTAGACCACAGCCCGAACCCCGACATGATCTTTCAAGCCGAGGGCACGAGTGTTCGAGTCGTCATTCTAGATGAATCCTTCTGGGTAGACCGACAAACCTTCTTGAATTCAATCATGAAAGTGACAGCTCTTGCAGGGAAATCGAACAGAACATATCTTGCCCTTCCGAAGACTGCCGCTTCTCTCACTGACGCACGTCTCTTTCAAGAGCGAGGTATTGGCCTCTTCACTTATGATCATAGAAACGTCGATGAAGCCCTGCCCGCGCGCTATTTCGAGATGACGACTGCAGCGTTGCCTCAGACTGATAGGAAGGCGGCCGATCAGCTCGAGAACGAGATCCGAGAGCTTCGCGCCCAAGTCGACACTCTCGAACGAACCGTCCAAAGCTTGAGTGAGGAACTCATGTCCCTGAAGCGAATGGGTTCTCACTCGGAGCCAGTCAAACCCTACCTTCCGACGCGTGCTTTGCCCGCCGTTACCATAGCCGACAATCTGCCAACCTTCTTCGCAGGAAACCCATGGGTAGAGGTTCTCTCAAGACGAGGCAGGGAGGAAGCGAGAATTGCTCGCTGAGAACTCGCGAAGCTTCGTTGGAGTTCCTATTCGGTCAATTCAGGTTGTCGTTGACTTGGAAGATCCGTTGGCGCCTGAGCTTACACTGGAGGATTTTGTCAAGACCTACGGCACAACACCAGCGTCGCCGCGATACCGGATTATCGGCATGGAGGTACTCACTTGCCCCGAGGATCAGCAACCAATACTGGCGTCCGAGTGTGGGCACTGCACAAGATTTGTGAGAAGAATGGACGACATCGCCTATTTCAGAAGAGAGAACTCGCCCAATCTACGTGTCCAATGACGATTGAAACCTTAAGGAATCGGCCGGCTGGGCGACTCTCAGCGGTTTAGGTCTCTATGATTTCACACTTAACTCGCTTTAGAACCTCTGCGGCTTGGTCAGCATTCAGCTTTATTGTGTAGAGCTTGCTTGGCGTTCTGAGCTTCAACTTGACCACATCTTCGAGACGTTTCACTCTACACTCTTCTGCTCGTTCGGAAATCCGAACGAATTCTTCGACGTCACTGATCTGCGCGGGCATGATCCTCAGGTCTCGATCAAACTCAAGCTAGCGATGTCGGGGTTCATATAAACTATGTGAGATATGCCGAGCCACGGACCTGTTCAACCTCCATGCGCGACGGGGAGGAATACGACTTCGTCTCCGTCTCTCAGCATAGTGTCAATGCCGTTTAGCGCTCCGATTTCTGTTCCCTCGACGAGAATCAATGTGTTCGGTCTAGGGTCTTTCATGTCTGCATCGATCAGATATGCCTCAAACTCGGGGCGAGCAATCATGTCGACGAGCTTCTTTACGAGCTGCCGTATGGAGACGGTGCTGTCGAAATCAAGTTCCAGTTCTTGCGCATTTGCTACCGTCTTCAGGACTCCATAGAGCTTTACTCGAATTCGCAACGTCTGGCCTTCTCGTCGAAGTTTCGCTAGTTGAAGATAAACGTCTCTTCCTCGTAGCGTCTGCCTCCAATAATTGTTCCCGAAGGTCTACGAGTCATTTTTCTCGCCTGCAGACTCGAAACGAAGCTTTGGTTTGCCTCCAGGAGCTGTGCTCCTTGGTCTGTAAGGATCTTCAGGGGTACGTTTACCCCCAATGGTCGAGCGGGTATGATATGTCTAGTCACTTTGTGAGGTAGCAGTCGCCCTGTGAGTCCCGCTTTGCGGACGGATGCTTTGTCTATCTTGGGCAACGTCATTATGGCCTGTGTTCTCTTATTGGCGAGGATCTGAAGTGCATCATGCTCGGTTTCGAAGTTGACAGTGAAGCCAAGTTGTCGAAGGCATTGTTCAGCAATCCTAAGGGTCTCAAAGACATGCAAGCTGTCACTCTTGAGTCTGTAACATTCTCCGTTGGCAAAGAGTATTGCGAGCGTGGGATTGTCCATGATTTTCGCCATATCCGATGAGAATGCATCAGGCATGAGGCCTGATGCCGAGAGGGTGGACTTGACCTGACTGGGGCTCAACTCGCCAAACATGGCCCTGTACCAAGCGCCGACTCTGATGCTTGGATTCAGATAGTCGACGGCACATACCGGTACGCAAGCGCAGTTGAGCTCTCTCAGTGCAGCAACACGGTGCATTCCATCAAGGACAACGTACGAATCAGCGTCAACAACTATGGGGTCCTTCACCACTTGATCGTGCAGGAATTCGCGCTTTAGTTCGGCCACTCGATCGGGAATCGTTTCTTCGTGAAGCCGCAGCTTGTCCGATGACGACAGGCAGATATGAAGATCGAGCTTCTCGTGTCTGATCATGAATTCCGGTGAGTTTTGCTTGGTCGCTCGGGCCAACGCTCAGAACCCGTTCCTTGCAATAGTGACCTCCGGAGTCCGGTAAGAAACAGAAATGGGTAGAAATGGGCACGGCCGGTCGAATCGTTCAGCCAGTGCCCTATTACAGAGCCAGACAGTCCGAAAGTTACTTCACGAACTTGACCATTTTGGTTCCGCAAGTTGGACAGACAGCGCGTATCATGTTGCGTCCTTTTGCGGTCTTCTCTTTCGTCACGCTATCATCGGGAACTGTCTTCTTCTCCTTGCACTTTACACAGAACATTTCTACCATCAGCATGCGCCTCCCTTGAACACATTTCGAATCTACCCCCATTCCATCCCCATAAAAGCCTTTGCAAACTCCGTCATCGGAGCCAGATGGGCGGTGCAGCCACCTGCCCCCTTTGGTTTTCAGCGATAATTTGAAGTGCAAACAAACGGACATGCAGACATTTGCTTTTCGAGGTCTGAGACTTGCAGGTTGTCATGGTGCTGTTTACAAAAGTCCGGGTTCAGCTCGTATCGCAAGAGTCCTAACCTGTTTGCTCATGCATTGACAATTTGCTTAGTTCCACACACGAGCTGCCTGGCATTCAGGACGATGGCTCATGATTGAGAGTCGCGGTCTCCTCGAGTTGTATGTTCCAAGTCCTGACAACGGGGCCGGTACTGTAATCTTGATGACGTGACCTGAGCAGTCGCGTGTGAGTCTCAAAAGGACTTGAATAATGACCGGTTCGGCGTCGGTAATGAATTGTGAGAGTGTGACAATGATAAGGCATCGGATCGCTCAAGTGCCCGGTGAAGAAACAGAATCTAGGCTGCCGCGGGCGTGCTTTCTTCTTGGGTCTGTTCTTCTTCCTCTTCGCCCAGACCTAGTTGGGCTTCTGGGCTCATCTGCATCATTGTTGCTTTCTTGGCCTCTGTCATTTTGAGACGCGTCACGTACCCGGCTATTAGGTTTCTCAGTTTCTTTGATGGTGCTATCACCAGTTCGTTGACCGCTACTTTGTTTGCCTCGTACTCGTTTGTGAATTTGTCCGGGAACTTCTCGATAAGTTCCCTTGCTGCCCGCTTGACGGTTTCAGTGCGAACTTTTCCCAAGTTATTGTCTCCGATTCAGTGCGAGGGCTTGCAACTATGTCTCTAGCCTAAAAACCTAGGGTTCATCGGCTCGCCGCTGTTGACGCTCCACAATTGTTGAGGCCAAAGTCGGATTACGCGAGTGTGAACTTGAATGCACCTGGTTGCAGGCTGCCCTGCCGGAATTGGTTGGGTGCACTGGCAAGAGGTGAAAACCGTGTTAGGAAGAGGAGGCTTTCACATTTCCATCTCCTTTTGGTCATGGGCTAGGATGCCGATTGACACGGCCCAGTAGATGAGAAGGGCTCAAAAGCGGCTCCTAGTCGTCACATAAGCCGCTAATCGTGCTCCTACTGTCGAGAAGTGGCAAACCTTAATAGAATCTGCGATTCCAAACCCTTTTCTGGTTATTTTGATGCGAAACGGTGAACTTTCCACGGCGGCCGTTCGGAGACTCATTGAGAAAGCTGGTGCTGAGCGAGTCGGAGACGATGCGGTCGAAGAGATGCGCCGAATACTGGAGGAGTATGCTGTCCGTGTCAGCAAAGAGGCTACAACGCTCGCCACTCATGCAGGCCGCAAGACCGTCAAAGCCGAGGATATCCAACTCGTGATCAAACGTGTCCAACAAGTGTAGGCCTTGTTGAGGGCTCTCTGATAGGATCGACCGTTGCCGATCTGTCAAATGCTCTTGCTCATTATCGTGAGCCGGGTGCTTCCTGAGTGTCTCAGAAGAAAGAATAGATTATGATGGGCCCGGGGCGATTTGAACGCCCGACCAACCGGTTATGAGCTTCGACAACTCTGCACTGTCGCGAATGTTACGGTCGCTCCAACCTGGCTGAGCTTCCCGGGAATCTCATTTCCTTACGGGCCCGGGCCCATTCCTAGACCGACATTCGCAGGTATTTAGCTATGTAGCCTCAAACTCCACACGTCTATGCCTTGAACCTTTGAAACGCGACCGTGAGTGTATCGGCTGTCCACTCGAACCTTGGAATGTTCCTTCTTATCCTCTTGAACCTGTCAGCAAGAGCCTGAGTGAGTATTGGCAGTGCGATGGTGGAATCTGCGTAGCAGGTGACCATCTGTGCTCTCGGGCTGTACTTGCCCCAGCTCTGTGCTTCTTCAAGGGTGGCTCCGCTGAGACCGCCCCAATGCGCAGCGTCTGTCGTAATTTGAAGAGCGTAATTGTGTGTTCTGTCATGCCTAGTTGCATAGCTTGCAACAACGGCGGACTGTTGTATGAAATTCTTGGGAACTCCGCCTCCAAAGATCACCACCCCGCTCCTCGAGCACTTCTCAGTGATCAGGGCGCTCTCATGAACATCTTTCATGTGGTCGACGATGATCTTTCTTCCTCTTCTCCTGTTAGCGAACATCATCGCGAAACCCAAGGAGCTATCGCACAGAGCCGGGAGGAAGATTGGAACGCCCGCCTCTTTCGCTGCGATTGAGATGCAGTCCTTGTCTCGTGCTCGCTCGGAAAGCCATGCGCCGAGCTTCTCAGTGATCTGACGAGATGAGTATGGATAGTTGTCTCGAAGCAGAGAGCAGAACCCCTTCTCGATCTCGTTATCGAGTCGGTAGAATCTCTTCTCGTCGGCATAGACATCATACATTCTGTCAATTCTGTATTTCCGGAGTTGAACGTCGTCGACCTTGTCGGTTCCTTTGAAGTGTTTTCCCCCGATCGCCTCGTAGGCATCGTGATAGATGGTTGCACCGGTAGTTACTAGGATGTCAATCATTCTCCTCCTGATCAACTGTGCAATGATTTTTCGCATGCCCGCTGGGACCATAGCTCCCGTAATTCCCATCCAAATGACTATCTGCCGTTTCTTCAACATTCGAGCCCAAATCTCAAAGGCCTCACCGAGTCTCCTTCCTTGAAAGGCTGTGGAGGCCATCTCGGAAACTAGCTGATCCGTAGTCTTGCCAGCAGAGATCTCGAATGGTCTCGTGGGATGACGAAGGAAACGTTCGCGACTCATCTAAGTTCGCTCCATTCACATGTACGCGTTTATCATTAAAATCCTTATCATTGATCTTCGTCGAGATCACTCAGCAGTTGTGTGGCGAGATTCGTAGTGATTCTTCGCAGAAGTTGTTTCAGTTGTGGATGTGAGCACGTGGCCCGTTCTCGACTATCGAGGTTTCATCTTAGCGGCTTCCATTTTTCCATCGCGACGGACATCTTGTGTTCGCTGGAGCCCGATTACAGCTTCGCTCATGTGCCCTTGGCAGGTGTCTTGAAGTCGAGTTCGTAAGCCCTCCACGCGGTATGGTGTTGAGTGCCACGCATCTTAGACACTCTGAAGTAACGCGTGAGCCCTGACGGTTCTTCTTGGACCTTCATCTCGAACACTCCGTCGACGCTTTCCTGCACTGCTGCCAGTATCGCTGTGGGGAAAGCCTGTCTGTTCAGCGTCACTACGGAGTCAAACTTGGCGATCCTTGTCTTGGCTCGCAGCGTCCGAATCAGCTCCAAGGACGAGGCCAGTCCTCTCTTGCGTATGAGAGTGTCAAGAGAATCAAGGACAAAGAGGCCTTGCTTCCTGTTCTCTAGAGCTTTCGATACCGTGATGCTCAATTCTGAGAGATTATTCGGGTCAGCACTCAACTCTTCATCGCTCGTCATGCCGATTTGTGGAGAGTAGCAGTCGATTATCACAAGATCACGCATCCCTTCGGGCCGGGCTAGGGGTCCTACCAGAGGTCCGAGGTTTCCCAACTCATTCAGCGAAGCGCGTATATCTCCCGGAGATTCCTCTAACGCCAAATAGACAACGCGTTGTTTACGCCTGAGGCACCTCGCTAGAAACTCTAGGCACAGTTCCCTCTTGGCCGTCCCAGGGTCTCCCATTATGACAAGCATTACGGGAGAAGGAATTCCAGATGGCACAATGTGATCGATGATCTCGATCCCCGTCAGCTCTCTCGTGACCTCTTCGAGAGGTTCCTGCTCTTGTTGTGCAGTAGTCTCTTTCAACTCTTCGGAGATCTCCCTTTGCAGGGTGACATCTCGATCTGGATCCAATGAGTAGATCCTTTGTTCCCGTAGCAGGCCTATTTCGACGAGTTCTGTCAGGTCGTTTTCGATTTCGCTGGGTTTCCTTCCGAGTCTCGCGGCAAGTCCTTCTAGGCTATCGGCGGTTCGGGGATTGCCGTGGAAGAATGTCAGGAGCTCCGCTCTAATATCTGAGCCTAGCAGTTTTCCTAAGGCGCCTTTCTTGGCTGTGGGCACTTGTGAACCCTACAATTCCCTTTTTCATCAGTTTTCTCGTGATGGTCTTGCCTAGATACCCCTTTTGATTGCCTAGTATTTCTATCCGTAGGTTGGACAGTTCGTGGCCGCTCCAGCTGGAAAACCTCACTTGCAAGCCCCTGCAAATGTGGTTGCACATTCTAGCGAAACGCGTCTGCCAGTCCTTGCTTGAGTGAACAATGACAAGAGATCGATAGCCTCTGTGCTTGGTAAGGTAGATTCGAACGGTGTCTGCCATCGCCTTGAGCGTTTCAGGATCAGGTTCTTCCGGAGCTTGTGTGTGCATGAATGGAAAGGTATCCTCCAGCTCAGACGGCACTATGCCGTACGGCGGAGAGTATGTGCAGACGTGTACATGGCGGCCCAGATTCGTGAGTCCCATGTGCATGCTTGCTCTGTCTTTTGGGCCCTGACGAGTTGCGGGTATCAGCAATGCTGTCGTTGCCGCTTTAGGGGGCTCGTAGTCTCCAGCTAGTTTCTCAAGGTACATGACATGTTCTGGTCTTTGGAGACTCGTCGAGTCGAAGAAGAGGATTCCTTTTCGCTTTGTTGAGGGGACACCGCGGGTCATATGGCACTTGTGTTCTTTGATTCTACGAAGCCCTTCTAGTAGGCTCGGGTGTGTCCTACACCTTGCTTCGACGAGTTCCCAGAGTCTTCCCTCAACGATCGCTTCCTTGATAGTCCCGATCTCTTGCAGACACGCAGAAAGGTTGTGTTCAGCAAGGAATCGCGTTCTCTCGATCATAGACCGCAATCTAACATCCGCAGGGTTCGTATTGATGCAGGCGCCACATCGGCACGGGAAGTACTCCATCTGCGCGAGATTCAGGGTCCCGGCGCTGGTCAGGTAGCGCCCTCTACGGGCATAGAGTATGTATGCGGCTGAATCGAACAGATCGCATCCAAACGCGACCGCAAATGCAAGCATGAAGGGGTGGCCGGCGCCGAATAGGTGAAACGGCGTGCTTGATGGTAGATTTGTCTTTGCTGCGAAGATCATGTCAGCTAAGTCTGCGAAGAGGTACTGCTCCATCACCTCGGTTGGACTTCCAAGCGCGTATATGTCGAATCCTCGCTTCGCCATTTCACGAGCACTATAAGCTACCAGGTCCGGGAACGTTCCTCCCTGAATCGGTCCTACCCAGGCTATGTCTCTTCTTGTGATCGCTTTCTGTGCCTCGTCAGCTCTCCTAATGGTCTCTTTGACGGTCTCTGTTGCATGGGCTTTGGAAGCCCTCGATCCTGTGGGCATATCAAGGATTACACCGATATCGGTTTGAATGGACTCCTGATACTGGATGACTTCCAAGGGGCTGATCTCGACTTCCCCGTAACGAAGAATCTGGTAAGCCCCCGAGTCCGTGGCAATGACGCCAGGGAAATCAAGGAAATCATGTATGTCGGTGACTCCGGCGTTCCCCGATCGCCGCCTTATCAGGTATGCATTCGTTATCAGCGATTTGCATCCAAGTCTCTCGAACATGATACGCGGAGAGATCTCTTGAGCGAGTGGGTTCACGACGGGGAAAAGTGCCGGCGTCTCGAGCTTTCCACTCTTGGTTTCGAAGATCCCTATCCTTCCTAAGACATCTCGCTGGCTAATTTGGAAAGACAATACACATCATTCAACAGGATCCATGCGTGTTACGTACGAGCGGGTGTGCTCGATCACGTATTCGGTTCGACACCTGTCTTCTTGAGCGAGTACTAAACCCCTTTTGGTCGTTCCTTCATGAACTCCTCGTAGACTTTTTGGACTCTTTCCGCCGCCGGTCCTGATCCTTCAATAATGCCCTTTTCACTTAATCTGATCTTGTCCATAACCACGATTACGCCCGCTCCTTCGACTACCCTGACCATCCTCGGGAAGACTCGTTCGAGTCTGTCGGCTAGCGATTGCAGGTCAAATGGTTTCTCCATGCTGTACATCTGTGCGATCGAGCGTCCGGTGATGAAGAGCCTATGAAGAATCTTCCCAGACTCATCGGTGCAATCTGAAATACATACCGTGAGAGTGTCCGTATCCACCCCGGAGAGAATACCGGTATACTTCTTTCCACTAGTGGTTTCGACCACGACTGTCTTCTGAAGAAGAAGCGCAAGCTCCTCCGAGAATTTTCTGTCTGCAGCTGATGACAAACTGATCACCACAGATACTCATGCATCAGCGTTAAAAGTCTGTGCTGATCCGCTTCTGATATTCACTTGCCGTTACCGGTTCAGACCAACCTTGCCGCTTGGAGCGAAGGATCGATCGCGCCTCTTCTAGGTCGCTCGTCACCCAAAGAATCTCAGTCTTTGAAAGAATCATCTTAGCCCCGCAATAAGGACATTGCCTAGTCTTCCTTCCCTGCCTTGCAAGCAGAAACCCTCGACATTTCGGGCAAGCTACCACCAAGTAGGCCTTCTTCAATTCCGACCCTCATTAACATAGTTCGAAAGGATCCTTCTACGTTTCAGGCTCGACAGCCAGTCCACCTTTGATCGCTCTTGAATTCGTCTCTTCTTCAGGTCTCTCATTACGAGTTGGATCACATAGTGAGGGCGCTTCCCTGTGGTATCGATCTCTAGAATCCTATTCCAACCGTAGCTTCTGACTGCGTCCCATAAGCAGATGTCAAGGATCTCTGCCAGCAGATTCTCGCCAATCTTGGATTTCGACCATCGTTTGCGCTTAAGCCTTCGCTCCAAGATGACAGGATCGCAACGTAGTACAATCGCCCTAGCAAGCCTAGGCAAGGAACCTGTTTCCAGAGCGATGTGACTGTCAATGACCATTCCGCGGTCGGCTCGTGCAGCATACTTGCCTAGCGCTTGGTCAAGTCTCTTGAGAGAGACGACGCGCGTTCTTCTCTTCATATCGTAGACGTAGTCGATGCCTTCCCGTCTAAGAAGGATCCTAGGGTTGACGTAGCTGGCGCGGAGCTTTTTCGCAAGTAGACGACTAATCGTTGTTTTTCCTGTGCCTGGTGTGCCTGTTACGAGAACTGCTGTTTCTTTTCTGAGTTCTGGCAACCAGTTCACGTTTGTGCTAGCTTGGTGCTCCGGGCGGGATTTTCATGATCTGCCTTTTCGATCATTTTGAACCCGCGTCGCTGGCTTCCTCCGACTTGTGTCACGAGAGGCCAGCATACTCTCGGCGCTATGCACATGACCGGGCTATACTACCGGAGCACTGTTCGT
>Ga0315277_10010913_pt1 | contig 11474 bp, 7 predicted proteins | sample YL17G05_15_MG_FD_203695 | JGI IMG/M metagenome (GOLD analysis project Ga0315277, IMG submission 203695) | Sediment microbial communities from Yellowstone Lake, YNP, Wyoming, USA - YL17G05_15 | ecosystem: Environmental > Aquatic > Freshwater > Lake > Sediment | place: USA: Wyoming | collected...
GACACGCTGCATGTATGCCCGCCGCGGATTGACAAGGTCGGTGACTGAAATCCTCTGCCTTGGATGGGTCTCCTTCAGCCGGCCCATCAGCTCGTCCTTTATCGATCTGTTGGCGTCGACGCGAGCAACGAAGCCTGCGATGTCGAAGCTCATCTCACCGCCACGCCATCGCCGCACGCAGATAAAGCCGTTCGCCGGTGGTGAGTGAATGCAGGTGCTGTCTAACCCCGCCGCCGTCCGGCAACGATATAAGCGGTCGCGCACTAGCCTTCCTCATAAGGGAGAACACCCGCCGTGGATACTCCTCCATGGAAGGTTGACGATGCGGGCTTTCTAAGCCATCCTCTGCTCAGGCCGGGCACGGTCGAGTACAGGCAGTTCCAGACCGACATAGCGATGGAAGCATTGTCTGGAAACAGTCTAGTGGTCACGCCAACCGGACTAGGGAAGACTGTCATAGCGGCTCTAGTGATTGCAGAGAAGCTGGTGCAGGTCGGCGGCAAGGCACTGATCGTCGCGCCTTCCAGGCCCCTGGCGGACCAGCACGCGGCTACGCTCGATACGGTGCTGACCACGGGGAGCGTGGTCTGCCTCACCGGGAGCGAATCGCAGAGGAAGAGGGCGGGAAGATGGGGCACGCGCAGGATATTCGCCGCGACCCCGCAGGTCGCCGTCAATGACCTGAAGAGAGGTCTCTTGCCGACCGACCTGACCTTGGTCGTATTCGACGAAGCCCACAGAGCTGTGGGAGACTACTCCTACGTCTCGCTGGCGAAGGATCTCCGCGAGCTCTGCCCGGGCGTGCTGTTCCTCGGGCTCACCGCCTCCCCAGGCCATGAGATTGAACACATCGAGGAGGTCTGCGCCAACCTCTTCATCAAGAACGTCATCCTGAGGTCGAGGGAAGACCCGGACGTCGCCCCCTATGTCCAGAAGATGGACATCGACTGGATAGAAGTCCAGCCCTCCGAGGTCATCAACAAGGTCTCGGGCTACATGACTGAGTATTACACCGAACGCCTCAACAAGATTCGCCGCTTCGGTTTTCTCAGGACGAGGAAGAACACCCAGGTTCGCATCCAAGACCTGAACGAGACATCCGGTCAGATTTTCGCGATGAGGAAGAAAGGTAGGGCACCATACCTGTTCCAAGCTTCTCGCCAAGTCGCCCTCGCGAGGACGGCTCATCACGCGCTGCTCTGCATCGAGAGACAGGGGGTCGACTCTTTCGTCAGGTTCATAGAACCGAAGATGAAGCCGGGCAGAAGCAGGTTCGAGGCCGCCTTCGTGAACGATCAGAAGGTCAAGCGTGCATTCAACGCGGCGAAGCGATGGAAAGGCCCGTCACATCCGAAGCTGAAACCGCTCGAGGAGACGGTGAAAGAGCAGATAGCCCGCAAGCCAGATTCGAAGATAATCGTGTTCGCGGAGCTGAGGGACACGGTGGAATTCCTCGTGAAGCTGTTCAAGTCGGAAGGGATCAACGTCGAGCACTTCGTCGGGCAGGGGACGCGGCAGGGCAGGAAGGGCATGACGCAGAAGGAGCAGAGGGAGGCCCTCGCGAGATTCTCGTCGAGCGTTTTCCAGGTGATGTGCGCGACGAGCATTGCGGAGGAGGGCCTGGACGTCCCTCAGGTCGACCTGGTCGTGTTCTATGAGCCGGTCGCGAGCGACGTGCGGCTCATTCAACGAAAGGGTCGGACGGGGAGGGACGCACCGGGAAAGGTCATGATCCTCACGACCGACAAAACGGCGGATGACAGATACTTATGGTCCGGCCTCAAGAGGGAGAAACGGATGAAGAGGCTGGTCAAGAAGATGGCGGACGAATCGATGGAGAGAGCGATGCACGGAGGAGACAAGGAACAAGCGCCGCCCGCTCCCGTCGTCGAGGTCCTGCCCAAGCCGAACCTGGCAGGACAACGCAGATTGACGGACTTCTCTTGAGAGTCGCCAAGTCTTGCCAGGCAATTCCATGGGGAAAAGATTTTCTGGCAGGCGGCAATACTGTCAACGGACGAGAGATCGACGGAGGGTTCCACGTGGACTTCTGCCCGCGGTGCGGGAACGCAGACATTCGGCTGTTTGCAGATAGATCGGGCTGGTGCATGCACTGCAATATGCCGTTCATGCAGGCTGCGTCGCAGCCCGTGGCACAGCCCGATTTCGGCATGAGGGTCGATGAACAGGATCGACAGCCCGCCTCGACCGATGTAGGCGGCGGACAGAGTCCGATTCCAGAGACGCCCGCGCCTGTTGCGCGACAAGTCCTTTATGCGAGCCAGGACCAAGTGCGCTACGGGGTGCCTGTGGGGATGTCGATGCGTGACCAGTGGATGGCGATGGATAACGCCCAGAAGGCTGAAGCCGATTGGGCAGAGGAAGAACGGATGAAGGCTGCTGGCATTCTCATCTACATCGGATCGGCGATTGCCCTGGCCGCGGTCGCACTCAGCTTCCTCATATCCCTCGGGATTGCGAGTCCGTATGGCGGCAGCATGCTGGCCTCAGAAATCGCGCCCTGCCTTTGCGGTGCTGCTGTCTTCGAGCTTTTCTTGGGGGCATTGGGGTTCGGGGCGGGCTACTTCATCAAGGATAACCCCCAGCGCTACGTGCCGCTCGCGCTCGTCGTGGGCGCACTCCTGACAGTCCTCTCAGTGATCCTTATCGGCGGCATTCTCGGAGCCATAGGAGGGGGCTTGATCCTCGCTGGCGGGTTGATGGGGTTGAGTAGCTAGAGCCAGTCATTCCAGGCGATTTGTATAATGTTTCCCAACCTCCCGCCGAATTGGCGGTAAGGATTATCTGCTTCGCAGGTTATCGCCCAGCACAGGGAAAGGAGCGGAGGCGCAATGACGTTCGTCTGTCCTCGTTGTGGCAGCGCTGAGGTTATTGTCTATCCGGACGGGTCTGGTCGGTGCAGGATATGTTCTTCTTCGTTCATGTACCCCGCTATGGCCCAAGCGGCCCCGCCAGGATCATTGGAGGCATCCTCCGCAGCCCTTGCTCAAGGCGTGACGTGCGACCAGCCGACGACAAAGGGAAGCGGACAAGGAGATGCTCCAGAATCGAGAGATGCGACCCCGGAATGGCGCAGGACTTACGTCTCTGGCAAGCCGCGTCCGTCTGCCTCTGCCGCAGGAGGTTTCGTGTCGAATGATGGCTGGAGGGCGGTCACGCCGGACTTCTCCAGCGCCACGAGGACAGGGGGACCTGTCCCGTACTACGGTTGGGATGCGATTCAAAGAGACATCGGGCAGTCGGTCTCATACCAGAAGGAGAGAAGACTCAAGAGTGGAGGGGCGATGGTGTATCTCGGGTCGATTATTCTCATACTGGCACCGATCATCTCCCTCTGGTTTCTCCAGGTGTTGGTCAGCTCTGAGGTCGACCGACAGGTCTCCTGGGGGGAGTTATATGATGCCCTTGTGGAGATCGGGATGGCGGGAGTCATCTGCTCGGGCGTCCTCGTGGTCATGTCTTTAGGTTTCGTGGGATTCATTTTGGGATATCAGATGCGGAGAGGTTCTGTATCCAAGCTGTCGAACCAGGCGGCGATAGCGGCCATCGTAGTCGGCGCTCTCGGGGCTTTCATGGCCATCTTGATAGTCGGAGGGGTAATCGGCCTCGCGGGAGGAATACTCGTTGCTGTCGGAGGCGGGATCGGACTCGCGCCATGATGCCGCAATATGGCAGCACGGGCAAATGCTGAACCTGAACGTGAAGAAAGAGAGTCCGATCCTGAAAGGTTCCCTACGTCAATGAGATGGCGGGTCTCTGCCCCTTCATCACCTTGGCGGCAGCCCCGTCCACCAGGGCGAAGTACGTCTTCTCCTTGAACTTGTACTCGAAGAACCAGACCGGCACATAGAGCAGCTCGCCCTCGTGAGTCACAACGTTGGTTTGGAAGGACGCCACGTAGTCCATCGTGGCGCGCACCTCTTCCTCGGTCTTCCTGCTTGCGAACGCTTTCGCCCTGTCCAAGGCTTCCTGCTCCGTCACGTCGCCGCCCATGATATCGATTCCTTTGTCGAGCTTGTTCTTGTCGAAGATCGCCTTCGATTCCGGCCTGAACTCGTAGTCCTCAAGTTCGAAGAGAGCAAGGCCTCTGACAGCCACGACCGGGACGTTGAAGCTCTTCTGCTTCCTGTCGTTGACGTTGTGCTGCTTCCCGCCGCTCATCTGCCTTTCTAAGCCTGCCTTGGCCATCCCTTTCAGGAACCCGCCAACCCCTTTCCCGGCGCCCGCCTTCATCGCGCCCATGCCGGATCCCCTGGTCCCGGAATACGCCGCATCGACTGCGGTGGGAACGACCCAGTAAGGCACGTATTTCATGTAGGTGTTGGTGACCTCGGTCCTGGCGCCGACGTTCCGCCTGAGGATGCCTTCATCGAGCCACTTCTTCCCGACCTCCAGCGCTTGATCATAGCTCAGTTTATTGATGACCATCAGCTGCTTCATGACCTGCTTCCAACCAGCCCCGCTCAGCGTCACGGCTGTCCCGCAGTATTCGCAGTTGATGATCGACATGCCCGCCGTCGGTTGAAGCGGCGCCCCGCACGACTTGCATTTCAATTCCTGCGTGTCGAAAGTGGGCTGGGCTGGCCCGGCCTGTGGTGGTGCTTGCGCAGGCGGCGGCGCACCCCCCGCGGCGCTTCCCAGACGAGCGCCGCACTTGATGCAAAACTGAGATCCATCCGGTAGCTGTGTGCCGCAATTCATGCAGAACAGGTTGATTCCTCCTTATTGGACGCGGGATGAATCAGGCAGGGTCAATATCAAGCTTTTCCTATGATTTTCGTCAGCGGGAAAGGAATCTGGCAGGCTGTATGGAGAAAGCGGGGATAGCGGGGCGTTCCTCCTCGACAAGTCCTTAAATCCCGGCCAGGATGCTCCTGCCACGATGCCGAAGGTCGTGCTCGACGCCAACGCGCTCATGATGCCGTTCCAATTCGGCCTCAACCTCAGCGCGGAGATAGAACGCCTTTTGGGCGAATGCGAGGTCTATGTGCCTTCGAGCGTGAGGTCAGAGTTGAAGAGTCTGTCTTCCAAAGACAGAGTAGCTAAGGCGGCCCTCGAACTGTCTGAACGCTTCGCCAAGGTCGAGACTAAGGCGAAAGGAGATGATTCGATTGTCGAGGCCGCTATTGCCCTTGACGCAGCGGTGGTCACCAGCGATGCCGAGCTTCTCCAGAAGCTGAAGGAGAAAGGGATCAAACGAATCAGGCTCAGGTCGAGAAGCCACCTCATCCTCGAGGGCGATTAGGCTGTCCCTGGGAGAAAGGGTTTATTCACCCGCCACAGATGTCCTTTTGTTGAAGCCGCACCACATCACCGCGCTCAAGCACATCGCCATGCTCGGCGGCGTGAAAGAGCACGTCTCGTTCTCATCCGCGACCTTCGGCTCCATGCTCGGAGTAAGCCAGCAGTCCGCCTCGAAGCGGCTCTTGGATCTAACCAGGGAAGGATTCATCTCGAGGAATATTGTCGCGCGGCGAGAGCAGGTGAAGCTCACGACGAAAGGGGTCGAGGTGTTGCGGCGGGAGTTTGCGGATTACAAGATCATATTCGAGGCGGCGAAGGAGCTGACGCTCACGGGAGTCCTCGCGAGCGGGCTCGGCGAGGGTGCCTTCTACATGAGGCAGAGAGGATACAAGGAGCAGTTCGCGAGGAGGCTCGGATACGAGCCGTATGAGGGCACGCTGAACCTGCGTTGCTCCGGAAAGGACCTGGCGAACCTGGAGGTCCTCAGACAAGCCGAGGGCATACAAATCGACGAGTTCCGGAGCGGCGGGAGGATGTTCGGCGGGGCGAAGTGCTTCCGCGCGAGGATGGGTAGCGTGGATTGCGCGGTGATAATACCTCTGAGGTCGCACTACTCCGACACCGTCGAGCTCATCTCGAAGTTCAATCTCAGGACCAGACTGGGGCTCAGCGACGGGGATTCCCTGGAGCTTTCCGTGCTCCTCTGAATGCGTCATTTCGGCGTTGCTGGCCAGAATCTTATTATATTGCCCAAATCCATATCCACCCAGCTCGGAACAGGGGAGAGGAGTTGGGGTAATGACAGGGAAATCCTTCTTTGCGCTTTGTTTGGTGATAATGGCGGTCGCTTCGTCGTGCCTGACGATACTGACCGCACAACGTTCGTCGGATAGCGCCGCGGAATCGGAATCGGCACAGCCGTCTCAAGCTTCGCAGTGGCGGGGGTTCCCCGATGCCGATCCTGACAGCGGCAGGTTCCTCGGGGCGGCGGGCAACGGCCTGTCGACGCTCGCGGGCCAGCTGACCAAATTGATTATCGGGATACCTGCGGGGAGGACCAGCTTCACGATCGGAATCTTCGACGGCGAAGGGAACAACAGCTGGGACCAGTACATCAACACCATCGACCTGCTCGATTTCAAGCTCTACAAGGATCCACTGAAGAACGGCGCGATGACCCTCATGGACTCATGGAACAACCTCGGGATGTTTGATGACGGGTGGACGGACCGCACGTACACCACGAGCAACGATGCGAAAGCACCGAGTGGCAACTACTTCTATCGCTTGGAGATCAATTGGAACGACCCAACCACGGCGGACGACATAAACGGCTTCAAAGTCCGCGTTGACGGCCAGGTAGGCGCCTTCGCGTACCAGCCGTATTGCGTCGAGGGCGCGCCGATCGCCGTTACAGACCCATTGTGGGGCATGACCGACCCGAACCCTGGCGACAACAACGATCCCGGGGTGAACTCGTATGGGGGCAACTGGCAATTCTACTTCTACGTGCCCAGGAAGGTTCCCTCCATGAAGTTCCAGGACGGTGACTTCGACAGGGCGGATGACACCGACGATGCGAACACCCCGAACATCGATCCTGACGGGCCTGGTCCCGCCATCGCCGAAGGCGTGAACCCCGGAGCGCCACCCGACGACCCTCAGGTGGCGACTTCCTACACAATTCCCCCCAGCGTGAATTACAGCATCACTGAGCCTTCCGGGCGCATCTATCTCAACACGAATCCTTCAGGCAACCAGGAATGGGAGAATTTTATCATCTCCAACAACGCCTCCGATCAGCCCGACTATCTGGTCGGTAATAAGCTGGAGCCAGGTCTTTGGACGCTCCAGCTCGTCGGGGTCGATGCACATAACCTCGCATGCCTGAGCGTGCCATATGAGGTCTACACCTACGACGAGCCGCCCCTCCCGCTGAGCCCGCCGCCGACGGTGGACCCGAACAGGTCGGCCACGATTGTCGTTCCGCCCCCGCAGACGCTTTCGTTCGCGCACACGGTGACGAACCACGGCACAGCGCAGGCGTTCGATCTCTCCGCGGATTCGCAGCACGGCTGGGCGACGCGAATCTATCACGATTTGAACGGCAACGGTTCGCTCGATCTGGGGGAGCCCAGGGTCAATGACACCGGCACTCTCGGTCAGAACGCCACCTACAAGATTATCGTCCAGGTGGATGTGCCGAGCCTTGGCTCGGGCATCACCGATGTCACGACTGTGCTTGCGTCCAGCCAGGTCGAGTGGGCGGTGCAGGGGAGTGCAGAGGACACAATCATAGTCAACACGAACCGGGGGCCAAAGGCCGAGGCCGGTGGGCCATACACCGGTTTCGAGGGAGTGGCGGTGGTCCTCGACGGGAGCGGATCGAGCGACCCTGATAACAACACGCTGCAATATCGCTGGGACTTCCAGAACGACGGTACATGGGACACACCTTGGTCTTTGAATCCGAAGACCAGCCACACATGGGGAGACGACTACGTCGGCAAGGTTGCGCTTCAGGTGAATGATGGCAACCTCACGGACAAGGATACCGCCGATGTCACAATCAAGAATGTGCTTCCTTCCGGTACATTGACCATCACCTCGGGACAGCACGAGGGTTCGGCCATCAGCTTCGCCGCCCACGTCACCGATCCAGGTAGCGACGATTTATTCATCACGTGGACGTGGGGCTACGGCGCGCCCGATGAGTATTCGACTTACTACAACAACGGTGTCGGTCCGGACCCGTATCCGAGCCCGGACATCCACCCGAGGGACATCACGGACACGAAGAGCCACACCTACGGCGACAACGGCGCCTTCGTCGTGACGGTCTTCGTCCGGGACGACGACAGCGGGAACCAGGGAATCACCCTCCAGATAACCGCAACGCCAGACAACCTCCCGCCGACGGTGGACCTTGCGGGCAACACGACTGTCGATGAAGGGCAGCCTGTAAGCCTGAGCGCCACCGCAACGGATCCAGGCAGCGATGATCTGACGTTCTCGTGGGCGTTCGAGCTGGGTCCGTCGATCGACAATGTCTACTACAACGATGGGATCGGCCCGGACCCGGCAAACAGCCCCGGCGGGACCTACCCGTTCACCGCCTCGGACACCGCCACGCACGTCTACGGAGACGACGGAGTCTATACTGTCACGCTGACCGTCACTGATGACGATGGCGGTTCGGTCACATCATCGGCGCAAGTCATGGTGATGAATCTCCCGCCAACGATCACCCCGTTCGGTCCGTTCGAGATGAACGAGGCAAATCCCCTGTCGGTCGCCGCCAACGCGGTGGACCAGGGTAGCGACGACCTGACGTTCACGTGGACGTTCGAGTATGGGCCGACGATTCAGAATGTCTTCTACAACGACGGAGTCGGACCGGACCCTGTGAAAAGCCCCGACGGCGTGTTCCCGTTCAGCGTCGACGACATGGCCTCGCACGTGTACGGCGACAACGGCGTGTTCGTCATCACGCTGACGGTGACGGACGACGATGGCGGCATGGCGACTTACCAGACGACCGTCACAGTTCTCAACATCCCGCCAACGATAGTCGACGCCAAGGCATACCTGCTCGCGGACGTCACTCTGATGATATCGGGAGAGAAGTGGCATGATGTCATCCTCAGGCTGTTCGAGGACGGTCAGGAAGTCGGATACGCCCAGGTCATCAGGTATCCCGGCAGTCCAAGTCAACAGTCGATGACGCTGCACGACGTGGAGATAACCTTGACCGGGCGGTTCTCCGCGGTGGCCTACTACACACCCTTCGACGACCCGATCAACGGCCAGCCAAACGGAGCTGATCCGGCGTGGATTATCATCACGTGGGAGGATGGGAGGGAGACGACCCTCAAGCACAACTATAACGTGATGCAGCCGGACAGGTGGATCTGGACGGTGGACAACCTCTACGTCTACGCGGCGAACGAATTGGTTCACGTAAAAGCGACCGCCACAGACCCGGGCAGCGACGACCTCACATTCACCTGGGACTGGGGAGACGGGACTCCCGCAACCGTCACGACATACTTCAACGACGGAGTCGGGCCGGATTCATACCCGAGCCCGGACGGGATTTATCCGTTCAGCGCGACTGACTCCGCTCAGCACATCTACTCCATGGCGGGTGACTACAGCTTGACGTTGACAGTGATGGACGACGATGGCGGTATGGTGAATATCGTAATCGTCTTGGTCATCCCTTGAGAATGGGAGCACCGCCACAGTCGGGATTCAATCGAGCAGTGAGAACACTCTTTTCCTTCAGCTTCTCGCTCTTCACACGGAAGACGCGCTGACTTGGGCGCATGCGGCACGATGTGACAAGTGATGGGGACAATTGATGTTGACCATTGGAAGACCAATCGGGGACTGTCTGGCGGTGAATAGGATTCAGCCGATCAGGATATTGAATGAGCATATCATCATATCTATTGGCATCATTGCTTAAACCCGGCGACCGAGGAAGGGTGAAATCCTGAAGTCGCTGGGCCTGCAAGCACTGACCCCCTCGTCGTTGAGAACATGCGTCATTTACCTGAGGACGCGACTCGTCTCTGGAGATGCCCGCAGCCGAGGCGGGAGCCTTACCCGTCGGTATCAGCATCCCCTTTCTTATGCTCATTTCTAGCGTGCTTCTTCCTCTTCATAAGAGCAAATATGACCACACCGAGAATCGCAATAAGCATAATGAGTGCTACGATCCACCAATTCACCAACGTGCCGTCATTGCCTGATGCGCGGTATCCCACAGCGACCGTTCGCGTCGCTATGCTGGTCAGATCACCACTGTCCCTGACTTCAAGACGGATTGTGTAGTTGCCGGGTTCAGCATATTGATGCCGCGCTACCTTGATGGATGACCAGGCCGTATCCCACACCCCGTCGTTCTCCCAGTCCCATCTCGCTTCTAGAGCTGCTGTTGAATCCTGGAAATCAGATGACGCGGATGCGTCCGCCGTGAATATCGTCGTGCTATCTCCCGCGGCGGGATTGACTGTGAAATATGCGATGGGTGGTGTGTTAATCGAAGCCATTAGAGGATAATCGTCTTGGCTATCCGCGTCGATTGGATACGGCGTGTCGCCAATCCCGTCCGCACTGGGCTGGTTTTGGCTCGGGCCGCTAAACTGATCAATGCCGCTGTAATCGGACCAGTAGTTCCCGCCACTGGGATAACCGTCATCCCAGAAGTTCTGAGAGCCTAAGTCGTCGTACGACTGGTTCACATTGTCTGCGATGTTGTTATGATAGATGGTTGTGTTGGAGGATTGAAGAAGATAAATGCCATTCTCGTTGTGGAAGACCTCGTTGGCGACGATTGTGGCGTTCATTGTGTAGCCGAGGAAGATACCGTACTTGTCAAATGAGACCCTGTTGGCAGATATGGTGACATCGGTGGATCGGGCGGAAAGGATGCCCCACCAATCACTTTCGGATGTAACGCTTGCAGCGATGGTGATGTCCTTGGAGTAGGCAAGCAAGACACCAACGAGATTCCCGGAAAGCTTGTTGGCACTCACGACGCCCTCGCTCACATAGGCAATCTGTATGCCCGCGTCAGTACTCATTATGGTCAGGTTCGAAATTGAGATATCTGTGCAGTTGGCCACGATGAGTTGACCGACTGAGACGTCATCGATATTCAAGCCATCGCAGTCCTTGTGATAGAAGATGGGAAGGCCATTTACCAGATTATCTTGAGTGATTTCATGCGAGTTCAATTCGGAAAGGGAGCCTCCTTCAAGGTATATCCCGTCACCAACGAATCTATTGCCTTTGACTGTTGTGTTGACATTATAACCGTTGTAGAAACCGTACGAGCTGCTGCCCGAGACATTGTTGCCAATGACAACATTGTCCTTGGAGTGGCGGAGGTAGATACCGACTCCGTTATTGGAGATATTGTTGCAGATGATAACGGTGCGGACAGAGTGGTCGAGCTGGAGAGCGTCGACATTATCGGAGAAATCGTTGTATGCGACGGTGACGTTTACGGTGGAGTAGAGGTAGAGTCCCCGGAAGTTGCCTGAGAAAGAGGCAGCCGAGACGGTAATGTTGCGAGAGTCTATGATGGAGATGCCGTAGCTATCGTCCGACAGAATCGACCGTTCCACGCGTCCATTCTCCACGTTAGAGAGAAGGATGCCATCGTAATCTCTGCCGCCCGAGTGCATGTATACATCGCG
>Ga0315277_10010914_pt1 | contig 11472 bp, 11 predicted proteins | sample YL17G05_15_MG_FD_203695 | JGI IMG/M metagenome (GOLD analysis project Ga0315277, IMG submission 203695) | Sediment microbial communities from Yellowstone Lake, YNP, Wyoming, USA - YL17G05_15 | ecosystem: Environmental > Aquatic > Freshwater > Lake > Sediment | place: USA: Wyoming | collected...
GAAACGCTTGTGGCGGCTCCCGCCGCGAGCTTTCAGTACTGCAACAGCAATCTCGCTGGCTCGTGTCAGATTGTCAATTGGTTTGTGAAACTGCGCACGTGATAATTGCCGCTGGTCGGTGCGGGGTTATCAGCACGCGTGCCCAAGACGATACTGCGAGGTTTCTACCCCAGATCCCAGATCGCACCCGGGTTCAGGGCGATCCGGACCTCGCCTGTGGCCTCGTAGGTGATGGTCGAGATCAGGGAACGGACCAAGCGGGATCGCTCCTGCGGGTAGAGCACGTCCCATAACTCGTCGAACTGAGCGAGGGTGCGGGCAACATCGTCGGGATCGATGCAATTCTGGTCGAGGGCGCTCAACTCCGAATCGATCTCGGTGAGCCGACCATTGAGCTTCCCGACTATACCTTCCAACTCGGCCAGACGTTCCGACACCGATGGCTGCGGTGTGTCTGTGGTCGCCAGCACTGCCAACAGCCTTTGAATCTGCTCCGACTTGGCCTGACGATCACGGACCAGACGCTGGCGTTCGGTCTGCAGCCGGGGGATGAGCGCCCTCTGCTGACCGGCGGCCTCTTGGAACACAGCCCTTGCCAACTCGTCATCGCGTGCCAGCTTGCGAATCTCGCCCACGACGAGGTCTTCGATGTCCTGGGCCGGGAGGTAGGGTGCTGGGCAGGCATCCTTGCCTCGCTTCCCGCGTGTCAGACACTGGTAGTAGCGATACAGACGGCCGCCCTTCTTCTTCGTGTACGTGCTCGTCATGGCCGCCCCGCAGCAGCCGCACTTCAGCAACCCCTGGAGTAACCCCGGGTGCTTGCCGTGGGGCAGTCGCCCGCCTTCGTTGCCGTTTCCATCCAGCATCGCCTGCACCTGGCGGAACGTGGCCTCCTCAACTACTGCCTCATGTTCGCCCGGCAACAAGGCCGCTCGATGTCTGACCATTCCGCGGTATGTCGGATTGCGCAGGATCGTTGATACTTTGGTCTTGTCCAGCGGTCGGCCCTCGTGACGGATACCATCCTTGCGCACCCATGACTTGGTCATCCAACCCCTTGAATTCCCGATGTCTGCCACCTTCAAGAGCGATTCGTGCTGGAGGTACAGATCGAAGAGATCTCGGACCATCGCCGCTTCGTCCGGGTTCACGATCAGCCGGTGATGCTCCCGATCCAGATCGTATCCCAAGGGCGGCGGTCCTCCCATGTACTTCCCCTTCCGCCGGGCGGCACACATCTTGTCCGAGGTTCGCTCACTGATAATTGCCCTCTCGTAGGAGGCAAACGACGCCAGGATGTGCAGCATCAGCTTCCCAGCCGAGGTCGCGGTGTTGATCTGCTGGGTCACAGCAACAAAGGCCACCTGGTGTTGCTCGAAGAACTCCACCAGATGCAGGAAGTCCAACAGCGAGCGCGACAGCCGGTCGATCTTGTAGACGATGACCGTGTCTATCTTCCCGTCGGTGATGTCTTGCAGGAGCCGCTTCAAGGCCGGCCGCTCAGTATTCCCCCCGCTGAAGCCGCCGTCGTCGTATCTGCTGGGGACAACAATCCACCCCTCGGACTTCATCGAGGCGACGAACGCTTCCCCGGCTTCGCGTTGGGCGTCCAAGGACGTGAACCCGTTGTCGGTGCGATCCTCGACGGATTGCCTGGTGTAAACGGCGCAACGGACAACAGACGGCACTTGTTCGCCGGCCTTTAGGCGAACCGGGGCGGGTATCGCAACCCGTTTACCCCGGTGACTACGGGTGACAGCGACCGCAGCGGCCAGCGGGGTCACTTACCGCCCTTCTCCTTTTTGTCCTCGCGCGGGATCAGACCCCAGAATAGATACCCGTTCCAGATGGCCCCGGTCACCGCTTTCGCCGCAGCACTCAGACTGCGATAGGTTTTGCCGTTCAGCTCGAAACCGGATTCGAGGACCTTGAGGTGCAGGGTCTTTCCCCTGTGGGATTTCGAGATCACGACTCCGGGACGCGGGATTCTACTGTCGCGTTCGCCGACTGCCTTGACCCGGGTCGTCCTTCCTGCCTTCGCTCCCCTCTTCTTCCCCGCGACCTTGGATACGGTGCGTGATCGGGTCTTGGGCTTGCGCTCAAACCTGGCAACAATCGTGGGGCCGGTCGGTGCCAGCACAGCACCCTCGGGCTTGGCCCGCAGCGCGTCCTCTTGCACCCGCTTGGCAATCTTGACGAACAGCTGCTGGCGATTACGGCTCTTGCTCGGCACCCCGAACACCTTTTCGTGCTCGGCCCTGAGGTCCTCCAAGCTCATGTGCCGCAGTTCGTGGACCCGGGTGATGATGTCCCCGGCTGGCTTCGCACCACCGGGTTGCTGCTGCTCCCCCTGCGCGGCGATGTCGTTCTCATGCAAACGCCGTCTGATCTGCTCGATGAGGACCTTGCGATTGCGGCTGATCGGTTCTTCTCCGAACACCTCCTGGTACTTGGCCTGCACTTGGGCCAGGTCCAAGCCCTCCAGTTCCTTCACCTGCTTGACCAACTCCGACATGGTTAACTCCTTTCCGCACTGCGGCTTATCTGCCCAGCGCTGGAGACACTGTCTGCGATCCGCTCCGGTTGGTAGTCAAGCGGAAGAAGCACCCCGGGCGAAGAATCCTCGCTTTCCGGCAACCCGCCCAACCCACCACACGTCCGAGAGTTAGAGACAGGTTGGGCCAGAAGGCGGAGGAAGCCGCGGGCGAGGATGTCAATGACACCGCCATCTATGGATTCTTCATGCTTCGACACCCGCTGCAATCCTCCTACTTCTCACTACAGGATTGCCGGCCAAAGTGTCGGGTACGGCTTGTGAGGAGTGATTGACGTGCGTGAGCCAGACGTAGATCATTGAGTGCGGCTACGCAGAAGCACAACGACTGACCAAAACCATAGAGGACGCTGATGGGTCATCTCCGGCTCGGGAAATTGCCCCGCACACAGAAGTGGAGCGAGGTCGTCGCCCTTCTCAAGGACAAGACAACCTCGGTCGAGGAGATCGCGGCTGCCAGCATCGAGGCCTCCAAGGCAGGACTCACGAGGGCAGCCGGAGATCCCGCCCTCGCACACGCCTTCTGGCTTCTGGCGCAGATTCCGCTATCGGCGCGCCGCGAGTCATTCCCTGAGGGCTTGAGGGCGCTCGGTTTGTCCGTTGGTGACGACCCCTCTGTGCTGGAGGTGGCTACCGCCCTTTCGGGGGCGATCGACAGCTCCCGGGCCGGCAAGAGATGGTCGTCTGACATTGGTGAGATGGCGCGACTGGCAGCAACGGAGAGTCTGTCGGCACTCGCATCTGCGACAACGGGGAATCTATTCACCAAGGGCGCACGCGAGACGCAGGAGGCGTTCAAGCCGCTCTCCACACAACGGAACTTCGGCATCCTCGCGCGCGATTTCTTCTCTCGCTTCGTTCGCCGGTATCTCACCTACTACCTGAGTCGCGAGTTGCCGAATCACGTCGGCCCGGACGGGCGCTTTAAGAGCGTCCGCGAACACACGGAGTTCAATCAGGCGCTTGATCTCCACTGTCGGCAGACGGCGCGCATTGTGCAGGACTTCGCGGGCGGCTGGTTCGGCAAGACAGATTTCGAGGGTGGCATCACCCGCGAGAAGGCCGGAGGATTCGTTCACGTTGCGTTGCGGAAACTGCGCGATGAGCTCGCAGAAGGGGCCTCTCACCAATGAGAGGAGAACGTCTCATCCTCTGCGGGGGAGCGGGCGCGCCGAAGGGGCGCACCCCCGCTCTCCGCCTGCAACTGGATCCACGCTCACGCGAGCGCAACATCGATCTGAAACTCTCCGACATCAGCAAGAAGCTGGTCAAGAACCTCCCCGATTCTCTGATCGATCTCATCGAACTCGCGACCTATGTGTACTGCGCCGATCAGATGTTCTCCCGCGGTGGCGATTTGAGTCGCGGAGAAGGTACAGATTGGAGACGCGCGTTGCGCTTTGTGGTTCCCGCCCGATGTCCTGATCAATGGTCCTCCGCTCCTGTTTCTGAAGCTCTGCGGAACACCCTGGGATTCCTCTCGGACGAAGAGTTTGCCTTTGAGTTTTGCCGGCTGCCGAGTCCGGTGCCGGTGACGGAGTATTTCGATTTCGGGCCGGATGAAGGACAGGGCGCGAAGGTTGAAGACGTGCTCCTGTTCTCTGGTGGATTGGACTCACTCGCTGGTGTGGTCCGTGAGGCCGTTGTCGGCAAGCGCCGAGTGGCCCTGGTGAGCCACCGCTCAACATCGAAGACAGCCGGGTACCGGGAGGAACTGGTCGCCGAGGTGGGGAGGCTTTGCCGCGGGCGGCCTCCCTACCACATCCCGGTCTGGGCGCACAAGGTCGGTCTGAAGAGCCGGGAGAATACGCAGAGGACGCGCACGTTCCTTTATGCTTCCTTGGCAACCGCAGTGGCTCGACTCTACGGGCTGAATCGCATCCGCTTCTACGAGAATGGAATCACCAGTCTGAACCTCCCGATCACTGCCCAACTCATCGGCTCGCGGGCGTCACGCTCGACCCATCCCCAGACGCTCCGCCTATTCTCCCGTCTCTTCACCCTGATTATGGGGCATGACTTTTCGGTGGAGAACCCCGGTTTCTGGCACACAAAGGCCGAGTTGGTTGATGAGATTGGGGAGGCCGGTGCTGCTCGCCTCATCAATCGGACCAGGAGTTGTCACCACACGCAGGATTCGACAATCCTGCACACGCATTGTGGCCGCTGTTCGCAGTGCCTCACGCGACGCTTCGCAACTCTCGCATCGAAGCACGCGAGCGAAGATCACAAAGACAAATACAAATCCGACCCATTGATCTCACCTACCAAGAAGGGTCCCGACCAAGCCCTGGCAGAGGGTTTCCCGCGTACGGCCTTGGAAATCGAAGCGATGTCGGCCAGTGAGTTTTGTGTGAGGTACGGTGAGCTCAAAGAAGCGCTCGATGCGCTGGAGGGTGCGGATGACAAGAACAGCAGGCGTGTTTTCGATCTCCATCTGCGGCATTCACGCCAAGTTCTGGCAGCGATCGCGAGGGTAATTGGCGATCACGCCAGCAGGATCAGTCGGAGGAAGCTCGCTCCCTCCAGTGTCGTTGGAATGGTGCTGTATGCGGGAGCTGCCGCAGCCCCATCCACTCGGGGAAAGGAGACTTCCGAGATAGAGTATTTCCACCCGAGTTCTGACTATAGAACCATACTCTACAAGGGCAATGAGCTTTCCGTGCGACCCGCGGCTTCCCGCATACTCCAAGTGATGCACGAAGAATTCGTGCTGACGAGAGTCCCGACCGTCAGCGCGTCTGTTCTCGCGCAGGCGACCTGCCTTGAAGGAGATCTCCTTGGGCACCTCCGTCATTGCAGGAGCATCTGGAGAATCATCGTCGGCCCGGGGGGCAAAGGGAAGGTGAGGTTCTTGGTTCTCCCCTCTCCAGATTCGCGAGAGATGGTGTTCCGCTCTGAGGCATAGCCCTCAGGTCATTCGATCCGCTCTCGCCACAAGATTTCCGTGTAGCGTCCGCGTAGCGTCCGAGTTCCGTCCGGACAGCCTCCTTACCTCTGCCGCATCAGCGCGCCGGTGGGCCAATGCCGGCACACGGTTGCGCGGGTAGGGAGGCAGTATGAACGCTACGACCTTAAGCAGCGCCCGCCAGCGGCTGGTACGGCTCATGCAGCAGATTCATTTCGGCTGCATAGAGAACCTTAGGGTCACCCACGGTGATCCCCTCTGGCATCCCCCGCCGGGGGTGACCCGCGACGTGGTGATCGGAAGGCAAGGCTCACCACACCGTCCTACGTCCGATGATTTCGCGCTCAAGCAAAAGGTCATCAACCTCTTCGCCCTGTTCGACGACCGGCAGGAGCTGGACGTCGCACGGCTTGAGGTACAGGACGGGTTGCCGTTTCGGATCGCTATCCGAGAAACCGCCGGGGCGTAGCTCCCGGCATAACTGAATAGCCACTGACGCCAGACAACTGGCTGGCCGCAAGGAGCGGAGGTCGTTGTGGGTGTCGCCTACGGGCGACCACACGCACCTCCGCTCTCCTGTGCTGCCACGGCCTGACCTGTAGGCGACCCCCGATCCGACCCCGCCCCGCGGCGGGGAGGATCGATGGGACGCCGTTCCCGCAGGCAGACAACCGATGACCAGATCGCTAACCTCGTTCGACTCAAGGCCAAGAAGCTCGTCCGCACCGAGGAGTTTCGTGATTGTGAGACTGCGGATCTCACACAGGAGTTGTCACTCTACTGGCTACAGTGCCGCGCTCAGTTTCGTCCCGAGCGCGGGAACATCCTCACCTTCGCCGACATCGTGCTCAACCGCCACATCTGCAACCTGCTCGCCGCCCGCCACGCGGCCAAACGCGACTGCGCCCTGTGCGCTGTCTCGCTGGACGACCCCGTCGATGACGAGGATGAGCCGGGCATGACCAGACACGACGTCTACGACCGGGACCGGTATTTCAGCGCAGTCGGCGGCGGAGATCGGGGAGGGAAAGACAAGGATGATCTCCGCGCGGACCTATCCCGCGTTCTCCGGGCGTTGCCCCCCAAGCTGCAGGAGCTGGCTCTTCGGCTCCCGACCCAGACGGTGACCGGGATCGCCGCGGACATGAGGGTCTCGCGGGAGACGATCCACGCGTGGCGGCAACAGATCCGTGCCGCGTTCGAAGACGCCGGTCTGGCCGACTACCTCTGACCGGAGAGCAGTCTCTGAGGGAGGATCCCGCACAAAAAAGACGGCCCGACAACCTGACACTTCAGCGCCGTTTCCGGTAGTGATAAGTGGAGGGACGTAGCAGCGCTCCCCGAAGGAGTCTGTCAGATGGAGAAACGCGAACCCCTGGTGCTCTACCGCTACAGTTTCAAGCGGCACCTCGACATCGACGATGTGCAAGACACGCTGACCCTCTCGATCCTGGGGGCCGAGAACCTCCATGGCCGCGCCCGGGTCCGGCTGGACGGCTGGTGGCGATTGGATCGCCAACGGCGGACCTGCACCATCGATGCGTCCACACCCGTGGGCCAGGATGTCGCCAAGTTGTTCACCGGATATCTGGCCAGAGAGTTCGGCGAGAATGCGTTTCGTGTGCTGTCCTCCACTAAAACCCTGAATCGGGCACGGGCTTGACATGAGTACCTGCAACCTCCAGACCGCAGGAGCCTCAGAGGTGACACTCGCCGGCGAGGATACCACACGGATCGACGTCGCCTTGGCCGCCCTCCTGGCCGACCTGCCCAATCCAGTCCCTGGCGACGACTATCCGGAGCCGTGGAGAGGGCTGGTCGCACAACTCGCATCGCTTCCCCTCTGGGAACGTCTGGAGGCGCTCGGAAATGAGTTGGAGCGCATTCCGGGCATCGATGTCGATGCGTTCCTCAGCCGTGTCTTCCAGATCGACCCCCGAAATCCGAAAGCCGGAACCCCGCTTGCGAATTCGTTTACGTTTTCCCCCTTATATAAGGGGAAACGTGAAACGGAATCGCTGGACGAGACCCCAACCCCTTCAACGCCCATCACTTCGACTGCATCGATTACGTTTCAGGGCACCGGAAGCGGTGAAACGAATTCGCCGGGGCTTCGGACGGTCTCGTTGGAAGAGTTTCTCCGTGTTCAGGATTCGGAGATTCAATGGTGTGTCGACCGACTCTTCCCCACGGGCGGTGTTTCCATCGTGGCGGCTCCCGGCGGTTACGGGAAATCCTGGATGCTTCTGGATCTGGCAATCGAGTGCGCTCGGGGCGGCCGGTGGCTGGGGCGCTTCCAGACGACGGCGGTGCGGGTTCTCTATGTGGATGAGGAATCCTCCGAGCGCCTGCTGCGTCACCGCCTGCGCAAATCGCTACGAGGCAAAGGACTTCGCGGGGAAGATCTGGACATCCACTTCGCCGTGGGTCAGGGGTTCTCCCTCAGCAATCCCCAGTCCGTTGCCCAGCTCCGGCGACTGCTCGAGGAACTCCAGCCCGGACTCGTCATCATCGATTCGCTGATTCGCGTCCACGCGGCCGAGGAAAATTCGGCGACGGAAATGTCGAAAGTCTTCGCCGTCGTCAAGGACCTCGTTCGCCAATCCGGCGCCACCTTCATCTTCGCGGACCATCAACGGAAACCTGGGCACGTCACCGGTAATCTCGAGTTCCTCCTCCGGGGGAGCAGTGAGAAGATGGCTTTCGTTGATTGCTTGCTGTCGATGCAGCGCAAGGACGGCACACTCATCATCGAACACTCCAAATCGCGCTTCGCCGAACCGGCGCCCTCCTTCGTGGTGCGGATCGAAGATCCGGAACCGGGCGCCACGGTAGTGCGCTGTCTGGGCGATGCGGAGGGACTCAAAGCCGCCGCTAAACGGGAAGAGGTTGAGGAGTTCCTACGCGCCGCCATCCCGGCGGGGGAATGGGTTGCCCGCAAGGACCTCGTGGCCCGGTCCAAAGCGGAGGGGATATCGTCGCGGCTCTTGGATGAGACTTTGAAGACACTCGTCGCGGGGAAGCAGTTGGACCGGGACGACCGCAAGCCATCAGACGGGCGCGGTGGAAAGCAGGCGCACTACCGGTGGAGGGGCGAGCCGACTACGTTTCACGTTGCCGAACCCCCTGAAACGGAATCGGAAGGGGTATTTAGTTGGGAGTAAGCGACTTACATGGAGGCGGGGGAATTCGTTTCACGTTTCCCCTCCTTTAGAGGGGAAAAACGGAAACGTAAACGAATCCCGGGAGGCCGGAGGCTCCGGACTAGGTCGTTCCATTTGACGGAACCCATGATAACGACCGCTGACGAGAATCTCTTGGAGGCCCTGATCGTCTCCGATCTTGGCCAGCCCCCGAAGCGGGGTCGGCAGCCGTTCTGGCTCTGTCCATTCCATGATGACCGCAACCCCAGCCTGACCCTCACCCCTGATCGGCGGCATTGGAAGTGCTTCGGGTGCGGCCGTTCGGGCGATGCTATCGCCTGGCTGATGGAGAGGCAAGGATGTTCGTTCAAGGATGCGGTTGCACAACTGGGTAACCAGCCCCTGTCCCCATTCCCGCGGTCGCCAAGGACGCATCCGACCTTGGGCCGGGGAGTGGATCGTGAGTTCGATCCCGACTGGTCCCGACGGGCCGAAACGCTCAGCGGGGAGTGTGCCAAGGCGCTGTCTGATGGTGCAGCAAAGCGGGCACGCGTGTGGCTCGTCAACCGGGGGCTGAGACCTGAGACGCTGGTGCGCTGGCAGATAGGTTACAACCCTCAGGATGCCACGCGACACGGCCTGTGGATTGAACGCGGGATTACCATCCCTTGGTTCCTACAGAGGGAAGTCACAGCCATCAACGTCCGCCGCCCTTCCGGAGACGACAAGTACAGGCTGGTCAAAGGCAGTTCTCGACCGGGATTGTATCTCGGCCAAGAGATCGTCCCCGGGCGGCCCACCCTCCTGCTCGAGGGAGAGTTCGACGCTTTGCTCGGCTGGCAGGCGGGGCGTGATCTCATCAACGTCGCCACCCTGGGATCGGCGACCGCCCGGCCTGACCGCACGGCCATCTTTCAGCTGATCACATCTCCACTCATCCTGGTGGCGTACGACGCCGACCCGGCCGGGAAAGCGGGTGCCGAATTCTGGCGGGGTGCGACGGCAAGAGTCCATCGCCTGCCCATTCCGTCCGGCAAAGACATCACGGAATTCCACCAGCGGGGTGGAGACATCTCAAGATGGATACGAGCGCAACTCAGGCTGGCAGGCTACCGGCCCGTTTGAGTCGTGCAGAATAGGAAGAATGACATGCTCCAAATCGAACACGTTCCCATCGACCAACTCAAACCCAATCCTCACAACCCACGGATCAATGATCCCGCGGTAGATGCTGTGGCCCGGTCGATCCAGGCCTACGGCTTCAACAACCCCATCATCACCGACGGAGACCTCAACATCGCCGCCGGGCACACCCGGTTGAAGGCGGCCAAGAAGTTGGGACTGACGACCGTGCCGGTGATCCGCGTGCCGGGTCTCGTGGGTTCCCAGTTCACCGGCTTTGCCATCGCCGACAACAAGACCGCCGAGATTGCCGAATGGGACCAGGACCTGCTGGCACAGATCGTGTCGGAGTTGAATCTCGATGTCGACTTCGATCTGTCGTCACTGGGATTCGATGACACCGAACTTACGAAGCTCTTGGACGCCAACTTCGAGGACAACGAGAAGGACGAGGACGATGCGCCACCCCTGCCGGAGGAACCGGTCTCCCAACCGGGCGATCTCTACATCCTCGGCGACCACCGGCTGCTCTGCGGCGACGCCACCGATCCCGATTGCTACCGCACACTGCTGGCGGGGGAGCAGATCGATTGCATCGTGACCGACCCGCCGTACGGTGTCTCGTACCAGAGCCGGGGACAGAAACGCGAGCAGTGGGGCACGATCAAGAACGACGATCTCTCGGCTGATGCTCTGGAGACGTTCCTGCGCAACGTGCTCAGCAACATCGCCTCGGTCTGTCGTCCCGGGGCCACCGCCTACGTCTGCCATGGGATCTCCATGGCCGGAATCCGGATTGCTTTTGAACGGGCCTTCCTGTCCGCCGGCTTCCATCTGTCATCCACGATCGTCTGGGTCAAACAAGCGGCCAGCATGGGATGGCAGGATTACAGAGAGCAGCACGAGTGTCTGCTCTACGGTTGGCTCGGCGATGGACACCGTAAGATCAAGGACCGCACCCAAACCACCGTTTGGCAGATCGACCGCGAAGGCGATTACCGACACCCCACACAGAAACCGGTGGCGCTCTTCTCCCGGGCGCTTCGCAACTCGACGATCCGCGGTGAACGTGTGTGGGATGGCTTCGTGGGATCGGGCACCACAGTCATCGCCTGCGAACAACTGGGACGTCGCTGCTTTGCCATGGAGATCGACCCCAAGTACTGCGACGTCGCTGTGCAACGCTGGGAAACCTACACCGGCAAGAAGGCGGTTCGACAAGCTCACCACGGAGCCGAACGCGTCAGAACCACAGAGGCGGTGAGAGAAGACCATGCCCCAGCGTGAACGATTGGCCACCGAACAGGAACACCATCGGCGGGCCTTTGAAGTCTACGCCGCGCTGGAAGGTCGGCGCTCCTATGAGTCCGTGGCCCGGCAGATGGATGTGTCGCTCAGCTCGGTCAAACTCTGGAGTCGATCTTTCGATTGGCAGGCCCGACTCAAACAACGCGAGGCCACCCTCGCCCGCCAGATGGCCGACCGCGTCCTGGAGACCCGCACCACCGACAACGACCAGTACCGGAAACTGGTGCGCATGGCCCTGATCAAGGTCGCCAAGGCGATCAATGCCGACAAGGTCCGCGTGCAGGTCGCCGACCTCGACCGCCTCGTGCGTCTAGAGCAGTACCTCGACGAGACCGCCGCGAAACGGTCCCCCACCAACCTTGAGCATCTCACCGAGGAGCAGCTGAAGGCGAGGATCCGGGAAATCGGCCTGTCCTTGCTGCGGGAGTGCCCGGACA
>Ga0315277_10010915_pt1 | contig 11471 bp, 8 predicted proteins | sample YL17G05_15_MG_FD_203695 | JGI IMG/M metagenome (GOLD analysis project Ga0315277, IMG submission 203695) | Sediment microbial communities from Yellowstone Lake, YNP, Wyoming, USA - YL17G05_15 | ecosystem: Environmental > Aquatic > Freshwater > Lake > Sediment | place: USA: Wyoming | collected...
CGCACCCAGGGCCAGGACGATCAGCGTGGAGATGACGAACAGGGTGATGATCGAAATCGCCGAGCCATGGCCGACGCGATCCTCGGTAAAGAACCGGCGATAGATGGTGAAGCTGATGACCTCGGTGGCCGTTCCAGGGCCCCCGCCCGTGAGCAAGAACACCTCATCGAACACCTTGAAGGCGACGATGAGGCGAAAGATCAACGTCACGATGATGGTCGGCAGCATGAGGGGAAACGTAATGTAGGCCAGCTCGCTCCAGGGGCTGGCGCCATCCACTTTGGCCGCCTCGTACACGTCCTCGGGCTGGGACTCGAGGCCGGCCAGGAGCAGCAGAAAACAGAAGGGCGTCCAGTGCCAACAATCCACGACGATGACACTGAGCAGCGCCGTGGCCTTCTGGCCAAGCCAATTGTGCGGCGCCATCCCCAGCAGGCCGGTCAACTGATTGATGACGCCGAAGTCGTAGTTGTACATCAGTTTCCAGATGGCCCCGATGACGATCCCGGGGACCAGGATCGGCAGAACGAAGATGGTGCGGTAGACGAACGTCCCTCGTGCCACCTTGGACGAGGCCAGGGCCAGGAAGAACCCCAGGATCATTTGCGTCATGACAGCCGCCGCCGCGAAGATGAGCGTGTTGGCGATGCCGTCGCGGAAGAGCTGATCCTGGGGCAAGGCCTGGAAATTCCTGGCCCCGACATAGGTCCACTGGGGGAGGGCCTGCACCCATTTGACACTGTGAAAGCTCATCACCAAGAGGCTGGCGATCGGCAGCGCCGTCAAGACCAGAAAGATGACGACGGTGGGAGCAACGGTGAAGGTGCGCCAGAACCGCTCCATTTCCCCTGATGCTTTCGCCATGGGACAGGCCTCCCCCAATTCGAGTCCGGGTTCTCGGCTACTTCAAGTCGGGAAGTCTCCCGGTCTTGTACCCTGCCTTGCTTACGATGTTGTAGATCTCCTCGGCGCTCTTGTTCAGGGCGGCCGTTGACGTCATTTCTCCCGTGACGGCCTGGTTCAGCCTGAGGTCCAGCACTGCGCTGACCTGCGCACCCTCCGTGACCGTCCACAAGATGCGGGCGGTGAGGAGGCCCTCCGCCAGCGCCTTCATCCAGCGTAACTCCCGCTTCTGGTTCAATTCGGGGTCGTTGAGCACGTCCAGGCGGACCGGGGGCGATCCGGCCTTGGTGTAGATGACCTGGGCCTCGCGGGTCTGGAACCACTTGAGGAACGCCAAGGCGGCCATCTGCCGATCCTTGGGTACGTTCTTGGGAATGGCGCCCAGGAAGTGGCCGATCCCTGGACCAGGCTTGTGCCCCGGGGCGGCGGGTGGCACCGCGAACTCGATCTTGCCGACGACGGCTGACTTGGTGGGATCGTCCACCTGAGCCCAGGCGGCGATGACCAACATGACTTGGGCCGCCTTGCCGGTGACGAGGTTCTGGATCACCTCGGCCTGGTTCTGCGCGCCGGTCTGCGGGTGGCCGGCTTCTTTGGCGAGCCGGAGGTAGAAATCGAGGGCCTTTTTCGCCTCGGGGGCGTTGACCGTCACCGTGAAGTCACCAGCTTTCTCGTCCTTGAAGATGCTCCCCCCGTGCCCGATCAGGTAGGGGAAGAAGTCATAGGTGACGGACGTCAATTCGCGGCCGCCGCGCTGCACGATGCCATAGGTGGACGGCGGATTGTGCAGCTTCTTGGCGTTGGCGAGCAGCTCGTCGAACGTCTTCGGGACTTTGAGTCCCGCCTTGTCGTAAAGGTCCTTGCGATAGTACAGGAGCGGGATGTTGGGGTTGACCGGAACCGACATCAGCTTCCCGGTCTGCCGGTTGACCACCTTCCTGTTCGGATCCCACCACGGCGTGTCGTCGAAGGTGGCCACCTGGGGATCAAGCTGGAAACTGGGGTCCAACTCGTTCAAGGGGAGCATGAACCCACCTGCGTAGAATTCGACGAAGAAGGACCCATTCAGGAGAAGCAGGTCATACTGCCCCTCCTTCTCGCGGACCGAACTCCGCTGCTTCTCCAGCGTGCCGGCGAAGGGATGGACGTCCAGGCTCACCTTGTTGCCGGTCTGCTTCTCATACGCCTCGACGAGTCCCCTGAAGCCGCCGAACCAGGGTGATTGGTTGATGACGATGGTGATGGGGGAATGCTTTTGGGCTGTTGCTGCGCCCGGCAAGGCCAAGGCCGCCGCAAGCAACAAGGTGAAGAGTACGCCGATGACCACAGATCGTTTGGAGAACCCTTGCCGCGTCCACATGGCTCGCTCCTCCTTTCAGGATATGCTCACGCCATTCCGCTACGCACTGCAGCCTCCTTCACCGTGGAGATTCGCCTCCGCGAGCTGGAGGAGGCGCGTAGTCAACGAAGACCGGGCTGGTCCAGGCCATTTCCATGTCCGATTGGACGACCCGCACCCAGTACGGGTTGATCCCTGGAGCGGGGGACGGGTCGCGGAAGGAGAAATGGACCTCTTCCGGTCCGGGCTCGGGGGCCAGTCCCACGGTCAACTTCCGGTCCAGGATGCCCAACTCCACGACGCGCGGCCCGCTCTTGAGGCCGGTGAGTGTCACCTCGAGCCAGACGCGGTCGGCCGGGGCGAAGGACATCCGTTGCGGCGGGGCCTCCCCGTGGCCGCCATAACGAGCGCCCGTGATCGTCGAGCTGGACACGAGCACTTCGATCGTGGCGTCAGGTCCGCCCTCAAGGTCGAAGGCCACGCCGCTCACGTATCCGCACGTCCAGGAATGCCAGTCAAGCTCGTCGGCGGCAGAGAATGAGACATGGGACCGCGGACTGTCGAAGCGCAGCGTGGTGATCCCGGAGAGCTTCCCGCCCTTCACCCGCACGTGGCCGTCCCAGACGACACCTGAGTAGCTGGACTTCCGGCTGGCACCCTCCCACAGGATGCGGATCCGGTTGTGGGAGGGGCGGAGGCGAAGGTCGTGCCGGCAAATCAGGTCGAGGCCCCGATAGACCTCCACCTGCTCCAAGGGCGCGGTTCCCCATACCGATACGCTGATCTCGGGCGGTGCGTCTGTCGTGTACTCGGCGCCCATTGAATGACCGTCGCTGGAAAGCGTCGCGATGATGCGGGCCCCGGTGGTGGCGTAGCACCGCCGGGCCTTGATGGCATCGAGGATCGCCTCGAGCGTCAACCCCGTTGCGTAAACGCCTGTCAGCCCAGACTTGGCATACCGGCGAAGCTGGTAGCCGGGGCGATCATCGCCCGGGCGTCCGGTGTAGGAGTCGCTCCCCCCGACGAAGCCCAGCTTGTAGCGGCGCTCCAGCGTTTCACGCAGGTACCACTCGAAGGACCCGTGGGTCGAGGTGACCTCCACCACCGGTTCGAGCGCCGGCTCGTGGTACGTGAGATCGGCGTGGACCCCGCCGACGTGGGGCACGATCACCACGTCGGAATGGCGGTATGCGCGGTGAAGATCCAGGACATGGCCAAGATCGGTGTGTTCGTCGGATCGGTCCAGGTCACCGCGATGGCCGGAGCGCCGGATGGGCTGGCCGAACCGGCGGAAGTACACGTTGTGGTGGCCGCCGACCTCCAGCTCGCCCGACCACTCGAACCCCGGCAGGGGGACAAACCGCCCCGGCTCGTAGTACTCCCGCTCGTACCGCTGCTGGAGCGCATACGCCTCGTTGCTCATCACATGGTCATTGCGCTGAAATCCGACGACATGGATGCCCGCCACGTCCCGCGCGTACCGGAAGAAGTCGTCGATCTTCTGAGGATCGACCACCTGGCCGCCGTGCGGGTCGCCCCAGTACAGGCGATGCACTGCGCGCTGCCGGCTGGCGATCACCGGGTTGCTCCGCGCGCGGAGACCCGCCTCCGCATCCAGCGCGGCGATCCGGTGCGCCCCCGGCTCCAGCGCCCGGCAATCCTGGACCACGCGCACGCCGCCGTCCGCCTCTGTGAATGCGAGTGGGCCGCCGGGGATGGCTAGGCCGGCAGCCTCCAGCGTGACGCGGCCGCGATAGGCTGCTGCCGGATTGCCCCACGCGTCCTCGGCCTTTACCAGGAGGCAAAACGGCTCGCCCACGACGACGGTGGACGGGGCGACCAGCACGAGCCGTGAGACCGTCCCCCCGATAATCCTCAGCTCCGGCGGGTCCAGAAGCGGAGTGAAGGCGCCGGTGCCGTCCGCGTCCACCTCGACCCAGAAGCGCCGCCTGTCCTCGAGAAACGTCTGGGCGCGGGAGCCCGGGCTTCCCCGGGTTCGATCGCCGTAGGTGACCGCGACCTCCTCGCTGGCTGCCAGCGGCCGGCCGGTCACGATGAGGAGGAGGGACAGATGGTCCACCAGGCGAAGGGCCACCTCGGCACCCCCCGGCACCGCGAGAGTCAGGTACTCCGGCGCCGAGGGATCCTCAACCTGCGGCCAACCCCAGTCGCTGTCCGAGTCGGTGTCGATCTTGATCCTGCCGCCCGGGGCGAACCCCCGGCGGCCGACCGTGTACACAAGCCTCCAGGTCCCGTAGCTCCCTCCGACCACGGGCTCGGTCGGCTCGATCCGGGCGCGACCGTATTCGGCGCGGGCGCCGCGGGAAAGACGAAGGACGTCCGTGCTCTCAGGCATGATGCCTGCCCCCTGGAAGACCTCCCCTTCCCATCACTTGATCGCTCCTGCGACCAGCCCGCGGATCAGGTACCGCTGGGCGAAGAAGACGAACACCAGCACGGGTGCCGTGATGAGCGCCGCCGCCGCCGAGAGGCCCCCCCAATCCACCTGGTCAGCCGTGAGGAAGCCGTAGACGGCGACGGGCAACGTCTTGGTCTTGGCCCCGGTGAGCACCAGGGCGAACAGGAAATTGTTCCACGAGTAGGTGAAAGCGATGACGGCGGCCGCCACGATCCCGGGGAGGGTAAGGGGAAGCGCGATCTTCAGGAACGCCTCGACGCGGGAGCAGCCATCGATCCACGCCGCCTCCTCCAGGGCCATCGGGATGTCCTCGAAGAAACCGATCAGGATCATGGCCGCGTAGGGAATCGTGAAGAGGAGGTGGGTCAGGATCATGGGGGGATAAGTGTCCACCATGTTCGCCTTCTGCGCCATCAGGTACCAGGGGATGAGGAGGCTGACGTAGGGGATCATGCGAACGACCAGGATCAGGGTAACGAGGCGCCGCAGCGCGTAGCGGGCGATGGCATACGCCGCGGGAATCCCGATGACGAATCCCAGCGCCGTGGCGCTGCCCGAGATGACGGCGCTGTTGAGCATGTAGCTCACGAAGGGGTATCGTCGGAAGACCTCGGCGAAGTGGTGGAAGGTGGGCTGGAAGATGAATACAGGCGGGTAGGCGTTGATATACACCTCCGGCTTGAGGGCGTTGGTGATCATGATGAAGAAGGGCAGCAAGAAGAATCCCGTGACCAGCAGGACGGCCAGCCGGTGCAGAACGACGCCGATCCATCGGCGAAGCTGGGCCGGTGTCATCAGTAGCTCCATTCCCGCGCGCGCAGCCGAGCGAGGAGGGCGCTGACGACCAGGATGATGAGGGTCAGGGTCAAGGCCAGGGCGGACGAGTACCCCATGTGGAAGAACTCGAACCCCTCGAGGAAGGTGTACAGGTTCAGCGTCTCGCTCGCCCTGAGTGGCCCCCCGCCCGTGATCACGAAGATGTGGTCAAAGGTCTTGAGGGCCGGAATGGTGCGCAGGATGACCGCCATGACCACGTGGGCCCGTACCAAGGGCAGCGTGATGTGCCGGAAGAGGGAAAGCGCCGTGGCCCCATCCAGCCGCGCCGATTCCACGATCTCCTCGGGAATAGTCTGGAGCCCCGCCGAGATGATCAGGGCGATAAAGGGCGTCCAGAACCAGATGTCAATCAAGGCCAGGGAAGGAACGGCCCAGCGGGGATCCGCGGCCCACAGCAACCGGGGAGCCCGCACAAAGGAGAGGAGGTAATTCAACATGCCGAGGCTGGGCTCCATCATCATGTTCCAGATGAGGGACATGGCCACGGGCGTGGCGGCCATGGGCATGATCAAGGCCACTCGGACCAGACCGCGGCCCCGGAATTCGCGGTGGATGAGAAGGGCCACTGCAAACCCGAAGACCAGCTCGCCCCCCACCGCCAGGGCGGTGAAGTAGAAGGTGATCCAGAGCGAGTCCCAGAACCGCGGGTTCGTGAGCAGCGCCGCGTAATTTCCGACTCCGAGAAAGATCGAGGGAATCCTGGGAGAGATGGGCCAGTCGTGAAGACTCACGTACAGCATGAAGCCGATGGGGAATCCCAGGACCAGGAGAAAGGCCAGCAGGCTCGGCAGGGGAAACAGCAGACGGATGTGGCGATCCACCAGGGCCGTCCAGGCCGCTCGGGGTCTCCCGCGGGCGGCCTGGTACGCCAAGCCCTCGGCCCGCTCGGGATATCGGATTCTGCCGGATCCCGACTCCTCCGGCGGTTGGTTCACGGTACCCTCTCTATAGGAGGTGGGCGCGGCGGGCCTAGGCCCTGGACGGGCCGAGGCCGATGGGAGCTGCGTCAATCTTTGAGGTCACCGGTCTTCTTCAGGAGCGCGTTCCACTCATCGCAGGCCTGCTGGGCCGCCCGGCGCACGTCCTGACCCAGGATGGAAGCCTGGATGGCCTGGCCGATGATGGTCCGAGCCTCATTGGCCGCCAGTACGTCCGGCACGTTGAGCGGAAGGCCGGTCCGGATTCCGTAGAGCGTCGCTTCCGTCCAGTCCGGGTGCTTGTCCTGTCGCTTGTACTCCGGGGATTCCCAGGTCGAGACCCGAGGAGACCCGCTGCTCTGGAGGTGCAGAGCCAGGAGCACCTCCTTGCTAGTGATGTGCTGGAAGAAAAGCCAGGAGGCTTCCTTCCGGTCCGAAAAAGGAGAGATGAACAGCCCGTTGATCGGAAGCATCATCTGCCGCTTTCCCATGGGGCCCAGCGGGATCTTGGCGTAGCCCAGCTTCCCTGCCACCTTGGAGCGCGAGGGATCCTCCATGACCGCAGCGCGGGTGTTGATGTCGCTGTACATGGCGGCACGTCCCTGGGCAAAGAGCGACTGCGCCTCGATGTCGTTGGTCTTCACCGCCCCGGGCGGCCCGTACTTGCGCAGCATGCGGCCGTAGAAGTCCAGCGCCTGGATGGCCTCGGGCGAGGTCAGGTTGCACCGGCCCTTGTCGTCCTGCCAGGTCCCGCCATGGGTGTACAGGTAGTACGAGAGTTGGGTGACGGCCTCGTATCCCGCCCCCCGTAGCATGACCCCATAGACCTTCCCCTCTGGCCCCTCCGGCAACTCCATGATCTTGGCAGCCGCCGCCTCCATCTCGGCCAGGGTCTGGGGCGGTCCCTGCAATCCGGCCTTGGCAAAGACGTCCTTCCGCCAGTAGAGGATCTGCGTCTGCGGCGAGAACGCAATGCAGCCTGTCTTGCCGTCGAAGTACCGGGCGCAAATGGCTCGAACTCCCGGGCTGAAATCCTCGTAGTCGAATTCGGGCGCGGTCAGGTTCGGATCCTTGATGAACTGGTCCAGCGCCTCGATGAATCCGGACTTCCAGTACTCACGTCCCGTCACATTGGGGAGGGTCATATAGGCGTCCAGGTTCTTGGACTTCCCCGCCATCTCCACGGCCATCTTTTGCCGGAGTTGCCGGGCGGCATAGTCCTCGTACACGACCTTGATCCCGGTCTTGGCCGTGAATTCCGGGATCACCTTCTCGCGGAGATAGGGCGTGGCGGGCAGCGTCTCCCCAAGGAATCGGATGCTCTGGCCGCTGAACCGCTTCCAGTTGAATTCCCCGGCTGCAGCATCAGCAGAGCATAAGATGCCTCCCGCCAGGATGAACCATAGCAGACCTGTGAGCATTACCACCAATGATGCCAGCATTCCCTCGCGTTTCACGGCGCCCTCCTTGCCCGACAGGGCGTAACGCTTTGTCACAAAAAGACTGTGAACTACATGAAACATGCTAGCACATCCTTGCCGAAAGGAAAGTCGAGGCCAAAGATGGCCAAAGTGGACCGCTGTGGTTACCTACCCTGAGCCCCCGGAGATTTGCGCGCAGAGAAAGACCGTATCGCCCGGTCGGACCATATCGTCCTGCTGCGCCAACCGTCCGTTGATCACGAGAAGGAAGTGGCCACCTTGCTCGCCGCCCTCGGCGAGATACGGTTTCAGCGCCGGGTACAGCTCGCCCAGATCGTGCAAGAGGGCTGCGGCCGTTACGGGTGCCGTAGCCGGCACCTGGATTTGCCTGCATCCGGCTACGTCGCAAAAGGGAGAGTATAAGCCGACGCTGATGTGGCTCCCCATGGGCAGCAATACCTATTGGTACGCCAGCAACTGGTCTCTGCCTGAAACTGGCCATCGCACTCCGCCCGGAGCACTCTGCTCCTTCACTCCGCTCCGCTCGTGAGGAGTGCGAGTCCGATTTTTTGCTAGGCCAAGGCCTAATGCGATACTAACTCTGACAGGCCCAACTTCTCAAGTCGCTCGCGCGCCGGCACGCCGGTCTGGACGTCCCAGCCCATCGCCTCGTAGTAATCCTTGACCAGTGTATCGATGTCGATGGTCACCCCGGCGGTCGGCCCCATCGTGAGCGGGGGTTTGCCGATCAGCCGGTCCGGGAGCTTGAAGTCAGCCGGGCGCAAGCCCTCACGGACGTTGAACGAATGCCGGAGCGTTTGAATCCGTTCGCCGGCCAGGAGCATTTCCTCGACCGTGAAGTCCCAGCCGCAGACGGCGCTGATGAATTTTTCGATAGGGTAGTTCCAGTTCGACGGCATCAGGCACAGTCCGGTCGTCTCGACGATCTGCTTATGGTTGGACCATGTCGCCTGTATCTCGCCCTTGCCCGTGTATTGATAGCGCTCGATCTTGGGAAGCTGTATGGCCGGGTGCGGACTGGTCGCCCGACCAAACTCCGCCGTGGCTGCACCCCCGGCGGTGTGCCGGCCCGGCGTTGGATCGGCCACATAGGCCGTTCCCCTGCTGGGGCAGAGCCTGGAATCGTGATACCCCACCTCCTGGCCGTGGACATGCATGGCGAAGCGATCGGCCCCCTTGCCAAGGCGATCGGCCGCAACCTTGACGCCATCGGCGAGGAGCGCGCCGACCCCCTCCCGGCGGGCGATCTTCTCAGTCAGCGCGACGATAGCCTTATGGTTGCCCCACGTGAGCTCCAGGCCGTCCGCATTCTCTTTGGTGAGAATGCCGTTCTCGTAGCACTCGAGCGCAAAGGCAACCACCGAGGACGCCGAGATGGTGTCCAGTCCATACCGATTACAGATGTCGTTTGCCTTGATGATGGATTCGACGTTGCTGTTCAGGCAGAGCGTTCCGAACCCTGCCAGTGTTTCGTACTCCGTTTTGTGCACCCGAGGTACCTGATATTCACCCTCAGGGACGCTCATGATCCCGCCGCAACCGATCGGGCACGCTGCGCACGCGTACTTGCGCAACTGATACTTGATCACGTTGTCGCCGGTAATCAGGTCCACCTCCGGAAAACTCTCACGTCCACCCAGGGCCCAGTTCTTGGGGGCGGTGGCCCCAAGCGTCAGGTTGTTTGCCGTATTTCCGGCGGTTCCATACTTCGTCAGGGTATTGGCTTGCGGCGTGGGATTCTCCTTGAAGTTCTTCAGGAATTCCGCCCGAAGCTCCTGAAGTCGCTCGGGATGGGCGATGGACACTGGTTGGTTCCCGCGGACGGCTACAGCCTTCAGCCGCTTGGCGCCCATGACGGCGCCAAGCCCTGAGCGCCCGGCGGTCCGTCCCTCGTCGTGCATGATGCTGGCGATCAAGGACCGCATCTCTCCGGCGGTTCCAATGGAGGCGATCCGGACTTTCTCATCGCCCATCTCGTGCTGGATTGCCTCCTCGGTCGCAGGCACATCGCGACCCCAGAGATGACTGGCATCTCGCAGGCTCGCCTTAGCATCGACGATACTCAGGTATGCAGGGCGAGGGGCTTCCCCCACGAAGAAGGCCGCGTCGTAGCCCGTTGCCTTGAGTTCTGGTCCAAAGAATCCACCGCAGCCCGCATCTCCCCAGGTCCCGGTGAGCGGCGACTTCCCCGCGACGGCGAAACGACATGCGCTCGGAGTGCCACTGCCGGTCAGCAGACCTGCGGCAAACGCCAGGATGTTTTCGGGCCCGAGCGCATCGACCTTCGGCCGCTGTCGCTCGAAGATGATGCGGGCAGCCAGGCCATAGCCGCCGATGTACGCACGATAGAGGTGCTCCGGGAGATTCTCCTCCCAGAGTCTGCCGGTGCTGAGATCTGCCCAGAGGACTTTTCCCATGAAACCGCCTGGCATGGCTATCTCCTTTCCAGATCAGGCCATCGGGTGGGCATTCTCGTCAGGCGCGGGAGACCCCCCCCGCCTGGGACCAGCAGTCCTTTGCCCCTCGAAAGTTCGTCGTGTAGGCCCTGCCTTCACCGCAGATCAATCCGATACCGGTAGAGGTCTCCCCGCATGTGCGCCCGCCGGAATTCGCCCAGGCGATCGTTGAAGGTGTAACTGGACCGCTCCACCAGGAACACCGGCGAGCCGGCCGCAATCTTGAGATGCCCTGCCACGTACTCGTCGGCGAGGACGGGCTCGATGAATTCCTCGGCCCGGAGGAAACTGACAGCGTATTCGCGCTCCAGAACGGCGTACAGGGCCTCTTTCGAGAGGTCCTGCTCCTCAAGGCCTGGACACAGGTGCGCGGGAATGTAGCTGACTTGCAGGCTGATGGGGACGCCCTGGACGAACCGAATCCGCTCGAGCTGATAGACCTTCTCGCCGCGGGCCATGCTCAGGATTCGGCGGATTTCGGGGGAAGGGGTCTGTCGTCGGCATCGAATGACATGGGAACGGGCGTCCAGCGGCGTGTCTTTCAGATAGAGCCGGTAGGAACCCAGGACGCCGCCTTCGAGCTTCGGCTTGCTGACGAAAGAGCCGCGTCCCTGGCTCCGATGGATCAGGCCTTGCTGGACCAGGTCGGCTATGGCCTGGCGGACCGTGCCTCGGCTCACACCGTAGTGCCGGCACAGATCGGTCTCCGACGGGATCTCCTCTTCGGGACGCCATCGACCCGAGCGGATTTGGATGGCCAGGTCCTCCTTGATTTGATGGTGCAGGGGAATGACCCCCTGGAGGTCGAGACTCGAAAGCGCCTCCGTCTTGTCCCCGGCCATCCAGCGGTCCCTCGTGGTACGCCGTGTCGATGTGCCCAGCGTCATCGGCTTGGTGCGCGCGCAAACGGAAAAGGGGGAGAAGCTTCCCCTCCTCCCCCTACTTCGTTGCCCACCTGCCTGGGTGGTTCATTGGCGTTGGACTTGTTTAGACGTTTGAACGTTCGCATTCTCCTCCCAGGGCAGGCCGCTGTCAAGCGAAACCCGCCGGAGGATGTATGCCGTCATCAGGGATCTCCCGGGGGCTCAGCGGGTCAGCCAAGCTTTCTCGAGGATGGGCATCCCGTCCACATTAACGGTTACCTCCTGCGCGGTTGGT
>Ga0315277_10010916_pt1 | contig 11471 bp, 14 predicted proteins | sample YL17G05_15_MG_FD_203695 | JGI IMG/M metagenome (GOLD analysis project Ga0315277, IMG submission 203695) | Sediment microbial communities from Yellowstone Lake, YNP, Wyoming, USA - YL17G05_15 | ecosystem: Environmental > Aquatic > Freshwater > Lake > Sediment | place: USA: Wyoming | collected...
AGGAACTTATACTCAGATAGCTGAAGGAAAAACAGATTTCTCAGGTTATACTTACATCTATCTAAAAGCTCATGATCTTTATAAATTCCTTTTAACAAAGAATGGAGTTGTTCTAAAGGAATATCAACCAATGCAATTAGAAACAGATTCTTTAGAATTCCATGTTTCAACAGCCGTTATTCCTGAGTATTTTACTTACTATGATAAAGTTGCAACAGGATGCACTTATGATAATTCAACATTAAATCTAACTTGCACTTACATAGATACTTCAGGATTAGATATGAATATGAGCTTCAAAGTTATAAGAATTGGAATAGCCGGAGAAACAACTTTATGCAATGATAACTCAAGCTCAGCTTCAGGATCCTTCATTTGCGGTTTAACAGGAAATTATACTTACAAATACTCTTTGATTGGAACTTACTATTCTAATCCTGTTGATTATCTTTGGCAAAGCGGTTATATCAGTTTGATATCTCCTGGAGGAGTAAGTTTTGGAGCTGTTGGATTGTTCCTGGCTTTGATAATTGTTATTGCTTTGCCTTTATTGTTTAATTATGATGCTAGGATCTCTATTGTTATGTCAGCATTTGGGATCATATTTTCAATAGTTACAGGCCTGATCAAGCTTCAGGTTGATCAGATGGCTATGATATTTTCAATTGCAATAATCTCAGGCCTCATAGCCTTTAGGACCAGGAGTTGATGAAATGATAAAACTAAGTAATTTGATTTATATGGCAATTGCCTTAAGCATGATAGTTTTTGGTATGCTTAGTTGGATTGGAGGATTATCCTCAAGCTATTCTAAAACTCCTGATCTTCAATCACTAAATAAAACAGTTCAATTAGGAACTCAGATAAAAACAAACTATCAGGAGTTCCAAACAGATCAGCCTTCAACTAGCTTTTTAGGATCATCAGGGATCCTAATAACAGGAGCTAATGTAATTTGGAAATTTATTTTAACATTCCTTCAATTGCCTGAAAGTATTGTTTCAATGATAGTAGATTTCCTTTCAATAATGGGAGTTCCAGGAGAATTTATTGGAGGAGTTTATCTATGGATCATAGCCGGAACAATATTAGCCGTAATTTATATACTATCAAAGGTTGAGCCATGACTACTCCATTATATCCTAATCCGAGCAATTATTCCGATATTGTTCAGTTTTTTAATTATACAACTTCAAATATTTGCACAGATGTTTCCAATCCTAATACTTGCGGATCCTTTTTGTTCTTTGATTTCTTCCTGATCGGATTGTTCCTGATCCTATTTGGGATCTTCAAGCAAAGGCATAGCTTCAAAGATTCTTATGCATCAGCTTCCTTAATTGTTGCTTTTGCCGGAGGAATCATCTATGCATTTCCAGGCTTCAATTTCATTAGAGGAATAGATCTTCTTTTCATCCTAGCAAATGCATTTATCTCTTTTGTTTTGCTTTGGATCCTGAAGGATTAGCTTTCCTTTTTAATATTCCTGTAACTCCAAAGTAAATTCCTATCCATCCTAATATAAGCCATATCAAAGATTGGCCAATTATTCCTCTTGCTTCCGGAGTTGTAGAACTGAAGCTCCTAGAATAAAGAAACCATGCTGAAACTATCAAAACTAATCCTATTATGAAAACCATATCTTTTCTTTTCATAATCATCAATTCATTTTCCTAACACTTAAATTCTGATGTTCCTTCCATTTATGATACATCTCAAACAGGAATTCCTTAAAGCTTTCTGATGGAATAAAGGCCTGATAGTTATTATTAAGCTCTAAAACTCTTTGATCCATATCTCTTCCTGAAAGATGAACATAAACAGAAACCATATCTGAAGCCATGCTCCATCCTAGATAAACTTTCATCTGTTGCTCAGTTAGATGCTTTGCCAAATGCGTAGCTCTAGAATGTCTAAAGATATATGAATAAACTCTTTTGTGGATTCCTAGCTTCTGAGCATACTCTTTAACAATCTGATTCAATCTTTCAATGCTCAATCTTCCAAAAATCAGATCTTGAGTATTGAACTGAAGATATTCCTTCATGAATTTATCAGAATCTAAGGTTGTTATTATCCTAACTCTTCTAGCTCCTGTTTTTCCATTGAACATTACAATCAAGCCATCATCATCAAAAATAACATCTTTCATTTGCAAAGTTAGGAGTTCTGAAGGCCTACAACCTGAATCATAAAGCAAAGAGATCAAAGATCTATCTCTTATGGATCTAGCTGAAATAAGGATCTTTCTTACTTCCTCTAGAGTTAGGATCTCTTCAGGAAGCTTTATCTTATTCTTCAATTTCAACCTATATTCTCTAGTATCTATTTTAGGCTTTAGCCATTTTATAAAGACTTTGAACATACTCCAATAATCATACTTGGTTTCATCCGATAGCTTGGAATCTCTAAGAAAAAAGAAGAATTTATCAACAGTAGATCTAGATGAATTGATCAGTTTGAAATGAAACTTCCTCAGTAGAATAACATATTTCTTTTTTCTCCTTTCAGATAATCCTCTTATGGAAAGCTCTTTCAGGAATTCGGCAATTAACTTACTATTGCTAGATAATGCCTTTTTGCACATATTATTCTATTAGATACAAATCTTTAAAAATACACCATTTGATACATTAAATATGCAAAGAACATCTAGAATACCTGTATTTGAATCTACTAAGAAAAAATTGCTTTCTAAGAAATTAAAGTTACAGGCCAAGCTAGATAGAAGAATTACTTGGGATGAATTCCTTTTAAAAGAGGTTGGCTGTTAATTATGGATCCAAGCTTTTCCGCATTGAAGAAAAACTATAGTGCGGAGGGCAGGATTTGAACCTGCGAAGGGACTAACCCACAGGCTCCTCAAGCCTGCGCCTTAGACCAAGCTTGGCTACCTCCGCATGTAGAAAAATATTTCTTAGAAAGATATAAACTTGATTTTAAATAGTCTTTAGATGCTCTGAATTTGCTAGAATTTTCTTTGTCTTGTTTCCGTCTTTTATTTCTATCAGATAGGCGTTACCTCTCTTCTCTATAACATTTCCTGACAAGCCCTGAAATCTTTTAAATGGAATACCGTTCAAAGAAGAGGACACTATGTCAATTACAACCTTGTCTCCAATGTTAAACTTTCTTATAAATCTATTTACAGAGATTTTCCCTCTTATCCTAAACTTTTCTCTTGTTCTTCTTCGAGGACCGTGAGATTTTACAACCATTTAATCACATACAGCATTACACTTATAAATTTATAAATTCTTTGGTTTGTCGATTTTTATAACATCCAGATTCTTTGGCTTTGCTTCAACGCCAAGCACTTCTGCAACAGAAGGTTTCGTCCTTCCATTGTCTCCTGACACGAGTTCTTTAACGTAAAGGCCTGCACTTGTCTTGACTATGAGTTCTATAGATTTTTTGTTTATTTGTTTGTACTTTACGCTTTTAACCAATCTTTTTCTGATCAAATCTGCCCTTCGATGAGAGACTCGAATAGGTGTCCTTTGATGGATTAAACCCATAAGACCTTTTAACTTATTTAGTTCTGTTTTTTCTACTGGTTTGTTGAACGCAGCAATAACTCTATAGGTCTTGTCGCCCATCTCAGTCTTTATTCTTCTGACTGTAAACCTGTCAGATATCTTGAGTAGCTTTACCTTGATTCTCTTGTCTATCTTCTTCTCGATACTCTTTAGATTAAAGTTCCTGATTTTAGGTTCTGTTATCTCTACTACAAACGGCCTCCAGTCTAAGCACCTGGCGTCCACGTCCTCCCGTCCATAGCCGTGGAAGAAATCCTCCTTTCCTTTTGTAACTTTCATGATGGGCTTTGCTACCATTTCTTGAGTAGAAGTATTATATTTGTCGGGCGTTCCCCACTTGCATTGCGGGAACCCTCTTCTTAGTTTCTTATAATAGCCGAGTATAAACAACGAGTTTATTTTGATTTCAACGTCCTTCTCCTCTAGATTCAAAAGTATTACTATGTCTGGATTCTTGAAATTTACCGGCTTCCTTATAATATCCCATATCTTCTTTCCAAGTTCCCTGTTTATTTCCGATTTTATCGACTCGACGTAATCAATGCCTGTGATTTCCCACATTTTTTCTTCTTTATCCAAAATAACTGATGGTATTATCGAACCGACAAGGAAGTTGTTAAACTCTATGTCTTTCAATTTCTTAGCTGCTTTCTTAGCATAGTCCTCCAAGTCTTCAAAAAGGTTGTTGCATAAAAAGCATTTTTCTGGCTTTGGTGGAGAAAAATCCTTGTTAATCCTGAATTTAAAATCGTAAAAATTGCTTGGTTCAACCTTTGAATAGTCTATTGACTTGGAGTCAATCATCATAGCCAATGACGACCTGATGAAATTTCCCCTCTCGTCGTTTGTGTAGCCTGACAGAAGGCCAGAATAAAATCTACCGAGGCAATGGTCACACAGAGGTTTTTCTAATATTTTTAGAGTTTTTTCAATCAATTCCATTCTTATCACAAACCCAATTTATAATAGATATGCAGGCACTAGCAAGATAAACATTCTTTCCCAATGAGATTTTTTCACCGTTCCGAAGAGCAAACTTCTCTTCCTTGTCAGGCAAGCCTACTTGGTCTCCTAGCACAAATATAGGATTCTCGTCTATTTTCACATTATCTATGAACTCTCCTTTTTCATGCAGGACATAATTCTTCCCTTTTAGTTCTGATAAAACCTCTTGGAAACTTTTTCTAGCAATCCTGGTCCCATCCAAGTCCAGCCACTCTTTCCCGAATTTCATTGATAATAATTTTTTAATCCATTTCGCATTAGTAGTCTCATCAACGTAAACTTTTGATAGGCTTGAGCCTTGAAAGCATATTGTAACAGGTGGCTTGGGTGGACCGTTTAGAACAACAAATATTCTTGTATCTCCCCTAACATTGTGCGATAACCATAGAGCTGATGATATGCAACGACAGACCAAGTCCATTCTACCAGCATTTATTAGGTCGCCTAGTTTGAATTTATCATCAGTCCTAGCCTTTCTTGCATAAAGAACGAATGTTTTCATATTATTCAGCTCATTATAAGAATTGAATTTATACTTTAAAAAGTTCAAAGACGCTTCAAAAGCATGCAATGATAGATAGGCGTGTTTTGGGTTATGTAACTATAGCCTCTAAAGGTTTTGATGTCTCTTCCAAATGCCTTAAGAACAGCTAAGGTTTTGTCATTGTCTTTAGAAACTTGGAATTCTACATCTCTTTCATAAAATCTTCTAATTGGAACAAAATCTTCAGGCACTTCAACAAACAAGGTTTGATTAGGCTGTTGGGTTATTTCTCTTTCTAAGAATCTTATACCGTCCCTCTTGATAGCTCTTCTATCTTTAACGTCTTCTCCAAACATGGTAAATCCTATTTTAGAACAGTTTCTTCCTTCGACTTGCTTTGGCTTAGATACTGCCTGATAGAAAACCATGTCTCCAGATTCTTCGCCAATAACAGCCAACTGATACTCACCTTGCACCTTTTGTTGCAATTTTTCAAGAGGCCATCTGCTTTTACCATATTTTTTAAAATATTCAGCATAAGTTTGAGGTACATTGTTGTAAACAACTTCTAGAATTTTGTTTCTTTCTTCTTCATTCATCAGGCTAATGTCTACAAGTTTGAACATAACTTATTAAGAATAGAAAAATATTAAAACTTATCAAAAGCCTTTGAACTTCTTTGAAAATTTAGCAAGCAGTCCTCTTTTTCCTCCGCCAGAAATCATCTTAACCATCTTCTTTGTTTGTTCGTAATGCTTCAACAATTCTCTTATTTCTGACTCAGTAGCACCAGATCCCTTTGCTATTCTCTTTATTCTTGAGGCGTCTATTATCTGTGGGTCATCTTTCTCTTCTTGCGTCATGGATTGTATTATGATTGTCCATTTCTTCATCTTCTCTTCCTGTTTGTCCATGTCAAATTCTTTAGGTATCTTTACTGGAAGACCTGGCATCATTCCTAGCATAGATTTCAATGAGCCCATTTTTTTCATTGACTGTAACTGCTCGAGGAATTCGTTCATTGTGAACTTTCCTTCTATTATCTTTTCTGCTGTCTCTGGCTTGAAGTCAGCTTCCTTTGCTTTTTCTATCAAACCTTGTATGTCACCAAAACCTATAAGACGAGAGATAAATCTTTCTGGGTCAAAAACTTCTATTGCATCAATTTTCTCACCAGTGCCGATGAACTTGATAGGTGCTCCTGTAATTGCACAAGATGTTATCGCACCTCCACCCCTAGCTGTTGAATCCATTTTCGTTAAGAAAATGCCAGTTATCCCCACAAGTTTTTTGAAACCTTCTGCCTGTTGTCCTGCAGCTTGTCCTAAATCTGCTGGTATTGTTAACAGCACTTCGTTAGGCTTTACGAATTCTCCTAATCTTTTCAACTCGTCTGCTAATTCCTTGTCCAAGGAACTTCTTCCAGAAGCATCGAATATTAATATGTCATACTTTTTGAACTTTTCAATTCCGTTCTTTGAAATTTCTATTGGGTCCTTTACATCCTTTGGTGCGTAGCATGGAACATTAACTTGAGATGATAGCTGCAACAGTTGATCCATGGCAGCTGGACGATGTACGTCGCACCCTATCAAAGCAGGTCTTAAACCTTTTTTCTGGTAAAACTTGGCTAGCTTGCCGATGGATGTTGTTTTACCAGCACCAAACAGACCAACGAACATTACTCTTCCTGGTTTTAGACTAAGTTCAGACTTCTCGCCAACCAATCTTACCAATTCATCATAAACTATTTTTATCACATGTTCCTTTGCTGTCATTCCACCAGAAGGTTTTTCATTTAAAGCCCTATTCTTTATTCTTTCAGTCAAATCTGAAGCAAGCTTAACATCAACATCCGACGCTAAAAGAGTCTTCTGAATATCCCTAGCTAACTCGTCTAGAACTTCCTTGTCGACGTATCCTGCTCCTGTTATTTTTCTTAGAGCGTCTTTCAATCCTTCGCTAAGCTTTTCAAGCATAAGAAGAATTAGGAATTTTAAGATTTATTAAAATAACTGATATCAACGAGAACTCATGCCTGCAGTCGTACCGGACTGAGTGTCTACTGCCATTTGGAAAAATGAGAATGTTCCTCCATATTGGTCTGGCTCATGAGCACAACCAGAATAAATATAATAAAAGTCATCTGAATCAGAAATCGTATTCTTTAATGGCAAAAGACGGCTGTAAGCAAATCCTTTTAATGTTCTTGAAAGAGCTTCCATTGTATTGATATTGCAGTCGTCTATTATCTTCAAGTAGTTGTCGAAAAGACCTGGTTTTGATTTTACTGCATCAATTCTTTCTTTTAACTTTGAGCATTCTATATAATTTTGAGACTTTATGATGTGAACAATGTAAAGAACATTCTCCTTGATTCCGCCTTTGCAATTAAGGGTGTAGTTGGTTTCTAGCCTATCAACAGCATTGATAGCGCTTTGCCACGAGTCTACATTTGCTGATTGATTTTCAGTCTTATCGCAGACACCATCGTTATTTTGGTCTAAGCAGCATTGACCATCATAAACTATGTATGGTACATTGCAGGCTGTCTCATTTTGCTTGTTTAGCGTAAAGTACCAAGCTATCAAAGATATAAATAAAATAATTATTATTAAAACTGCCCACTTCATAATAAGAATTAATTTAATGTGTATTTATCAATTTCCATACAATTATTTAATATGAAAGTAGTAGGCATAGACCTTGCTGGAAAGGCCGAAAATCCTACTGGCTTCTGCCTTCTAGATGAAAATGGCTCTCAAACAAAACTTCTTTTTTCAGATATGGAAATACTAAAAGAGATAGATGAAATCAAACCAGACTGCATTGCTATTGATGCTCCTTTCTGGCTTCCTAGAACTGGTATATGGAGAACCTCTGATGAAAAATTATTAAAAAGAGGTTTCCAACCCATATCACCTGCTTTTCCTACTATGAGACTATTAGTCTTACGTGCTTCAAATCTTGTAAAAGTTTTAAAAGAAAGAAATTGCAAGGTCATTGAAGTTTTCTCAAGTGCATCAGAAAAAATCCTAGGACTATCCAAGGAACCTAGAAAAAATAAAGATGAATACGACGCACTGCTATGCGCTTTAACTGCCAAAGCATATTTAGAAGGAAAGTATGAAGATTTGGATGGAATAATAATCCCTAGATAGATTTTAAATTCTTAACTGATAATTAATTGTTAGATAAAAATCCCACAACAGGAGATAAATTATGAGCCTTATGGTTGAGCTTAAATCTGAGTATGGTTTAGAACGTATCAGAATACCTATTTTAAGAAAGTATAATATAGGGAAAAAAGATATAGAACGAAAAATGAGAACAAGACCGCATGAAGGATTAAGCGCCATATTAATCGGAAGAAATGTTAATTCCGTTGATGAAGTAAGAGACTTTGCAGAAAGGTATTTCAAGGAAATAGGTTTGTATTCAAAAATCTCAAATATGAATTTACAACTCTAAGAAATTTTTAAATTAAGCTGTTCTCATATAAGGATAATAAATTTCTCCTTCGTCATAAGGAAGCTCTATTTTATTTATTTGGTCCATATTGTCCAAGCTATTCATCTTTATAATTTTACTTGAAATCGTGTAAAGGACATTGTCCATATACAAGGATCTTCTTATCTCCTTTGAATAGTCATAGCTATAATAATAATCGTTCCCACGGATTACTGTTCCACTGTTTTCAAATCCGCTAGAGTCTTCTATTTTTGTTCCTTCTCCTCCATTGAATTTCAAGTGAAGTACAGTATCAGAAGGAACTGTGATATCATTGTCTATTTGATACAATTGAGTTATCTCGTCTTTTGACAAAGACCTGTTTACTATTATGACTTGATCAACTGTACCTCTTAGATAATTATAGCCATAAGTTTCAGCAGCGCCTATCCTAACAGGATTTGAATTCCTATGGAAAGGATATTCTGCTGTAAACGGCGAGTTTGCATCTTCTACGCCATTAATGTAAATTCTTATGCTATCAGTGTTTCTATCAGCTGTTACAGCTATATGATACCATTGTCCTGCTTCTAATCTTGTGCTTGTAGTTTTCCAAGTATCATCTTCATTAACAATAAATTCAATAGCACCTGATGAAGTCATTCCTAAATAATACTGGTATTCGCTATAATCTGCTTTTGTAATTATCGGTTGTTTTTGTATTTCATCGAATTTAACCCAAGTGCTAATAGTAAGTTGCTTTGGCATATTCAAGCTTTGAGAATCTGGGATTGAAACATATTCATTGTTTCCATTAAGAGTTAGAGCTTTGCCAAACTTTCCATCAATCCATGTTGGGCAAAAATCACCTGTGCAAGAACCTGTTTTCTCATAAGCATGAGATATTTTTCCTTTTAATGTAAATCCACTGTTTAAATCAACATTAAAGACATAAGCTCCTTGCCACGTGTTATATCTTCCACCTTCTGCAAGTCTGACTGGTATTACCAAAAGGTTCTTTTCCTTGCTGAACAAGAAAGCCTTGTGGTCTCTTAATGCATCAGAGTCTGTACCTCTCTCGCCTATTATATATTTTGAAATTTCTGTCGGATTTGACACATCGCTAACATCAAACAAAGATAGCTTCATTCCTTTTATCATTCCTTGCTCTGAAGCATCCCTTCCTACGCCGATTAAATGGTTTTCATCATAAGGATGCAAGTAATCTGAAACTCCTGGTATTTTCAAAAAGCCTAGGACTTTAGGACTATTAGCATCGCTCAAGTCTATAACAAACAAAGGATCGATTTGTCTATAGGTCACCATGTATCCCCTGTCTCCAATAAATCTAACAGAATAGATTCTTTCTCCGTGAGCGAGATCTTCTAATTTTCCAGTAATCTTAAGATTGCTGTCAAGTACGTAAACGTGATTAAGGGTGCCTGACGATCTCCACGCATCCGTGGTAGTGGCTATTCTAAAATTATTATTATATTCGTCCATAGAGAATTGATTCAGGGGGTATCCTGAAACTTCTCCACTTGTCTTATAGTCTATTTTTCCACTGTCAACAGAAATCTTATGTATTATAGTCTTCTCCATTTCCTTAGCAATATCAGCTTGCACTTTTTCCATTTTCTGTTGTGTAACGTTCATTAATCTTGCCGACTCCTCAGGATTTAATGTCTTCATATAATTCTGGAATATTACCATTATTTGTTGCACTTTCTCAGACTTGCTTATATTCATATTCTTTACATCATTCATTTTCTTCTGCTCTTCTGCTGGAACAACTGGTATAACTACTTCATCGATTATCTTATCATAAAAGTCATACATATTAGCCCTTTTGGTATAAACATAAAATATGTTGGACTGTGAAACAAACATTTTCTGATCATAGCCTGTTAGTAACGTCTTGCTGGAAAGTTCCTGACTATCGTCTTGAGTATTTATTGCAAGTATGTTTGTAAAGATGTAAGAATAGTCAGGATAGTCAAAATAATAAATGTCTGATGCTGCTACTGTCTTTGCAACATTATTAGAAGTGATTACAGGTAAGTGTATGACATCTGACCCGCCGCCATAGTAGCCACCATAATAGACTGGCTCGTTAACTATGGTATAAACGTAGTTTCCTATCATTCTTGAATCATAATAGTTACCATCAATAGTAACGTCTCTTTTTAGAACTGGACTGCTTCTATCTGTTATATCATACACCTTAATGAAAGTTTTTGGTCCACTGTATGATGGAGGAACTATACCAATTTCAGAGGTTACTTGTGTAGAATAATCATAACTATACTTCCATCCGAAAACAACCAGCTTGTCGTTGTTCACGAATATTTCTTGTACAGTTCCATTAAGCTCTATTTGAGATAATGTCTTAGCATTTTCAGCAGGATAAGCATCAACTATAACAACTTTTTTTCCAGTTACAGTGTAAATATACTTTCCATCGTTTTTTACAATATCTGCTTCATCAACACCTTCTACTTGAATGTTAGTTTGTGAATAGTCCGTAGTGCCTGTTGCACTTGGAGCAGTACTAGCTGCTGGAACAGCAGATTCTTTCATCGCTCCAGTTGTTTGCGTTACAGCTGCTCCTGCGGTTGACGTCATAGCTGAAAAAGTTCCGCCATAGTAATCTCTGTAAGTTTCTGCATTACTTTCTAGAAAGTTTTTTAGTTCTTCATATGAAGCAAATTTCTTTATAGTACCTACAGAAGTTTGGACAGGAGTAGAAGGAATAAAGCTATAAACAGCTATTCCTACAATAATTAAAACTGCTAGTATTACTATAGCTTCTTTCATAAAATAATTCTAGCAAAGCCTATTTAAATAATATTGATATTTTATTAGGTCTTTTCCTTATTCTAACAATTTCTCAACAATCTTGTTTGAGTCGAACTTCTCCAAATCATCATAGTTCTGCCCGACACCTAGGTAAAGTATCGGCCTTTTAATAGTATAGGAAGATGACAAAGTCG
>Ga0315277_10010917_pt1 | contig 11471 bp, 14 predicted proteins | sample YL17G05_15_MG_FD_203695 | JGI IMG/M metagenome (GOLD analysis project Ga0315277, IMG submission 203695) | Sediment microbial communities from Yellowstone Lake, YNP, Wyoming, USA - YL17G05_15 | ecosystem: Environmental > Aquatic > Freshwater > Lake > Sediment | place: USA: Wyoming | collected...
GAACACGATGTTCGCAGCCAACCCCAGCGCCAGCCCGCAGATGACCTCGCCGACCAACAGGACGACCGCCGACAGCCAGTGCGCCTGCATCGGCCCGAAGGTCGGCGTCGCGTGGTACGCGAAGAACACCGTCACCACCAGTGCGATGCCCGCCCGGACGGTCATGGGAACCGTCTGCCAACCGAAGACCGGCAGAACCGCGAAGAACGCCGAGATCCTGGCCAGCAGCAGGGCGTACGGCAGGAATATGGCGATGAAAGCTTCCATGGTTACGGGGCGATCGCCTGCATCTGGTTAAAGACCCCTTCGGTGTACCGGACGGCCAGTTGCATCATCCAGCTTCCGCAGATCATCAGCGTGATGCCGACGAAGGCGAGCTTCAGCACCAGGCCGAGGGTCTGGTCGCGAATGGACGTGACGGCCTGAAGCATGGCCGTCAGAAACCCGACCGCTGTCGCCACGATCAACGCCGGGGCAGACAGCAGCAGTGCCGTCTCAAGCGCCTGCTTGCCGATGTGCAGAATGGTGTCGCCAGTCATCGGTATCCTCAGTGAAAACTGCCGACCAGTCTTTGTGCGACCAGCCGCCAACCGTCCACCATCACGAACAGGATGATCTTGAATGGCAGCGAGATAATGGCCGGTGGAAGCATCATCATCCCCGCCGCCAGCAGGATGCCCGCAATCACCAGGTCGATGACCAGGAACGGGATGAACAGCAGGCAGCCCATCTCAAAGGCCGTCCGGAACTCGCTGATCGCGAACGAGGGGATCGCCACGAACGTCGGTATCTCCGCCAGGCTCGTGGGCTTCTCGAGCCCCGCCATCTCCACGAACAGCGACAGGTCGCTCTGCCGGGTCTGGCGGACCATGAACTCCTTCAGCAGGTCGTTGCCCCTACCGGCGGCCACGTCGAAGGGGATCTTGTCGGTCAAGTACGGCTGCATGGCATCCTGGTTGATCCTGGCGAAGGTGGGAGACATCGTGAAGATGGTCAGGAACAGGGACAGCCCGATGATCGCGATTGTCGGCGGGATGTTCTGCGTCGTCAGCGCCCGGCGGACGAAGGCCAGGACGATGACGATGCGGGTGAACGAGGTCATCATCACCAGTAGGGCGGGCAGCAGCGCCAGCCCCGCGAAGATGATCGCCAGGCGGACCGGCTCGCTCCAGCCCCTGGACTGCTCGCCGGGCTTGGTGCCGGTCGCCTTGTCGATCGCGCTGATGACGTCGCCCATCTTGGGCACCGAGGGTGCAGCGGCGGCCGGGGCCGTCGTCGCGGCCGGTTGACCCATCACCGATTGCACGGGAGCGGCAACTATTGCCGCAAGGGCCAGGATTCCGACGCATCTGACTGTCATTGCTCGGCTTTCGGTTTGCTCTCCGCCGGGGGCGGCTCCTCCGGCTGCTGGGGAGCGAACGCCTTTGTGGCGTCCGCAAGCATTGTGATCCCTTCGCGCGAGGTGCCGACCAGGAGCCTGCTGGTCCCCACGCGGAGCATGTGCACCGCTTGGCGGGGGCCCAGGTAGATCGTCTCGACCACCGTTATGTTCTTACCGGAGGAGTACTTACCGATCCGCGGCAGCACCCTCTTGACGACGAGGAATCCGACGGCCCCCAACGCCAGGATGACCACGACGTACGCGAACATCTGGAGGAGCAGGCCGCTCGTCCCCACGTCGGGCCGGGCGGGAATGCCCTTGGTATCGCTCCCACGGAACAGGTCAGGGGCCTTACCTGCCGGGGCGGTCGTCGTGGTTGAGTCCTGGGTTGTCGCTGTGGAAGCCGGCGACGTCGTAGGGGCAGGCGAGCCCAGGCCGACTTCACACGACCACAGCAGTGCCAGCACTGCGAGCACCGCTGCCCCCGATCTTACCTTGGAGATAGCGCACCGGTTGCACATGCCGGTACACGATGCATACGGCGTGCCAAGGCGGGAATGGGCCTGGAATGGCCGAAAAACGGGGGTCCTCCGGCCCATGCAAGAGAAAACCTTACAGGTTGTCAAAAGAGTTGACAGACAGGACTGATGCTCGCAGGCCCCCAGCGCCAGGGACCCGCTGCCCCCCGCTCGCAAGTTGCTCCAAGAAGCAAGCCTTGCTCAGGTCATGTTGCCCCAGGATTCGCCTTGGCGTCCTCCGGTGGACCGGAGGGCATGACTTCCTTGATCTTCACGCCCAGATGGTCTCCGACCACCACCAGGTTCCCAGTGGCGAAGCAGATCCCGCGCAGGAGCAGGTCAACGGGCTCGCCCACCCGCCTGTCGAGCTTCAGGACAGACCCCGGTCCCAGTTCCAGCAAGTTGCGGACCTCGATCTCCACCTGGCCCAACCGGACCGACACGGGCATTGCCGTGTCCAGAAGGATGTCTATCTGACCGCCCCCAGGCCTGATGCCCTGGTCCGTAACTTCAGGCGGAACCGCATCTTGGACTTCAACAGCCTGCTGCGGCTGCCCCTGGGGGGCTTCTGCGGTGGTAGCTGCCGATTCTTCGGCCATTGCTGTGGTCCCTTTCGCTATCCCGGGCGGGCTATTGCCCTCCGGGCGCTTTACTATTACTGTAGTCTTCGCAGGATGTTATATGCAGAGAGTACCTGCCCTCGCAACTGGCGAGCAGGCCGGTGAAGGCCGCCTTGCCCGCCACCGTCACGCTCACGGGGTCTTCGAACGTCTGCGGGAGCACCAGGACGTCGCCCGCCTCCAAAGCCAGGATGTCCCGCATGGTGACCTGGGACTGGCCCAAGTGAGCGGTGACGAGAACCGGGCAGGTCCCTAAGTGTCCGATGATCCGCTGGCGGAGTTCCGCGGGCGGTGGCGCCGCCTCTTCACGGCCGCCGGCGGACATCCCCTCCAGAAGGTCGCTAAGGAGCAGGAAGGACACCCCCGAGTCGTCCTGCGCCCCCGCCGGACGCAGCAGAATCCTGCAATACTCGTCACAGTCCTGTCCCGGAAGCCTGCCGTCCTTCGATGCCCTTGCCCCTCGGGAGACCGGCTTTCCCCCGCTGTCTGCCAAGGCGGTGCAGACCGCCTCGGTCAAGCGGGCGAAGATGTCCAGCAGCAAGTCCATCTCCAGGGCCGACAGGTCCCTGTCGCTACCGGCAGCCCCTGAGCCACCCAGCAGCCTGCCGACCCAGGCGACGGCCGTCGGAGCGGGTATCCGGATCGCGCCTCTGGCTGCCCCACCTTCCCCCGTCAATTCGACGGAGTATGCCGACCCCTGCGCTTCCGAGCCGGACAGCTCCGAGGCGTAGTGTTCCGTGACGGGCTCCGCAGCCAACGCCAGTTTGGCGCCGAACATGGCGGACAGCTTGGCCGACGCCTTTTCGGTGAGTCTCTTGGCGAGTTGGTCGAGGTGTTCCCGGCGGGCGCCGGTGAAGCGGTGCGGCGTCTTCCAATCGTAATCGGCCGCCTGGACCTGCTGGCGTGCAGGGCGCCGTCCGGCGCCGGCCCGCATCAGCCGGAGCAGAAGGTCTTGGTCGTCCTGTGCTGCCTGACGGATCATTGGATGGCGAATTCCTTCAGGAGGACGTGGTCGATCAGAGGGGTCTGCTCCGGCCAGAGATTCTGGTTGAAGTGATCCAGGATTTCCCGGCGGATGCGGTTGAGGTTGTTAGCCCCGCGGACCTGTTCCAGCGTGCATCCGGCCAGATAGACCGTGAGCCAACTCTTCAGCTCGGGCTTCTTCTTGTCCAGGACCTCGGTGGCGGCCTTGGAGTTGTCGGCCTTGACGGCCAAGGTGATGGACACGCGGACGTACCGGGCCAGGCGGGGCTCGTCGAGGTTGACGATGATGGGTTCCAGGTCGTGGTAGGAGAACTTCTCCGCCGCCGAATGCGTCTCGCCCTCGGGACCCTTGCCGGCCGCCTGGGACGAACTGGGTCCGCCGACGAACTTGCCCACCACCAGGCCGCCCCCCGCGCCGACGATCATCATCCCGGCCGCCAGGAGAATCCGGAACAGGGGTTTGCCCTTGCCGCCGGGGCTGAACGGGGCCACCGGTACCGCCGGTGCGCCTTCCGCGGGCTTGTCGGGTTGTTTCTCTGCCATGTTATCTGCTCACTTCCGTAATGGCCATGAGGATGAACGTTTCTTCGGGACTGGTCCCGAGTTTGCCGCACCAGCTCCCGCCTGCCCCGGCGCCCCAGGAACGAATCTCCCAGCCGGCCCGGCTCAGTTCCTCCGACAGCTCCGTCCGGAGGAAGTCTTCCGCCGCATGGGCCCTGCGGGCCGACAGGACCCATTGGCCCTTGCCGGGCCCTTCGTCGGCGGCCAGGCCGATCGCGTACAGGCGCAGCTTATGCAGGGCCAGGTTCTGCTTCAGGTTGTCCGCGAAACCCTTGAGATGCTCCTGAGCCCTGGCGCTCAAGGTCGCCTGCGACCTGCCGAAGCGCACGGGCGTTGCGGAGAAGTCGATGATCCTGTCGGAGATGTCGGACGCCTCGTTGGCGAACCGCTCCTGCAATTCCTTGAAGGCCTGGCGGATCCGCTCGTCGTCGGCGTCGATCACCCGGTTCATGGGGTGCCGGTCCGGCGAGGCCGCCGTGGGGTACTTGATCCTGCGATAGTCCAGCGGCGCCGCCTGCTGCTTGCCGAACAGCAGGTCGGGAACCCCGAACCCCTCGATCGCGCGGATGAAGGAGCCCTGCCCGGCGTGGAACAGCTCGGGCTCGCGCTTGTGGGACATCGTCTGGAGCATGACGAAGAACGACAGGAGAAGCGTGATCATGTCGGCGAACGAGATGATCCAGATCGGCACCTTCTCGCCGGCACTCTCCTCTGGTTTCTTGGCGCCCTTCATCGGTAGATGCTCCGAGACAGTAAGGCGATCTCCATGACCCGCTGCCCCGTCACGCGCTTCGCCGCGCCCGTGGGGGCCCGCACGGTGCCGGAGATGTTAAAACGGTCGAGCGGCAGCCTGCCCTCCACCGTGAGGAACTCCACAATCGCCCAGGCGCGTTCCAGCCGCCCGTCCGTGCCGGCGCTGCCCGCGGATTCCTCCGCTCCGATCTCGCCGATGATGACCTGGCATGGGAGCTTGTGGAGGAACTCCGCGATCAGCCGCAGGTTCCGTTTCCCTTCGTCGGTCAGCACGCTTCCCTTGCCCCAGAACATCCGGGTGGAGGACAGGTACAGCGCCTTGCGGTCCCGATGAGCGTCCGGTTCGGCGACGCAGGGAAGGATCAGGGGGTTCCGGATGCTGCCCAGTTCCTCGGAGGACGTGGGCATTTCGCTGCCGCCTTCGGTCCGGTCGAACTGGCCTTCGATGGGGGGCAGAAAGGAGTCCTTGACTCCGCTCTTTCCGGGAAAGACCGAGTAGTTGTACATGTAATAGACCGCGCCGGCGAACTTGTTCTTGGAGTCCTCGTCGTACGAGGAGAACGTGCACAGCATGACGAAGAAGGACAGCAGCAGCGTGATCATGTCGCTGAACGAGACGTACCACAGCCCGACGCCGTGGCCGCCGCCTTCCTCGCCCCCGCCAGCCGATCTGGATTGCCTGCGGCCCATTCATGGCCTCTGAAACGCCCCGGCCCTCGGAACCGACCGGGCGCACCTGAGCTCCGCAATCGCCCCGCGGAGCCTTCTAGACCTTCGGTTTCAGTTCTTCACGATGATTGGCGGAGACGAACGTCTGCATCCTCTCGCGGACGCCCGTGGGGCTCTCCCCGCGGACCAGGCCGATCACTCCCTCCAGGATCATCTCCCGCAGGAGCGTCTCCTTCTTGGAGCGGATTCCCAGCTTCCCGGCCATCGGCAGGAAGAACAGGTTGGCCAGGAACGCGCCGTAGAACGTGCACACCAGCGCCACGGCCATTCCCTTGCCGATCTGCTCGGGCGATTCCATGTTGCTGAACATCTGCACCAGCCCGATCAGCGTGCCGACCATGCCGAACGCCGGGCAGCCGGCGCCCATGAACTCCAGCATCTTCTTGCCGTCCGAGTGGCGCTCCTGGAGGTACTGAATCTCCAGGGAAAGCTGCTCCTCGATGGCCTCCTCTTTCTGACCGTCGATCACCATCCTCAGGGCCTTGACCAGGAACTGGTCGCCCGCCCCGGCGATCTGCCTCTCCAGCGCCAGCGCCCCGTCGCGGCGGTTGATCGCGGAGTAGTTCACCATCTTCTGGATCAGCTCCGTCTCCGAGGGCAGCTTGCAGAACAGCGTCTTCTTGACGAACGAGGAGATCCTCATCACCTGGCCTGCGGAGAAATGGATGCAGGTGCCGGCGATCGTCCCGCCGACCACGATCGTGATCGCGGGAATCTGGAAGAACAGGGCGAAGTTCCCACCGTCGGCCACCACGCCGAACGCCACGCATCCCAGCCCGAACAACACCCCGATGATCGTTGCTATGTCCATGGCCTCATCCCTCCTCCCGAATCCTCTTCATCCTGTCGCACAGCCGGGCCACTATCGTCTTATCGGTGATCTCCGCCAGGAGCTTCGCCGCGGACCGCTCCGACATGTAGGAGAGAATCTTCGCCGCGTCGTCCTCCTGCTTGTTCCCGCACATGATCTCCAGGATCTTCCCGCCGGCCGTCGCGTCCATCTTCTCGTAAATGGCCGCGGTCTTCTTGAGGTTGGCCCTCTCCTCCTGCGTGACCAGGACGCGGCTGCGCTCCAGCTCGGTCTGGGCCTCCTTCAGCCGCCCCAGGGGCGCCACGAGCTGGATGCGAAGGTTCTCCAGCTCCTTGCCCTGCTTGTCCAGGCTGTCCTGGGCCAGGCGGATGCGCTTCTCCTGTTCCTCCATCCGCTGTTCTTTCCGCTGGTGGTCCTGGATCTTGACCCGAAGCTCCCTGACCAGGTCGTCCAGGAGCTTCTCCTTGGGCTGGACCGTCTCAGCGGGCATACCGGCGGCGAGTAAGGAGGCCTGCTGGGCGGCGGCCGCCGCCGCGGCGTTCTTGTCCGGCGCCTCGGGCTTGGGGCCGGGCTTGCCCATCATCAGCGTGACTCCCAGCGACCCGGCAAAGCTCAGGACCGCGATGCCGACCAGGATGATCAGACCTTTCTTTCCGCCCATGGGTTGCTCCTACCTTGCGGCACCTGCCCGCGCCGCCAAGAGCCTTCTGGCGAAGGCCACGTTCCCACTCTCGTCCAATTGCTTCTGCTCGATCCTCCGCGCTTCCTTCACGTACCGCTGGTAGGCCTCCTCCCGGAGGCGCTCCAGCGTCTTGCGGGAGGACCTGGTCTTCAGCAGTTGCGCCGTCTTCTGCGCCCGCTGCGACTCCAGTTCCTTCAGGTTCTCGTTGAGCCGCCGAATCCGCCGCTCCTCGGCCGCCGAGAAGGTCATGAAAACCTCCTGGTTCCGGATTCGCCGCTCGATGTCCTGCCGGCCCAGCTCCTCCAGCAGCGTCCGCAGGACCGCCCGCCGCCGCAGGATCTCCTCGCGCAGGCGGGAAATCCTGCCCGACAGCGCCACCAGCTCCGCCCGCAGCGCCCGCTCCCGCTGCACCGTCACGTCCAGCAAGCGCTGCAATGACCAACGGAACCGCTTCATCTGCGCACCTCAGGCGGCCGGACCGGTCCGACCCCGGGGGGCTTCCGCGGCCTTTCCTCCTCGGCCGGGAGGAGCGAATCCCACGTCCGGGTGATGTCGCAGAGCCGGTCCACCGTCTCCTTCAGGCTCGACCGCTTGCCGATGGGCTGCACCAGGAACTCGTTGACCCGGTCGATGAGGGAGACGGCCTTGTCGATTCGCCGGTTGCTGCCCTGCGCCAGCGCGCCGATGTTGATGAGGTCCTCGGCCCCCTGGTAGGTCGCGTAGATGGCCTTGAACTTCTGGGCCGCCTGCATGTGCTCCCTGCTGGTCACGGCGGGCATGAGCCGGCTGACGCTCTGGAGGATGTCCACCGCGGGGTAGTGCCCCAGTTCCGCCAGTCTCCGCGAGAGAACGGCGTGCCCGTCCACGAGCGAGCGCACGGCGTCGGCGACTGGGTCGCCCATGTCGTCGCCTTCCACCAGGATCGTGAAGATGCCCGTGATGCTGCCGGTCTCGGCGCATCCGAGGCGCTCGATGAGCTTCGGCATCAGGCTGAACACGCTGGGACAGTAGCCCTTGGTGGTGGGCGGTTCCCCGGCGGCAAGGCCGATCTCGCGCTGCGCCATCGCGAACCGCGTCAGGGAGTCCATCATGAACAGGACGTCCTTGCCCCGGTCGCGGAAGTACTCGGCGATGGCGGTGGCGGTGAAGGCGACCTTCACGCGCTGGATGGGAGAGCTGTCGGAGGTCGCCACCGCGACGACGCTGCGGGCCAAGCCCCCGGGACCCAGGGATTCCTCCAGGAACGCCCGGACCTCTCTGCCGCGCTCGCCCACCAGGGCCAGGACGTTCACGTCGGCCTCGCTGGACCGCGCGATCTCGCCCAGCAGCGTGCTCTTTCCCACCCCGCTGCCGGAGAAGATGCCCATCCGCTGACCCTTGCCGCAGGTCAGCAGCCCGTCGAAGGCGCGGATGCCGAAGATCAGCGGCTCGGTGATCGTCCTGCGGCTCAGAGGAGGCACGGAGGAGTTGTCCAGGGAGCGGTAATCGGTGCCCTTGATGGGGCCCTTACCGTCGATGGGCCGGCCGAGGGCGTCGATGACCCGCCCGAGCAACGCGTCGCCGACGGCCATGTGGCGGGGGCTGGACCGGGCGATCACCGGGTCGTTCGGGGCGATGCCCTCGACGCTCTCCAGTGGCACGAGGATCCGGTGGTGGTCGTGAAAGCCGACCACCTCCGCGAACACCCGCCGCCCGTCGCTGAGCCGGATTTCGCAGATGTGCCCGATCCCGACCGGCGGGCCCTTGGACTCCACCGTCAGCCCGGACACGCGGACCACCGAACCCCTGCACGGCAGCAGGTTCAGGCCCGCGAGCTTCGCCTGGTATTTCTCCAGATCAACAGATGCCATGTACAGCTATCCTTCGGTTTCTTCTTGCCCTGCGTAAGTTCCGTTCGCTCCCGCGTGGGCCGATGGAACACTGTGTAACCGCAAGGGAACGGGTGTCGTTGTCAATCCGAAATCCGCAATCTGCTTACCAATCTGCAATCTCGTTCCGGGCGCAGCCCGCGCTTTGTTACTCCGGGACCTTCAGGGCCTCGGCAATGCCTTCCAGGTGCGCCTCGACGCTGGATTCCACGATCCCTTCCGCGGTCTCCAGCACGCACTGTGCCCGCTGCACGCTTGGGTCGGCCACGAAGCGGACGCTTCCCGCCTGGGTCGCCTCGCCCTGCTCCCGGGCCATCCGGCAGCGGGACCAGTCCTCCGGGTGCAGGTGCACCACCACGTCCTGGCGGACCGGCGCGTGCAGCAGGGCTTCCTTGACGATCGGGTCGATCTCGTACCGTCCGGCCTGGAGTTCCTGCATCAGCACCTTGCGGGCAATGTCCACCGCCAGCTTCAGGAGTTGGCCCTCCGCCTCCTTCACCATCTGCTCCTGGAGCGGGCGGAGCTTCTGCAAGCCGTCCTCCAGGGCCTTGCGGGCCTGGAGCAACTGGCTCCTCTCGTCGTCCAGGAGCTTCCGAGCCTGTTGGGAGTCCATGCCCGCCGCGGCGCCCGCCCGGGGCGCAACCTGACCGCGCCTGTCCTGCGGGCCGGCCTTCTCGCCCGGGCCGCGCATGACCTGGACCGCCGAGAGCGCCCGGGGAAGACGGATTGTCGGCTGCTCGGTCATCGGTCCTCAGCCTTCCTGGAATTCCAGCATTCCGGCCTCGTTCAACTCGCGCAGGGGGTCGAGAATCCCTTCGCGTGCCGCCTGGATGTCTTCGGGCTTGGGCTTGGACAGCAGGGACGTCTCTTCGTCCAGCAGCGCGGCGGCCCGCTCGGAGATGTTGGCGCGGACCTTCTTGCCTATGGCGGAGTCCGCACCGACCAGCGCCAGGGCGAGCTTCCGGGATTCCACGCCCCGCAGCACTTCCTGCAAGGCGCGGTCCGCGACCACCGGGACGTCCTCCCAGTCCACCATCAGCTTCTGCACCTGCTTGGCGAGGTCCGCGCTGTGTCCCTGGATCGCCTTGACCATGTTGTTGCGGAAATCCGTGCTCAGACCGCGAAGCAGAACGGCCACCTTCCGCAACCGCTGGTCGCGCCCGCCCACCACGGCGCTCACCTGCTGCTGCACGGGGCCTTCCTGCTTCCTGGCGGCCTCCAGTCGGGTGCGGATCATGGCGGCGACTCTCAGCCGGGCTTCCGGGGAGACCTTCTCGCCGCTGGCCATGATGCGGACCGCGTCCCCGCGGACGTCCTCCGCCAGGAGAGGCAGCATGGTCGCGGAGGCCTTCTCCGGCAGCTCGGCCAGGACCACCGCCGCCACCTGGGCCGACTCGCCCGACAGGGCGTTGGCGATCTCGCGCACGTCAACAGCGCGGATGGACAGGAACGGGTCGCGCGACTCCACAAGGCCCTGCACCTGACGCAGCATCTCCGGGGACCTGTCCTTGCCCAGGGTCTTGTCCAGCATGTCCTTCAGGAAGTCCCCTGCCCCCGCCTTGCTCTTGCGCTTGCTCAGCAGGCCGAAGAACTCCTTCGCGCTCTCCGCGCCCGCGGGGCCCCTCTTGAACCCCGTCGCCTTCAGGTACGCCAGCTCCGCGGCGATGGCGGTGATGGTCTCCGGCCTGGCGGACTTCAGCAGCTCCGCCGCCGTCCCGGCGTCCAGGCTCATCAGAAGCATCGCGGCCTTGCGTGTCCCGCTCAGCGCCACGCGCTAGCCTCCCTTCTCAGACTCGACCCAGCTCAGGAACAGGCGCTTGACCTCTTCGGGGTTGTCCTGGAGCGCCCGGCTGATGCGCGACCTCAACATGTCGGGATCGACCTCGCCGACCGACGCGGGCAGCAGGTTCTCGGCGCCTGCGGTCTGGGCCGCCAGGGCGAGCGTGCCCCCGCCGGCGCCGGCCTTTTTCTTCTTGGGCCCGGCGAAGATCTTCAAGGCCACCAGCACGCCTATCACCAGCAGGCCCAGCGAGGAGCGCTTCGCGATCTCCAGGATGAAGTCCTTGGTGAAAAGGCCCTTCTCCTCGGGTTCGGCCGCCTGCGCCGCCGCCTGCTGGTGGAACGGGGCGTTCACCACCTTCAGCGTGTCGGTGGTCCGCAGGCCGATGGCGTTCCGGATGATCTCCTCCACGTCCTTGACCTGCACCTGGGCTGCCGGCGACTTGCCTTCCGCCGCCGGAGGCGCCGAGAGGTCCACAAACGCCGCCACGGTCAGGGACTTGACCTGCCCGGGCAGCTCCATCTTCTGCTGTTTGGTCACGCTGACCATGTATTCGGATTCGGTGGTCTCTTCCTTGGTTCCCCCGGCCGGTTGGGCGTTGTCGGGCCGGCCCGTCCCGCCCGTGGCGGACTTGCTCTTGGTGCTCTCCTTGGCGATCACCCTCTTGACCGGGTCGTACGTCTCGGTGGTCTGGTTGTTCGTGCCGGTCTCGATGACCGCGTCCACCTTCACCGACGCGCGGTTGGGACCCAGGACGGCCGTGAGCATATCCTCGGCCTTTCGG
>Ga0315277_10010918_pt1 | contig 11470 bp, 12 predicted proteins | sample YL17G05_15_MG_FD_203695 | JGI IMG/M metagenome (GOLD analysis project Ga0315277, IMG submission 203695) | Sediment microbial communities from Yellowstone Lake, YNP, Wyoming, USA - YL17G05_15 | ecosystem: Environmental > Aquatic > Freshwater > Lake > Sediment | place: USA: Wyoming | collected...
TGGAGCCCGGATGGTAACCGGGTACTCTGTCCGGCCGCGCCCGACACCATGTGCGCCATCGACTGCACAACCGACCAGGTTGCGAGCCGAATACCGACCCCCGGCGGATTCAGGGACATCTGTTGGGATGCAGTGAACCATCGAGTCTACGCGCTCTACGACACCAAAGTATATGTGTTCAACGCCATCGCCGACTCGATCGTGGCGGTGATTCCGCTGCCCACGTTCAACTCGGCCAACATCTGCGCCGCACCATTCCCGAACAAGCTTTTCGCGGCGAATGGATCCTGGACGTACGTGATTGACGGAGGCACCAACCGGATATCCGACAGCATCCGCGTGAACCTTGGATTCATGACATGCGACACGCACAAGGCCAAGGTGTACGCTGCGGCCAGACCGCCGCAGGTCCTGGATGCAAGGGGAGACAGCGTGCTGGCTAGCATTCCCGTATCGGCAGGCGACATCGAGACTATTGTCTGGGACCAAACCGACAGCCGCGTGTACATGCTCGACTTTGAGAATAGCGCTATCTACGTGATTCGAGACACGGCGACCGGGATAGCCGAGCCTGCTGGCGGCATCAGCTGTCAGGAACGCGCGGATGCGACCGTCTTCAGCGGCACATTGCTCTTCAGCAGTAGTGCGCCGGCCTCGCTGCTAGACTTGACCGGAAGGCGAGTGGGACGTCTCAAGCCGGGTGCGAACGACGTGCACCAACTTCGGACGGGCGTGTACTTCATCAAGCCCGATAACGAAGCCGCTGCTCGCAAAATCGTCATCCAGAACTAGGCCCTGCAATCCGGGGGAACAGGACAGTTACTTTCCCCAAACCAGAGAAGGACCGGCGAGGGACACTTCCCAGATTTTTAGTGCGAAGCGCGTCAAGGGCGACCACGGACAGGCGCTCCATTTCGGGAAGCTTCGGGGCATCTTGGCAGATTCCGCCCGCCGATTTGACATCCCCGCCCGCGAGTCCTAGAATCCCGCAATGTCCGAATTCCAACCGGCTCAGACCTCCACTGGACTCGGTAGTGCGCCCATGAACTCCGTGGGTGGCTTGCTGAGATTGGCGCTCCTCGTGTCTGTTGCGGTGCTGTCGATGAGCGCGACGTGCCGAGCACCCGCAGTCACCAGCTATCACGAAGACCTGCCAGCCTATGCCCCGGCATGGGGTCCGCCCGAGTCGCGCTTCGGATACCACCGAGCCTTCTGGACCGATGGCTCGGCACTCCGACCGCGGGAGTACTTCGACCTGGGTCTGCGTGTCGGACAACCATTGGGCCGGTTTGCGTTCGAGGAAGGGCTGGCGGCTACTCTGTTCGAGAGTGCGTTCTGGTTTGGCCCCGGCGTGGGCGTGTCGCTGGTCAAGCCCCTAGTTGCCCTGCGCGGCTCGTGGGTGCCAGCATCCGTCGACGGGCACCTCGATGGCAACCGGCTGTCATTCTCCTTTCAAGCCTCGCGCTGGTGGCAGGTCAGCGCAGTTGCCGGAACGTCCTACCGGCCGCGCGGGCTCGGTTGGTCGGCCGGGGCACGGGCCACGAAGCAGGGAATCGGACCGTTGCTGACCGGTGAGCTCGGAAGCGGCGTGCTGTCATTGCGTGCCGAGGCTTCCGTCGCAGTGCCCTCTCCCTGGGCCGACACGACAACCAGAGGAATGTTCTTCTCGCTCGGCATCGGGGCGGCGCACCACGGCCGCAACTGACGCCAGCGCCTGCGACCACGACCCAATTCCGCCCGCCAATTTGACACGCGAGGCCGAATGTCCATACGATTCGTACATCGTTAGTCCGTACAACGTTGGGCCGTTCCGGCAACGATGAACGTTGGGGAGAAACGGGGGCGAACTGGGGACAGGCGCTGTATTTCGGGGAGCTTCGGACATCCCGGCAGATTCCGCCCGCCATTCGCGGCTCCGTCGCGGCTCAAGCACAAGCCCAATCCGGCTGACAGCTTTCGGCTGACGGCTTCCGGCCAGTCACACCCTTGATCTCCCGATCCTTCTCCCCTGCACTCCTCGCTTCTGCCATCAGACACTTGACTCGGTCTCAGCGGCCCCGGTCAGACATTGCGTGCTTACGAGGCCCCGATGCCGGATTCAGGAAGCGGGTGGTGACTTGACAGCCGCAATCGTGAGGGCAGAATGGTTACGGAGGTATCCATGAAACGCTTGCTGCTGGTTGTCGGTGCCGCCTTCTTGATGGCAGGTTGCTACGAGGCCGCCGCGATCGGCCATGTGACCTACCGGATGTACGGGTCATCTAAGTCCGTGAAGCTGGACTCGCTGTTGTTGAATAACGCGGAATGTCGTCTGGCCAATCCGTACGTGATCCTGCCGTGGGTCTACAAGTTCGACGGCGTGCCGGACATGCAGCTGGGTCTGACGGCGAGCAAGTTCGATCATGGCTCCCTGCACGTCAGCATTTCCGTTGACGGGAGCAAGTTGGCCGTGGACTCAGTTCCTTGTGCCGATATCGGCGGGACCGTGACGATCTACGCCCGGTGGCCGTAGTCGCGCGGACGGACCGGGGCAGTCGTTGTCTTGGCGGCAGCGGGGCATCGGGCCGCATCCGCAGGCATTCCAGATTGCCGATTGTGGATTGCAGATTGACGGGCAGGGCGACTCGGCGTAGGAAAGGCCCTTCGGTCGGACTCAGGGCGACGCTACGCGTCGGTTTGCAGGTTGCAGTAGCTGGCTCCGCCCTTCCGACATCCAACCTGCTGCCCATGTCACGCGGTTCATTATAATGAACCCGCCGATTTGACATCCCCGTCCGCAAGCCCAGAGTGGGCCAGGCAGACTTCTAGGCCGAACCACCGGCGCACCTGGGCATCAGGGCCGGTATGCCGATCTCCCCTTAGTTGTGATGTGCCACAGGGGCGGTTGCCCCGGGCGTGGCTTGGCGGGCACGGACTGAACCCAGCCCCGGTGACGCATGTAGTCGAGCGTGTACCCGGACGTACCGAGGCTTACAAGGGTCTTCGGACCCGACATGAGCTGCTCGAAGACCCCGCATTGCGGCGGGGTGAGCTTGCCGTGAGGCCCTTCCCAGAAGCGACAGTTTGAGCTCAGGTTCCTCTTTCCGATTCCGCAGAATCTCTCTTCCCGGTTGCGGTGTATGCACGTACTGCAGAAACGGTAGAGGTATGGCTTGCTTTGCGTCATACGGCTTTCAGTCTATGAACGGGCGTCTCCGCGTCAAGTCGTTCCGAGGCGTTTCGGAGCCATGCCCCAATTCCCGGCCATTTGACACGCAGCGCGGCTAGGCCGCGAGTGACCAGCTCCCCCATTTGAGATTCACGATTTTAGATTGCAGATTGACGGGCAGGGCGACTCGGCGTCGGCAGGCAGGGAGCAGTTAGAGGTCAGTAGTCAGTCGCGCCGGGGGTCACCTTTCCCTGGGCGACGCCAGCTCCCTTGCTAGGTTCTCGGCCTCCGGCTTCGGCATTCCGGCCTTCTCGCAGGCGGCGAGGAACTTGTCCCGACCCATGGCATCGAGGCACCTGCCCAGCCCGTGCCGGTAGCGCTTCGGGCCGGTAATGGTCCCTGGAACCGAGAATGTGTTCTGCGCCGTGACGTACGACGCCACCGCCTTCTCGTGCTCGCCCACGTCGATGAGGGTTGCCCCCAGGTTGGCGAGCAGGCTTGCCTGGCCCCGTTTGTCTCCGATTTCCCGCATCAGCTTGAGCGCCTGTTCCTGGTTCGCCAGTCGCTCGGCCGGCTTGAGCTCGTCCGAACGCAGGAGGTCGATGCTCGCAAGGGCGCCGGCTTCGATTCCCTTGTCCCCGATTTCCCGGGCCAGCGCGAGCGACTTCTCGCAGTATTCCAGCGCCTTGTCATGTTCGCCGCTCATGGCATGGGCCAGCCCGATGCTGCAGAGCAACGACGTCTGCCCATGCCGGTCGCCGGTTTCCTGGTGTATCTTCAGCGCATCCTCGTAGTAACTGAGTGCCTTGGCCGGTTCGTCGCTCATATAGTGGAAAACGCCGATATCGCCGAGGGCATGGGCCTCCTGCGGGCGAGCGCCGGCTTCCCTGGCCAGCTTCAGGGCCTCCTCGTGCTTCGCCAGCGCCAAGTCGAGCTTGCCCTGGTCACGGAGAACTGCGCCGGCCTTGTCCGTGGCGTAGGCCTGTCCCGGTTTGTCACCTGACGTTTCGGCCAAGCGGGCTGATTCCTCGAAGCCGGCGAGCGCCTGCGTCAGGCGACCCGGCATGTGATGGCAGTGCCCGACCAGGCCGTGCAGCGCGGCCAGTTCGGTTCCGGCCGCGTGTTTCATCGCCTCGTCGAAGTGCATGATTGCCTCGTCCCACTTGTACGCAGCCATCGCGGCCCGGCCCTTTTCGAACGGGACCCTGACCGCGGGCTCGGACTCCGGCAGACCGTCAAGATAGTCCATCCGATCCCCCTGACGCCGCGCCGCTACGCGGCCCTTAGCTGAATTGACCTAGACTGATGGTGCGCGCACCGACTTTGCGCCAGCCGGGATGGAAACGCACGACCGGATCATTCCGACCGGCTCCGCAGCACCCACGGTAGTCTAGGCCCGCTCTCTCTCCTGTCAATCCCCTGTGGACGGATGCCGTGCCCGCGAACCACTGTCGCGGCACGTCCCATTCGACAGAGCGCGGCCGGGCCGCCAGTTACCAGTTCCCAGAGCTGAGAGACCCTCTCACTTCGTTGACGCTTCGCGACCGCAGGAGCGAGCAGGGCGACTCGGCGTAGGAAAGGCCCTTCGGTCGGACTCAGGGCGACGCTACGCGTCGGTTTGCAGGTTGCAGTAGCTGGCTCCTGCCCTTCCGACATCCAACCTGCTGCCCATGTCACGCGGTTCATTATAATGAACCCGAGCCGGTAGCCGCCGGCTTGACAGCCGTCCCCGCCAGCCCTAGAATCCTGCACTGACCCAATCTGGGCCAGAAGGAGGCGCCGAATGCTTGTGATACCCCGGACCTTCGTGCTCGGGATGGTCGTACTGTTGGCGGCCACCCCGGCCGCCGCTGATACCGTTGTCACGGCCAAGGAGGTCATCTCCTGCTCGGTCGTGTCTGCTGATACCAACTTCGTCCGTTTGAAGCTGCCGCAGGGCGGCATCAGGATGCTGAACACGCGCGACGTCCACGAAATTCGCCTCTCCGACTCCAGCCGGGTCGCCGAACTGGCCGCCCACCTGCCGGAACTGGCAGTCACGCCGGACTCGGCCCAGCCCGCTCCGCCGCCATCGGTCCCTGCAGGCAGCCGCCCACGTTATGCTGGTGTGGTAGACACACTGGCTCCCAACGCCTCGCCAGTCCAGATGGTGGCGCGGTGCGGTGAGATGGAAGCTGTGCTGCGCGAGAGCGGGAGGAGCGACAGGACGGTTGTCGGACTGCTTTGGGAAGTACAGCACGAGGAGGAGAAGCTGCGCAGGCCGTGGTATTGGCCCGAGGGGAATACTTGCCTCTACGGCCTCGGGTTTGGTGGGCTTCCGGGCGCGCTTATCGGTTTCGCGGTCGGGGAAGCCAGCAGGCCGACGGGCTGCTACTGGTTTGGCGATAATGCCTATCCGGTCATTGGGGGCGGCCCTGTCGGCTGTCTCGTTGGATGGGCTGCCGGCTCCGTGATAGGCATGGCCATCGGCACGCCTCTTCAGGTGAAAGCCCTGGCCAAGCACCATCGAAGCTGCGTCAATGATCTGGTCCGCCGGGTCAACCGAGCTATCGCCTCGCCGCCATGACGCCAGCCCGACGGCCCGCGCTGCGCCGGACGCTAGTGCTCGGACTAGCACTGCTGCTGATGGTCGCACCTGCCGCCGCCGACACCGTCATCACGGCTCAGGAGGTCATCTCCTGCTCGGTCGTATCGGCCAGTGCCGATTCCGTCCGACTCACGCTTTCGCAAGGTAAAAGCAGGACGCTGCCAACCTGGGACGTCTACGAAGTCCTACTCTCCGACACTGCCCGCGTTGCCGAGCTGGCTGCGCTGCTGCCGCGAGCCAAAGTCATACTGGACTCGGGTCAATTGGTCCCGCTTCCAGAGGTACTCACCCGCGAGGCGATGCGGCTCAGGCTGGACCGGGCCCGCGAGTCCCGCGCAAGAGGCCTGCCCGGGCAGGCCGACGTTGTTGACACGCTGGCTCGCAACGCCTCGCCGGCCGCGATGGCGGCAAGGTGCCGGGACATGGACGCTGTGCTGCGCGAGTGCGGACGGAGCGACGACACCGTTTTCTATCTGCTCCGCGATGTCGACCGCGAACGGGAGGCGATACGCGGGATTTGGGCCCAGTGGCCGACGTTGCTCTGCATCGAGTGCGTCGGGGTGCCGAGCGGATGCACCGGCTTCTGGGTCGTAGAGGCCATCCGCCCGACAGAGGTTTATACCGACTGCATTGGAATCGGCCCTGGCGGCCGCTACCCTAGCAACTGCGTCTTGGACGTAGGCGGCCCTGTCGGCTTAATCGTGGGAACTGTCGCAGGATACCTCGGAGGCGCGGCCATCGGCAGTGGCTGGCGCGCGGTCCTCGTCGCAAAACATCGGTACCGGGTGAATGACCTGATTCGCCGGGTCAACCGCGCCGTCGCTTCCCCGCGGTGACGCCCGCCCGCCGCCTTGACAACTGCGTCCGCAAAGATATGATACGCTCAGAAATACTGTCGGGCTTGTCTCGGCTTGACGAGCATGGACTTGGATATCGTGCCCGTGGCTCGCTCGAGACGCACGACTGCAGAGGAGGATTGATGCGCGGCAACGTCAGGTCACTGGTCGCGCTCTTGCTGGCAGTGGCATTACTCGTCTACCCGGCGACGGTACTGGCCAACGATACCGGGGGGACCGCTGCGGAGGGTACGGCCGCCGGCCAGGCGGACGGAAGGACCGATACCAGCAGTCGACTGTGGCGCGGGGTTGGATGTCTGCTTGGGCCTCTGGGAGTCGCCACAGCCTATTTCACGATACCAAACCCGTCTCCAACTCGCCTGCTGGGCAAATCACCTGAGTATGTGGCGGCATACAGCGATGCATATCGGGCTGCAGCCAAGCGTGCCCAGGCAAACAACGCGTGGACTGGCTTCGCTATTTGTCTCGTATCCGTAGGCGTAGGCGCAGGTATCACCTACATTATCGTCGTCTCTGCCATCGACTACGCCAACGAGAATTGTTCTTGTCAGCCCATCGGGGGCTATTGGTGACAGGGTTTGCCGTTTCGAGCCAACTGAAAGGAGGACTGATGCCTGCCGGTGTAAAGTCGGTGGTCGCACTTCTACTGGCAGTCGCAGTGCTCATCTACCCCGCGACGGTACTGGCCAACGATACTGGGGGAACCGCTGCGGAGGGCACGGCCGCCGGTCGGGCGGACGGAAGGGCCGACACCAACAGTGTATTGTGGTTTGGCGCTGGATGCCTGTTCCCTTATGGAATCCTCGCAGCGTACGCCTTGGCACCAAGCCCGCCTCCAACTCGCCTCCTGGGCAGGTCCTCTGAGTACGTGGCGGCGTATACTGCTGCCTATCAGGCTTCAGCCAAGCGCGCCCGGACGTGCAGTGCGTGGATTGGCACGGCTGTGGCCATTCCCCCAGCCGTAGCTGTGACGCTCTTCATCTACGCTTTCTTCAGTTTTCTGTCCCACGGGCCCATCGGGGGCTGATGATGACAGGATTTGCCGTCTCGAACCAACGGATGGGAGGACGGACGCAGGGCGGTATCAGGCTGCTGAGGGCACTTGTGCTGGCAGTCGCAGTGCTCGTCTACCCAGCAACGGTACTGGCCGACGATGCCGGAGGAACTGCCGCGGAGGGCATGGCCGCCGGCCGACCGGACGGCAGGACGGATACCAGCGGCATCTTGTGGCTTGGTGCCGGAAGTCTAATCCCCGGCCAGCGGCGCGTGGACTGAAGTGCTCGCCTGCTGGCGACGCTGCACTACCGGTGGTAGTTCCTGAACACGACCACTAGTCACTGATGGCTCTCCTTCTACTCACGATGTTCTTTGGCCAGGTTCCTCCTTTCAGCGCCAGGTTCGAGCAGGTCACGGCCGAGAGCAGCAGAGTCGATACGACTCGCGGCACCATCTACTTTGCGGCTCCGTGGCGAGTGTACTACGAAGTGGACTATCCTCTCAAACAATTGGTGTCCGCGGTCATGGGCGAGCTGACGATATGCTACCCGGATGAGAGCCTTGCCTATGTCATCAAGGCGCCATCGCAGCTCGAGTCCCCGATGTCTCAGCAGTCAATGGGGATGGGAGACCCTGCGCGGGCGATATCGGAGATCGGCCTGAAGCCCGGTAAGCGCAGGATGGCCGGCGACACGGTCTACGCGGTCTGGAATCCGAGGGACAGACGCGCGCCGTTGGGCCGCGTGACCTTCGGTCGGGTTGGTCGAGCCACGGTGTTCGTCGAGGTCACGCGCAGAGACGGCAGACCTATGGTGCGCAGCCGAATGTCAGCTCACATCCAAGTGGACACGTTTGAACTTCCCACCCGAATATCCACTGAGCGCTTTGGCGCCGAAGGAACGCGGACTCTGGAGACGTTCACGTACACCGACCTGGACACCTCAATTGACTTCCTCAAGGTAGTCGGCCGCTTCTCCATCCCACCCCACGTCAAGACAGAGACGTACAAGTAGTTGGGAGGACCGCGAGCCACACTCTGCTGCTGCGTCGAGCTACCCTGTGTCCGTCGGGAAGACTCGGGACGCAGTTCGGGCCGGCGATTCGGCCGGAATGAATCAGCCGTGGGGAATTGGCCGTCCGCAGGTCCCTTGACATTCATTCCCGCCAGTCCTACAATCAGGCCATGACCTGAGTAAGGTCAGAAGGAGGTTGGATGCCCGCAATCCGCCGGAAGTCCATGCTCGGCCTAGCAGTACTGCTGGCGGCCGCAACGGCCGCCGCCGATACCGTAATCACGGCCAAGGAGGTCATCTCCTGCTCGGTCGTGTCTGCTGATACGAACTTCGTCCGCCTCAAGTTGCCGCGGGGCGGCATCAGGATGCTGAACACACGCGACATCCACGAGATCCGCCTCTCCGACTCCAGCCGCGTCGCCGAACTGGCGGCCCAACTGCCGGGACTGGAAGTCACGCCGGACTCGGCCCAGCCCGCTCCGCCGCCATCGGTCCCTGCAAGCAGCCTCCCCTGCTATGCTGGTGACTCAACTCGCGCTTCTCCGGTTGTTCCAGCCGAAGCCCCCAAACCTGCGGTGCCGGATGCCATCAGACCTGCGACACTGCTTACCGTTGAGCTCGAGGCCGGAGCCGGGTGCCTCGGCGGCCTGGGACTGACACTTCCCGCCTCTCTCGCGGGCGCATTGGTCGGCATTTGGATAGCCGGCAACCATACCGACTTCCCTGGCGGCTTATTTGCCGCGATAGATGGGTCGAACGTCGGCGCGCTCGTCGGCTATGCAGCGGGCAATGCCCTGGGTGTCAGCGTCGTGGGCCGGAGGTTTGACCAAGGCGGACACCTGTGGGCGTCGGCCTGCGGAGCCCTGGCCAGGGCCTTGGTGGCGTTGCCTTTGTTCTCCGTTGATTCTATGCATACCCCGTTGGTGATGGCCCTGCCGCTGCTGCCGATGGTCGGCGCGGTCCTCGGCTACAATCTGAGCCGGCCGAGGCCCGCGCCAACCGGTTCGTTCCTCGACCGGGTGGAGATGCCCGCGGTCGCGTTGTGGCAAGATGCCGAACAACAGGCCTTGGGCGCGAATGTCAGACTGGTCTCGGTGCGGTTCTAGGGAGTGGCGATGCCGAATCCCGCCCGGCGTCCGCTTGACACGCCCCGCAGTCCGTTCTCTGGTCTTTGTGGTCGCGCTAGAACGACCGATGCGAGAATCAGGTTGCCCGTGTACCGTAGCCGGATTGGAGGTTCTGTGAGACGTCATGTTGGGTTACTTCTCTCTGCTCTCGTCGTGCTCTTCGCGGCATCCTGCTTTCAGTATGCGGTGCAGCCGATGCCACTCTCTGAGGCGGCGCGCCGACCGGGTGATTCCGCCAGTGTCGCCGGCGGGTTGTGTGCCGTCACCGGCATGCTGTACAGCGACTATACCGTAGCGTATTGGGATTACGGATTGCGTGGGGAGGTCCGGTGCGACCGTTTTGCGGCCGTGGAAGGTGCAGTCACCATTGAAGGGGGCACCGACCGACTGAAGGGGGTTGGCCTTCTGGGTTTCGGCATGGCCCAGATGACTGACACTTTCTGGCATGCCAATCGTGGTCACTGGGGCAATCCAGCCGGAGTCTCCAGGCGCGCGTACCCGTTCGAGACGTCCTCGGGCTGCAAGATTGGCATCGGCAAGGAGTCTGCTTTGCGGCTTACGCTTGGCACCGGTTTCTGCTTCTTTGCTCGTGACCCGACCGTGGACGACTTCCTGCTTCCTTTGCTATCAGCCGATGTCTTCTTTCTGCAGGATTTCGGCTCCAGATGGACCGCAGGCGCCGGCGTCGGGCTGCGCGGTCTTCAGCTCAATGCAGTCCACCATATGCCCCTCAACAAGGACCTGGGAGGCAACATAGCCGCCAACCTGCTCTACTATGGCTGGCCCGTGCGGTGGTCGCGTCGTGAACCAAGGATTACGCAACCGATCGCCCTGCTGATAGGCATTACCCTGGGTTCGAGGGTTCGAACTAGCAGAGTCTCTTCGAGGTATCAGAGACAGGCACCCCATTTCCGGGAGCCTCGGACATCCTGGAAGATCCTGCCCGCCCATTTGACACGCAGCGCGCCTAGGGCGCGAGTGACCAGCTCCCCCATTTGAGATTCACGATTTTAGATTGCAGATTGACGGGCAGGGCGACTCGGCGCTGAAGAGGCCCTTCGGTCGGACTCAGGGCGGCGCTACGCGTCGGTTTGCAGTCGGCAGTATCTGACTGTGCAATCCTGACATTCCGTCTGCTGCCCAAGTCACGCGGTTCACTATAATGAACCGCGAGCCGTAGGCTGTCGGCTGTCCGAGCCCGCTGGCTTGACAGCCGTCTCTGCTGTTCTTACAATCCTGCTGTGACCTGAACAAGGTCAAAGGGAGGTTGCACGACCGCAATCCGCCGGAAGTCCATGCTCGGCCTAGCAGTACTGCTGGCGGCCGCTACGGCCGCCGCTGATACAGTTGTCGTGGCCGAGGAGGCCCTGCCTTGCTCAGTTGTGTCAGCCGACTCCGGCCAACCGTATACGCGGCGTCTTGCCACGCTGGCTGCCAGCGCCTCGCCGGCCGAGATGGCGGCGCGGTGCCGGGACATGTACGCCGCGCTGCGCGAGTGCGGACGGAGCGATAGGACAATTGCGGAACTGCTCCGCGAAGTCAGCCGCGAGCAGGCGACGCTGCGCAGGCTCTGGCCCCGGGCGGTGGTCCCGGCCCTCTGCCTCAGTGGCACGGTGCTGGGCGGTTGCACCGGCGTCCTCATCGGCGAGGGCATCCGCCCGACGGTGATCGACTGCGGCATTGGATACGGCCCTGGCGGCATGGACATCGGCGGCGGCCCTGTCGGCTGCCTCGTGGGATCT
>Ga0315277_10010919_pt1 | contig 11470 bp, 5 predicted proteins | sample YL17G05_15_MG_FD_203695 | JGI IMG/M metagenome (GOLD analysis project Ga0315277, IMG submission 203695) | Sediment microbial communities from Yellowstone Lake, YNP, Wyoming, USA - YL17G05_15 | ecosystem: Environmental > Aquatic > Freshwater > Lake > Sediment | place: USA: Wyoming | collected...
AGGCCTCTACCACGACGAGGCGTACAATGGGCTGGATGCCGTGGAGGTTCTGCGAGGCCGTCTCTCCCTCTACTTCCCGGCCAACAACGGGCGCGAGCCGCTCTTCATCTACCTGGTCACCCTGGCGGTGGGGCTGCTGGGAAGAAGCCCCTTCGCGCTGCGGCTGCCTGCCTCCTTCGTCGGGCTACTCACCGTGGCGGCGACCGCCGCGGCAGGGCGGGCACTCTTCTCCCGGCGGGTGAGTGTATTGGCTGCGGCTGTGCTGGCGGTGACCCTCTGGCACGTCCACCTCAGCCGGGTCAGTTTCCGTGCCGTTCTGCTGCCCCTCTTCATCGCCCTCACGGTCTGGCAGGCCGTACTGGGGGCATCGAAAATCCGCAATCCGCAATCCGCATTCCACAATCCGCATTCCGCATTCCGCATTCCTGCTGGGTGGTCTCATTGGCTGGCGGCCGGCATTTTCTACGGCCTCTCCTTCTACACCTACTCTGCCGCTCGCTTCACCCCCGTCGCCCTGATCGCCTTTGCCTTCTACATGCTACTCGTGCGCCCCCCAACTTCCAACCTCCAATCCGCAATCCGCAATCCGCAATCCGCAATCCGCAATCCCCAATCCGCAATCCGCAATCCCCAATCCGCAATCCGCAATCCGCAATCCGCAATCCCCAATCCCCACCTGTGGCGCGGCATCGGCCTGGCTGCCCTGGCCACCCTGGTGGTCCTCGCCCCGCTGGCGATCTACACGGTGGGCCATCTCGGCGCCGTGTTGGGCCGCCCGGACCAGGTCTCGGTCTTCAACCCCGCCATCAACGGCGGCGACCTGTGGGGTACGTTGGGCCGGCACACGCTTCGCACGCTGGGGATGTTCTTCGTGCGCGGGGACCGTATCTGGCGGCACAACGTCCCCTGGCGACCGATCTTCGACCCGCTCCTGGGTGGGGCCTTCGTCCTGGGCTTGCTGGTCGCCCTGCGCCGCGTGCGGCGGGACGTGGCGGCCGGCTTCGTCCTGGTCTGGGTGGCGGTGATGAGCCTGCCGACGCTCCTGGCCGAGGACGCCCCCCACTTCCTGCGCGCCGTCGGCATCCTGCCTATCGTAGCATTTCTGCCCGCGCTCGGCCTGGACTGGCTGGCAGCCACGGTCAAATCGCAAATCGCAAATCGCAAGTCCGCAATCCGCAATCCGCAATCCTCCATTGTTCATTGTTCATTGTCCATTGTTCATTTCCTCCTGATCGTCCCGATCCTGTTCGGCCTGGCCAGCACTGCCTGGGCCTACTTTGGCGACTATGCCCGCGACCCCATGACCGGCTACTGGTTCGAGCGTGGAGCCGTGGGGTTGGGTGGTCGCGTCAACGAATTCCTGGGGCTGGGGTGGGATGGAAACCGCATGCTACATGGGAATCCCGGCGATCGGCGAGTCTACCTCGACCCGGCGTTGTGGGACAAGTGGCCCCAGGTCCGCCTCCTGATCGCCGCACCACAGGCGGTGACAGTGGGCCTCAAGGCAGAAGCAACCTCCAACGTCCAACCTCCAACCTCCAACTTCCAGACCGCCGTCTTCCTCTGGCCCTACGACGACTGGCAGCGGGCCTGGGCGCTCCTCCCGGTCCCGGCTGAGATCACCGTCGAGGAGGGACCTTTGTCCCAGGGCGACCGCGATCTCCAGCCGTATACGACCTACCTGGCCTTTTTCGCTGCCCGCCCGGATGCAGGAACCCCGGCGCTGGCGCGCTTCTCCGATCCGGCGCTCCTGGCCGTCGGCGGTGTTGAGTTGCTCGACGTAACGGTGACACCGGCAGGGCCCGACTGCCTGCGGGTGCGGCTGGACTGGCGGGCCACCGCAGCGCTGGCGGAGGACTATACCGTGTTCCTGCACTACCTGCGAGACGGGGAGCGCATCGCCCAGGCAGATGGCCGGCCGGCGGGAGGGCGCTACCCCACGACGACGTGGCGTGTGGGGGACGTCATCCACGACGATCACTACGTAGAGGGGGTTGGCAGCCCCCTTGCGGGCCGGGACACGCTTCGGTTCGGCCTGTGGCAACCGGAGAGTGGTGCCAACCTATATCGGCTGGACGAGGCAGGAAATCCAGCCGGGGACTGGATCGAGGTGCCAGTAGATGGCGATTGACGTGAAGACGAAGAAACCAGGTTTTTGGGGAAAACCTGGTTTCTGGGTCTGCACCACATTGATACTCGTGGCCCTGGTGGCCGCCGCTCCCCTGTGGGGGCCGGGGATGGTCAACACGCGGGGCGGCGGCGATAGCCCCTTTCTCCTCCAACGCACCCACCAGATGGTCGCCAACCTGCGGGCAGGTGTCTTCCCGGTGCGTTGGATGCCGGACGCCGCCTATGGCCTGGGCTACCCGTTTTTCAGTTACTACGCGGCGCTCCCCTACTACCTGGCCGGACTGCTGGCGCTGGCGGGGGCGGACCTGCTGACGGCGGTGAAACTGGTGCAGACGCTGGGGTTCGTCGCCGCGGCGCTGGCCATGTACGGCTGGATGCACCGCGTGACCAGGAACCGGTGGGCGGCCTGGCTGGCGGCAGTGGCCTACACCGTGGCCCCCTTCCACCTGGTCAACGTCTACGTCCGTGGCGACTCCCTCTCCGAGTTCTACGCCTTCATCTTCTACCCGCTCATCCTGTGGGGGTTGGACAGAGTCGCGAGTGGCGAATCGCAGACCGCAGATCGCAAATCGCAAATCGCAAATCAGCAAATCCGCAATCCACATTCTGCATTCCGCATTCCGCATTCCGCATTCCGCAATCTCGTGTGGCCTGCACTGGCTTACGCTGGTCTCATCCTCAGTCACAACATCTCTGCGCTTATCTTCTCTCCCTTCGTCTTACTGTACCTGGTGATTCTGGCATTGCGCAGTAAAGGCAGCAGGTGGCGTGTGGTGGGGCTTGGGCTTTTGTCGCTGGGGTTTGGGATTGCCCTGGCGGCCTGGTTCTGGCTCCCGGCCGTGGTCGAGCTACGGTACGTGCAGTTGGGGCCTTCTACCCAGGACTATTTTCACTACAGCAATCACTTCCGTGCCCTCAACCTGGTCCAGCGGGGGCTCCTGTTCGACTTTTCCGTTGCTCCCGACCTGACGGGCCGTTCTCCGTTCGCCATGGGGTTGGCGCAGGCAGTCCTGGCCGCCCTGGGGATGCTGCTCTTGATCGTGCGGGCGTTCCGGCGGCGGCTGGAGGCGCGCGGTGGGTTCGTTCTGGTGGGCTTGCTGATTTCAACTATCATGATTACGCCGCTCTCCCGCTTTCTGTGGGACCACCTGCCGCTCCTGCCGATCGTCCAATTCCCCTGGCGCTTCCTCTCAGTGCAGTCTCTCTTCACCGCAGCCGCGACGGCAGCCCTGATACCAGCCCCCTCCTCTGATCGGCAATCGTCAATCGCCAAGCGCCAACTTCCAACTTCCAATCTCCAACCTCTATTCTCCATTCTCCATTCTCTACCCCTCGCCGCACTCCTGGTGCTGTCGGTGCTCCTCCCCCTGCATCCCGACCGTCTCCCTATCGGCCCGGCCGACGTGACCGTGGAACGGCTGCAACTCTACGAACTGTACGCGGGCAACATCGGCACCACCATCCGCTACGAGTGGCTGCCCAACACCGTGACCCCGCGCCCGTTCACTTCCGCCGCGTTGATCGAGCCCGGCGTGCCGCTGCGGGCCATCCCGCTGGAAGGAGCGCCCCTGGAGGCCACCCTGGTGGAACGGAAACCCACGCGCCAGACGTGGCGAGTGTGGGGTGGGGGCGGACGCATCGCCTTCCCGCTCCTCTACTGGCCCGGCTGGGGCGCACGGCTGGGCGATGAGCCTGTGCCGGTGTGGCCCGTCGAGGGGTCCGGCTACCTGGCGCTGGCAGCGCCGCCAGGTGAGCACACGGTCATCCTCCGGCTGGGCCGCACGCCGGTGCGGGTGGCGGCCGAAGCAATCTCGCTGGTCGCTGCACTGGCACTGCTGGCCATCGTTGTGGCCAGCAGCCGCCGCGGCTGGACTGTTGTCCAGCCGGAGCACAGGCGGCGGGCCGTTGGGCTCCGGCTATTGGGATTTGGGCTTCCGGTCTTGGGGCTTCTCTTGTTCGTATGGCTGCTCCGCTCCCCGGAATTCGAGGGGGAGAACGACCTGACGATGGATTTTGACCACATGCCCTATCTGCACCACAATCCCGAGGATGTGGTTTTCGCTGGCAAAGCGCGACTGGCCGGATACACCCTTTCGGCCGCAGAGTTGGCTCCTGGCGACACGTTGACTGTCACATTGGACTGGTCGAGCGCGGCTGGACTGTTGTCCAGTCAGAGCACACATATTGAAGAACCATACACGGCCACAGTACGGCTAGTCTCCCCCGCCGCCGTGCGCTACGAAATCGAGCCCCTGGCCGAAGCAACCTCCAACCTCCAACTTCCAACTTCCAACCTCCAATCTCCAACCTCCAACCTCCAACTGCACATTCCCACCAACACCCCCCTCGGCATCTATCTGCTCCAGTTGCGGCTGTTTGACTCAGGAGGGGAACTCCGTGCCCGTACCTCTGGCGGGGAGACGCAGGGTATCCTATACCTGCGGCCCATCCGGGTGCCTTGCGGCCCGGCGCTTCCTCCCGATGCTCCCGTGCTGGCCTCTTTCGGTCCAGTGGTCCGGCTGCACGGGGCGACCGTCGCGCAGCCTGCCTCCGACCGGCTGAGTGTGCGGCTGGATTGGTCGGCGGCGCAGCCGCTGGCGGCCAACTACGCCATCTCCTTGCGCCTCCTGGATCCTGCCGGGCAGATGCGCGTTGCCACGGACACGCAACCCGGCTATGGCTTCCTCCCCACCAGCCTGTGGCCCCCTGGTGCGCTCGTCAGCGATCGCTACCTGCTCGCCCTGCCAGACGACTTGCCGCCCGCCGCTGGGTATCACCTGCAAGTCGTGCTTTACCAAATGCCGGCGCTGGAGCCGGTGGGACAGGCACAGATCGGGGTCTTTGCGCTCCCCCTGGAGACGGTGTTCGAGGCCCAGCCTGTGGCCCGCACCTTCGTGCTTTCGCGCCTGGAACGTCCCCTGGGAGTGGACTTTAGCGGGGAGATCCGGTTGGCCGGCTACAACCTGGAAGCGGTAGGGGCAAGGACTGGCCCTGCCCGCCTGACCCTGTGGTGGCAGGCCTTGCAGGCCCCACGGGCCGATTACACCGTTTTCGTCCACCTGTTCGATCCGGACACAGACGCAATCGTCGCCCAGAGCGACGCCATGCCGCGCGGGGGCGCATACCCCACCTCCTGGTGGGCCACCGGCGAGGTCGTCAGCGAGACCGTAACCTTGTCCCTGGAAGGCATCCCGGAGGGAACCTACCGGCTGGCGGTGGGCCTCTATGACCGGACCGTGACGCGGTTGGCGGCGACCGGCCCCGATGGCCAGCGCCTCCCCGCCGACCGCGCCATCCTGCCCGAGAGCCTGGAGATACAGCCATAATGCGCAGCAGAATTGTTCATTTGCCATTTACTCATTGGTCATTGACCATTCTGACCTGTCTCACCGCCCTGGCCCTGCGCCTCCACCGGCTGGCCGAGCCGCTCATGCGGTGGGACGAGGGCTGGTCGGTCGCGCATTCCACTCGCTCCTGGCTCGAAATCATCCAGATCGCCTCGTGGGAAGTGCACCCTCCGCTGTTCTACCTCGCCTTCAAACCCTGGCTGCCCCTGGGGCGCAACGTCTTCCTGGTACGTTTCTTCCCGGTGCTGGTGGGGGTGCTCGCCGTGCCGCTGGCATTTCAGGTGGCGCTGGACTGGATGAGACGGCCTGGGCTGGCGTGGCTGGCCGCCGGGCTGACCGCCGTGGCGCCGGCGCTCGTCTATTACGCCCAGGTCGTGCGGATGTACCCGCTGGTGGTGCTGTGGCTCCTGTTGGCGACCTGGGCACTCTTGCGCTGGCTCGATCGAGGGAGAATCTGGGCGCTGGTTGGCCTGGTGGCGGCTGGGTTGGCCGCTCTCTACACGCTCTATTACACCGCCTGGGCACTGGCGGGGCTTTATGGGTATGGGTTGCTGGTAGCACGCCGGAGGCGCGTAAGGCTGCTGGTCGGTGGGGCGCTCACCCTGGCGCTCTATCTGCCCTGGCTGGCCTACGCCGGGCCTGGCATCTTGGAGCGCATGGGCCAGGCTGCCCCCGCCGAGACCATCATGCCGGTCACACCGTGGGGCCTGGCGGCCTCGACGTGGACAGCGCTGACGTTCGATTTCGGCTCTCGCGGCTGGGCCGCGCTGGCGGTGCTGGCGGTGTTGCTCATTGCAGTGCTGGTTCCGCGCCGCCGTGGAACAAGCGGCGCTGGGCTGGAACGCGGCACTGGGCCGGAAGGCGGCGCGGGGCTGGAGAGCAGGCGTGTACTGCTACCGCTTCTGGCCCTGCTCACCGCGACGGGCGGGGCAGTCCTCGGCAGCGGGGTCTACTTCTTTGCCCCCCGGCTGCTGACCCCGGCGGTGCCCTTCCTGGTGCTCCTGGTGGCCTGGGCGCTGGACAGGCTTGAGCGTCGTGGGAAGGGATTCCTGGTCGCTGGATTGGCGATCCTATGCGTGGCGTTCTGGCCTACCGCCAGCCGCTTCGTCTACGAAAAGAGCCTGGAGGTGAGCGGCCCGTTCGACCCCCACGAATACCACGCGCTGTTGAGCGAGCGGGCGGGACCGGGCGATTTCGTCTTTTTTAACGAACTGGCGCTGGCCGGGTGGTACGAGATGGACCGCAGGCCGGAAGACCCTGCCTGGGGATACGCGCTGTGCTGGACACCCATCATCGAGCCGCTGGAACGCATTCAGCCCCGCGTCGAGCGAGCGGCCAGCGGATACACTCGCCTGTGGTTTGTGTTGTACCAGGGAGGCTCTGGGCCTGGCACAGGCCTGAAGGCGTGGCTGGACGAGACGCTGTACCCATTTAGCATGGATTGGGGAAGCGACAGCCTCTTTCTGTCGTACCTGGCTCCGCAAACCCCGTGGCTCGAGGTAGCGCCACGTGCCGATTTCGGCGAGGCGGTCCGGTTGGAGACGGCGCAGTATAGCGCACAGGCAGGACCAGCAGGCGAAGTGGGGGTCGCCTTGCAGTGGCGTGCGCTCCGCGCTCCCCTGCCCAACTATCGCGTCGTCGTCCAGGTATGGGACGAGACGGGCGCGGTGCTGGCCCAGCGGGACGTGCGGCCGGCCAACTGGGAGCGCCCGACCCAGCACTGGCCGGCGGGGGAGATCGTAGAAGACCGCCACGGCTTGCTACTCGCCGCACAGAGCAAGACCCCACTGCACCTGGCCGTTTCTCTCTACGACACCGACACCGGAGAAACCCTGCCCGTGGCCGGCAACCCGTTCCTGGAATTGGGCACACTGTCCGGCGAATGGTAACGAATAGGCGAGTGGCAAATCGCAAATGGCAAATTACGCATTACGGTTTACGAATTACGCATTACGGATTACGAATTACGTTTCACGTCTCACGTGTCCCTCGATCCTGATCCTGTACGTGGTCCTGGCCGTCTTTTACGGCGTCATCGCTCCCCCCTTCGAATCACCCGACGAGGTGGGGCATTTCTTCACCGTCAAGTACATCGCCGACCACGGCCGGTTGCCGGTACCGGAGAAGGGGCTTTCAGAGCAGTATCTCTACGGCCAGGAGGGCACCCAGCCCCCCCTGTATTACCTGGGCGGGGCGCTGCTCCTGCGCCTGAGTGGCGTGAACACGGAGGACGCCTGGGGCTACTTGCACGTCAACCCGCATACGACCTGCGGTTCCCCCCACCTGGCGGGCAACAAGGGCTTCCTGGCCCACGACCCGGCCCGAGAGACTTTCCCGTGGCGAGACTCGCTCCTGGCGCTCCACCTGCTGCGCCTCTACTCGACTGTGCTGGGCCTGGCCACGGTCATCGGCGTGTATGCCACGGCCCGGCTCTGTTTCCCCGACCATCCGCCCGTACCCCTCCTGGCCGCCGCGCTGACCGCTCTCAATCCCCAATTTCTCTTCGTCTCGGCCGGGGTGAACAACGACAACCTGCTGGTACCGCTGTGTGTGTGGAGCCTCTACCTGGTTCTGCGTGCCATTCACCGGGGCCTCACGCCCGTCACCTCGATTCTCACCGGCCTCCTCATCGGCCTGGCCGCCCTCACCAAACTGGGCGGCCTGTTGCTGCTGCCGCTGGCCTGCCTGGCCGTCCTCCTCGCCGCCTGGCTCCAGTACCAGGATAAACCCAGGAATCAGTTTCTGTCGTTCTTCATTCTTCATTCTTCATTCCTCATTCTCCCAGTCCTGGCCGTCGCCACCTGGTGGTACGCCCGCAACGCGCTTCTGTACGCCGACCCGACGCTAATGGAGCACCATCTGGCCATCGTCAGCCGCCGTGACCCCACCCCTCTGCTGCTCATTCTTCACGAGGTGCCCAGCATCTTTTACTCCTACTGGGGCCGTTTCAGTTGTGACCTTTCGCCTGCTGCCTGGTACTATGCGTTCTGGGGCCTGGTGACGCTCGCCGGGCTGGGGGGACTGATCGCAATGTGGCGCCGGCTGACCCTCCCGCAGCGGTTAGGGTTGCTCCTCCTGGCGGGCTGGTTCCTCCTCGTCTTCGTGGGCTGGTTCCGCTGGAACCTGATCGCCTCGGGTGTGCAGGGGCGGCTCATGTTCCCCGCGACGGTCAGCGTGAGCATACTGGTGGGTGGGGGATGGGCGGCCTGGATGAAGCGCCGCGCCTGGGTCGGGGCGGCACTGGTTTTGGCCTGGATCGCGCTGACGCTGTGGGCTCCGCTGGGGCTCATCCGCCCGGCCTACGCTCCGCCGCCTCGCTATACAAACGCTGAGGGACTAGAGATCCCCCATCGGGTGGACGGTGTGTTCGGCAACCGCATCGCGCTGTTGGGGTATGACCTGGAACCGGCCAGTTTGGAAGCGGGCCAGGCGCTGGAAGTGACGCTTTATCTCTCGGCGCTGCGCCCCCTGACGGACACCTACTCGATGGGGCTGTGGCTCGTCTCCGCCATCCCCGGCGACACGGCGCGCCTGGCGGGCCTGGACACCTGGCCCGGCGACGGGGCCTATCCCACGCTCGCCTGGCGGCCGGGTGAAGTTGTTGTAGATACCTACCGGCTGATCATTCCAGAGGATGTATCCCGCGCACAAGCGTGGATGGTGCAGTTGAACGTCTACCGCATGGGGGAGAGATGGCTCCCCTTTACCCTGCAAGGGCAGGAGGCGGGCAACCGGGCGATTCTGGAGTGGGTGCGGGTGGGAGCGTCGGAGCCGCCGGAGGTGCCACCCGTGGCGCAACTGGAGCCTTCCATCTTCGGCGACGCGATTGCGCTGCGGGGCGCAGAAATTGCGCCGGAAGCGCAGGGCTTGCGGGTGACGCTGTGGTGGGAGGCGCTGGAACCGCTGGACAGAGACTATACTGTCTTCGTCCACCTGGTGGGCGAAGACGGGCAATTGGTCGGCACCGGGGACAGCCCGCCTCTGGAGGGGGGCTTCCCGACCCGGCTGTGGCGTCCTGGCGACACGATCGCTGATGGGCACATCGTCCCGATCCTCCCCGACCTGCCCACTGGCGTCTACACCGTTCAGGTGGGCTGGTACGATCCGGCCACTGGCGCACGGTTGGTGGCAACGCAGAATGGCCAGCGCCTCCCGCGGGACGCAGCGGCCGCCGGCACGTGGGCTCGGCCCTGAATCACTCAATACGCTGAGTTTCACTGAAGCCACTGAGCGGGGTAGGAGTGCCCGGCACAGCCGCTCAAAGTCTGGCGGTTCGAGCCGTTCGAGGGGCAGCGTATGGGTGGTTCGAGTGATGGCAGGTTTGGATCCAGTCATCAGGCAGGTTCACATCAGACGACGAATCTCCTCCAAGTGTTGTCGGAGTTCGTCCGGAGCCATATCGAACTGAGCAGCGTGCGGGAGAGCAGCCGCCACGTGTGCTTCCAACTGCTCCAATGTAATCAAATCTTGCCGGAGCAGGAAGAGCACATCCTGCAAGTCGGCCTCAAATCCACGCGCGACTTTGCTGAGCGCAATGCTATACGGGTCGTACACGTATACCTTCAATCTGCCGAATTGGCCTACCCACCGATGACGCGTGTCAGCATCGCCGGGCAGTGGGATGAACTCACCCAATGGTACCGCTTCGAGTTCCAGTTTCAGCTCAGCAGCCAGTGATTCGATCGCCGTCTGCAACTCGGCCGCCTCGTCGGATAGAGATTCAGTCATATAGTCAATGTCCAGCGTACGACGCGGGTTACCGAGCATGCACAGCGCGCTACCACCCAACAAGAAGAGCGTGCCGGAGCTATGATAACGCTCACCCAATCGCCGAAGGAAGTCCAGGATCTCATTTGTCGCTATGCTGCCCACTGTGCCTCCCATTCCAGACGTTTGATCAGTCGTTCGGCAGCGTACTTGTACGTGCCGATCCAGTTGGCTGCCAGTCCGCTCAAGGCCCGATGACGTTCGCTCAACCGTTTCAGCCTTGCTTCCGTGCTGTCCGCTGGCAAAATCCTCAATTCCCTCGAAAACAGATCCGGCAATGGTTCCCATTGCCCAAGCAAGTGATGAAGCTGAGCAGCATACTCCTGCTGGAGCAGCACAGCAGCAGTGTAGAACAGCTTGAGTGTAGTCAGGGCCGGCTCTGTCAAATGTGCTGCAGCTTCCGGGACAGCACGGGCAAGGTCAGGTCGGCACAACAGAAGTGCCACGATTGCCAACCGCAGACGGGCATCTGCCTGTTGAGCCAGCGCTGCCAACAGCCTGGCTGGCGGCAGCGCTGGAGGCAGCCCACCGCTTTCTCCACCGGCCAGAAAGTGCACGCCGAGTGCGTTCAATGCGCTGATCAATTCATCAGCAGATGCTTCTTCTCGCCCCGATTCACCTACCATTGCTCTGGCTCTTCGCGTTCTTCCTACCCATGTGTGGTCACAGTTCTTCGCCGTGCATTTCCAGCCAGGTGCGGCCCTGTTCGGTCGTACGATAGCGCAAGTTGGGGTCGGTGAGGGACGTGCCGACTCTCTCCAGCAATCCTTCCGCAACGAGCGGGGACAGGTAGTGGTTCAGAAGATAGGTCTGGTTGCGCCCCAGGCGCTGCTCCAGTTCGTGCGAGGACAGAGACGCCCCATCACACAACGATAGAATGCAAAAACGGACCTGTTGGGGCCGCGCCCGGCGAGGGAGCACTACAGATCTCGGCTTGTACTCTACAGGTATAACCTTGCGCTCTGCATGTAAGCGATAAGGCTCTATAGGTTGTGCTATTTTGGGGGCAGGCAGTTCCACCTCTCCCAGTGTATAGGACGTCCACCGTCGCGTGCCATGCTGGCGCAATAGTCCCTGGCGCACCAGGTCAGCCAGGTGCCGGGTTACCTCAGCCGAATCCAGGCCAGGGTTCAACCTGCGATAGTCGGCGTTGGTCAGCCGCTCCTCGTGGTGGGCGTAGACCAGCGCCAACCGTTGGGCGTCGTTCAGGTCGTACGTCGCAAACC
>Ga0315277_10010921_pt1 | contig 11465 bp, 9 predicted proteins | sample YL17G05_15_MG_FD_203695 | JGI IMG/M metagenome (GOLD analysis project Ga0315277, IMG submission 203695) | Sediment microbial communities from Yellowstone Lake, YNP, Wyoming, USA - YL17G05_15 | ecosystem: Environmental > Aquatic > Freshwater > Lake > Sediment | place: USA: Wyoming | collected...
AAATCTGGCAGCTAACTGTCAGGCGTGCTGGGGATACTACCGGGCTTGGAAATGGGAAAAGGTTGGGGTATTCGGCGTGTAGGGGTTAAATCCTTTAATCCGCCGAGGACCACCTGTTCGGCAAAAGTGAGCAATCATTTAGCCGAGGTGAATGGCGAAGGCGCCAACCTGGAACATGTTCGACGGTGAGGGACGAAAGCTGAGGGAGCGATTGGGATTAGATACCCCAGTAGTCTCAGCTGTAAACGATGCCCGTTTGGTGTCGCATTTCTCAAGTGGAAATGCGGTGCCGGAGCGTAGGTGTTAAACGGGCCGCCTGGGGAGTACGGTCGCAAGACTGAAACTTAAGGGAATTGGCGGGGGAGCACACAATGGGTGGAGGCTGCGGTTCAATTGGATTTAACGCCGGACAAGAAGGAGTCTCTTTAAATATTAGCACCAGTACTAGTTACTAGTGCTGATATGGGGATTTACCAAGAAGCCTTAGAAAACAGAAGGACTGCTGCAAAGATTTTACTGCCGTTGATAGAGTTTGAGTTCGGTTTTGGGGGACTTGATTCCCCAGAACTGACACAATCTCCTATACATCAGGAACAAATGCAAAAGGTGTTCCAGATATGCAAAAGACATGACTGGACAACTGGCAGAAAAGTAAAGCTAAAAAGCAAGAACCTTCATTTTCGACTGAGCAAGAAAGGCTTCAGAGAAATTTATGAAATAGCCGGTCCGTTCGCTGACAGGAGCAACAACCGATGGACAAAATTGCTTCTGGAACGGATGGGCCTCATAGGTGGTTTCAAAGGTATTTCCGCGAGCACAGAAAGCAAAGTTCTTCGAACCTTACAAGAACAGAACAAATGGTTTAGTGTCGAAGAAATTTGTCTTAAACTGCGCTTGCTACCAAGCGTTATCAGAGAAGCTTTACGTAAACTAAATAATACCCACAAGCTTCAACGAAAACGCGTTGGAAAGACCATTTTTTGGAAGTTGTAATGAGGGACCCTTCTACGGATATCTTACTAGGGCCGACAGCAGGATGAAGGTCAGCCTGATGGGTTTACCAGACGCGCTGAGAGGTGTTGCATGGCCATCGTAAGCTCGTACCTTGAGGCGTGCGGTCAAGTCCGTTAACGAGCGAGACCCACGCCGCCAGTTGCCACACTGCTCTGTTTCCAGAAATGGGGGCTGAGCGGTAGCACTCTGGCGGGACCGCCTCCGATAAGGAGGAGGAAGGAGTGGGCGACGGTAGGTCCGTATGGCCCGAATGCCCTAGGCTACACGCGGCCTACAATGCGCAGGACAATGTGATGCGACGCCGAAAGGCGAAGCTAATCACCTAAACCTGCGCTCAGTTCAGATTGAGGGCTGTAACTCGCCCTCATGAAGCCGGAATCCATAGTAAGCGAACGTCATAATCGTTCGCTGAATACGTCCCTGCTCTTTGCACACACCGCCCGTCAAGCCATCTGAGTGGGCCTCCGGTGAGGCTCCCCTCATTACCGCAAGGATTGGAGGGAGTCGAGCCGGAGGCCTGCAAAGAAGGCTAAGTCGTAACAAGGAAGACTTAGCTACCAAAACTTAGCATTCCTGCCCGAAGGGCAGCAAAATGCAACGAATTGCTCCAATGATTTGAGACTAGGCGATAATCCTCTCGTGATTGTTTTGAGGTGAGCTGAGGAGCGAGTAGCTACTTCCTTACGATAAGGTAGCCGTACGGGAACGTGCGGCTGGATCACCTCCTAACCATTTACCAAGATGATTGTAAACAACATGCAACTCTGATTGGAGATGGTATCTACACGGAGCGCAAATGTGCTCCAAGGCGCATCAGCGCCTTTCAGCGCTATACCTGCTCGCCAGCATCAGACCTTGATACATTCTGCAGCTTCAAGCATCTTCAGCGCAGTGTCGTCGCGGTAGAACATTTCCCTGTAGCTGACTTCTTTCATTGCTATCCATAGGAGGGCTTCCACTTCTGCCTTCGTTGGCGACTCGCGAAAATCCTTGCCCTGCCTGTCCCTTTTCACTATGATGGTTTGCTTCGCAACCTTCTCCTTGAGCCTTATCATTTTCTCACGTGGAACGGCGAACGGATTCTGCACCACCGTGTTCGAAGTCCGTGACTCCGCGGCCAAACCGAACGCGGCCGCTATGTGCGCGCACATTAGGTCCTCGCCGCCCTTGTAGCGCCTGTTGGCCTCGCTGTGGAACTGGCTGTCCTCGCAGTGGCAGTCCGCCCTCAGGTCGAACGCATCTGCCGCCGGGTTCTCGCTTTCCTTGACCGGCATCGGCCGGAGCACGAAATTATATTTGTCATCATCTGACCTTGACGGCATGTCGACCACGTTCTGCAGTTCAAGTTCCAACTTGTCAATCCGCGGTGCTGGCAGCTTACCTTTGTCTATGCACGCGAGCAGCTCCACCGCCTCGACCATGTCAACGAACCTCGCAATCCTGTGCCTGCGGTCCCTGAAACTGGTCCAGCAAATGCCGCGCTGCGGCCCCGCTGCCGCGTTCACGATGGCTTCTATCCTGTCCTGGAACCCTATGCCCTGTTCGTAATGCTTGGCGGCTTCTTCCCTGCTATCGAGATCGTGTATGCGCGCGTGAAGACCGTACTTCAGGAACTTCCTGGAGGGACTGTCACCCGGGAAATAGCCCCGCTTCAGCGGCAGGATGTTCAGGCGCGAGGGCACTTCCAGGTATTCGTTTGCCGCCAGGTTCAGCACGGTCTTGCCATCGTATTCGCTCCACAACGTGACCTTTCCCCTGCCTTCCCTGATGTCCTTCAGCCCGATGCTTTCCGTCATGCCGACTATCTGCACCACAACGGCTAAATAGCCAATTTAAACTGTCCCAGCCACCTTACAATGGGCCCGTAGCGCAACGGAAGCGCGCCTGCTTTGCAAACAAAATCAAAACAGCAGGAGGTTGTGGGTTCGAATCCCACCGGGTCCACCATTCTCAGCCTAGTTTCAGCCCCGACGTGAGGAATATTTCGTCAGACACGCCGCTTCCATCTTCATCCTTGAACTCGTCGCTTCGGGAAGCAGCAAGTGCCTCGCGCCTGCTCTTGAAATATTTTGACTTTTCCTCAGCCGGTCCTTTGCTGTATGTCCTGCCGTAGGCCATGAACCACTTCCTCTTGACGGGTGGCGGATCTATCTTGACTCCCAGTTGGAGAAGCCATTCGTAGCTTGGATAGGTCGCCGTGTCGTGAATTGGCCACAGCGCCGCATCGGTCAGATTCTCCTTTATCGTGACGTCATAACGGTGGAACTTGCGCAGTTCCCGGGCATAGGTGTAAACGCAAGAGCTGTGCATGAACCCGCCAAGGATTATCCTTTCATCCCTGTCCACGATCCGCGCGATCTCACCGGCCCCGCGCTTAGCGTGCTTCCTGTCCCGCCAGTTGTCATAAACGGTTGTAGCCCCTTTCACTAGAGGCACATAACCCGGTTTTGGCAGCACGACTATCGCGTCCTCGCATTCCTGCAAACGCTTCGTCAGCGCGTTCTTCCTGCGCTCCGTCGTGTCGCCCTTGAGGTAGAACGCTTGCGGGTGTATCAGTACTGTAACCATGCTGCCGCGTAGCAGCGCAAAGGATAAGAACCCGTCGGGCCAATTTTACAGTATGCCGAAGAAGAAAGCTGCAAAGAAAGGAAAGAAGATGGCCGGCTGCGTCTGCACAGTGTGCAGGTGTAGCCCCTGCAAGTGCTAGTCACTTTCGAGCACTTTTCTAGCTGGCGAGAATAGCGCTACCGCTAACCCAAGCCCTCCAAGCGCCATAAGTGTTGCGCTGAGCGACAGGTCTGCAGCGAACCCTACGAACGGGTTCGCTACTCCCCTGCCGAGCTGCCCTACCGCAGCGACCGTCGATCCGACTGTCGCCCTCTGCTCGCTCGGCATCAGCCTCTGCATGCTCGGCTGTAGGAACGCTTCTTGCGTCAGTCCGAACCCGCCTGCCAGCAGCAGCGAGCCCGCCAGCAGCGCCGCAGGTCCGTGCGCCGTCAGCAGCAATCCTGCTCCCAAAAGTCCCAGTCCGGTCAGCAATGGGAACAGTTGGGCAACCCGATGTGTCCCGAACCGCCTTTCCAGCCTTGGCATTGCTGTCAATACTGCGACCTCGGCTCCGGCCAAGGCCGCCTGCAGCAGGCCGAAGAACGCGACAGGGACTCCTGCCTGCATCAACGCGGCCTGGTTCAGCCACAGCACGAAGTATCCGACAGTGCCGACAGCAGCTGTTTCAAGTGCGAGCAGCTGGAGCTGCCTGTTCCGCCTGAAGTGCCCGAGCCCTTCTCGCATCAGCAACATCGAGTTCTTCCCTCCGTTTGAGCGCGGAGGCTCGACCAGGGCTGCAGCTGCCGCTACCGATAGAAGCACAGGAACCGCAGTCAGCAGGAAAGGCAGCCGTACGTCGGTGAACTGCGCGAGCAAGCCTCCCAACACGCTTCCTACTGCCAGGGTTACCAGATGCACCGTCCTGAGCCTGTTCACATACCTGCCCAGCTCATGCTCCTTCCCGGCAGCCTTGAGGCTGTCCACCAGCAGCGCATCGTCCGCGCCGTGGCCGAACGCCGCACCTAGCGCGAACAGCAGTTCACCTGCAAGGAACAGCTCGAAGCGGGGCGCCGCTGTGTATACCAGCACAGCCAGTCCTGTCACTAGCCCTGACAGCACCAATGCTGTCCTGCGGCCGAACCTGTCCGCCACCGCCCCTGTCGGGACTTCAAGGACGAACAGGGCCAGCATGAACACCGACTGCAGCACCAGCACCTGCGTCATGTTGAGCCCGCCCCACGACAGGTAGAACGGTATCAGCACTCCGCCCATCAGGTACAGGCTTGACAGCAGTTCGAATACCAGCAGCCTTTGAGGATTGCTTTCCGGCCCGCCCCGCAATAGCTACCAGCCAAACGCAAAAGATGCGCGAATGATGTAAGAACCGCGTTTGTGCCGATTAGAGCCGCATGACGGGCCGCAGCATTTCATGTATCGGCTTGTAGAAAGCAGTGCTGCCGCTCGAACCGAGGGTACTCATGACCCCGATCACAAACCAGTTCGAGCGTTGCATAACAATGGCTTCCTTCTGACAGTTTTTAAAACAGGCTGGTGGCCTTGACCTTCCTGATCATCCGCCTGATGAAGGCCGCCTTCATGTCACGGTACTTTAACCTCTCGCCACCGGCCTTCTTCGCTGCGCGCAACTTCAACGCGTAATACCTTGCAGCGGCCTTGGGATGCTTCCGCATGTAATCGCGGAACAGCAGCTTCTCCTTGCGCTCCGATGTACCCCTCCACGTGAGGTGCAGATGGAACCGGCGGCTCTTCGGCCCTTTCCTGAAGAATATCCTTTCTGGACCGCTGCCTGCCGGCCGATAAAGGTAGCCCGCCCCAATTAGCGCTTTCTTCAGCTGCAGCGCATGCTTCTCCGAGTGGGCAACCACAAGTATGTCAACGAAGTTCTTGCCGCCGAGCCCGGGCACCGCCGTGCTGCCGACGTGGTAGATTCCGACTTGGCCGAGCAGCCTCCTTAGCCTTTGCTTCTCCTGCTTGAACAGCAGAAGCATACGCCTGTCATACTTTCTGATGGCTACCGCCGGCATGCATCCGATTTGAACGGCTTCGGCTTTAAATAAAGCGCCAGCGAATTGGCCGTGTGTCCGACCTTCCGCTGGTCATGGAGCGCCTGCGTGACGTCAAAGCAGTCGTGTTCGACCTTGACGGCACCCTGCACGAGGGCTACATAGCGACTTCCATCTACCGCGGCATGCTCAGGCGGCCCGTTACAGGCACCAAGTTCACCATAGGAATGCTGCGCGGCCTGCCACCGGCCATACTCACCCGGAAGGACCGCTACTACCGCATCAAGCGTTTTTTGGAGAGCGTCAACAGGTGGGCCGGGATATCCAAATCCTTCGCATTCATGCGCGCCGAAGCACGCATCCGTGGCAAACCCATCATGCCTTCTAGGAAGCTTCTTGCAGCCGCACAGCGGGCAGGCAAACCGATATTTCTGGTCACCAGCGGCCCCGACATCGGCCCCATAATATATTCGCGCATGTACGACATCCGCGACTGGCTCGCCAACCCGGTCATCTATGAGAACGGCCGCATCAAGGACTTCGAAATGATGGTGCACCCGCGCGACATGCCCAAGAAAGCAGCGCAGCTGCTCGCAATACATGGGCTATCTGTCAAGGACTGCATGGTCGTGGCTGACAACAAGTACTACCTGCCGCTGCTGCAGAAGGCAAGGATCGCGGTCGCCAGCCCCAAGGCAGGCCGTGCGATGAAGAAGGCCGCCCACTATAGGCTTTAGCGGCGCCGTCTCGGCCGTTTCTGTTTAAGCACAGTCTTCTTTGCCCACCTGGTGTAACCCACGTAGAGCCCTGCGGCCACGATGACAGCGAGCAACGCCAGGATTGGCGACAGTGGCGCTACGGGCTGCTGCCCGGGCGTCACGCTCTCTGCCACTGGCAGTGTAGTTTCCGGCGGCTTCTCCGTTTCAGGCGGCACAGGAACTGGCGCAGCAGGCACTGGGAACGCAAGCCCTGTGATCTTCAGCGTGACATGGCTGAGTGTGAGGTTGACCACTGTTATCGCAATGTCGTTTACGCTGTCACCTGTCACGTCCACGTCCCTCGTTTCACCAAGCTTCAGCGTGACGTTGAAAGGGGCGCTGCTTATGGTTATTGTTGCGGTCTCGTTTGTCCATCTGACAGGCTTGATTGTATGGTTAATGCCCTGCAGCGTGAAAAGGATGCTGTCACCGGTAGCTAGCACTGTCTGCGCCTCGCCAACTGACTCTAGCTTCGGCGTGATATCCTCTACCTTGCCTCGGGTCGGCGCTCCGGCCACGCCGCCTCCGCCGCCTGTGCTTCCCCCGGAGGGCGGGGCCGCGGTTACGGTCAAGAAGCGCGTCAAGCTGCCGGAAGTGTAGTTATTGTCGCCCGGCCAAACAGCGGTGTAGTTCCACAGGCCCTCGCCGGGCGCATCGTTGACCTGCATCGCCGTGCTGTTAACTATGAGCGTGCCATTCCTGTATATCTGCGAAAGCTGTACCGAAGGCGCAGCAAGGGTGATGTTGAACGTCGCACTGGTCAGCGTCTGATTCGCGTCCACCCCGTTGATGAACAGACCCAGCGGCGGGCTGGAAGACTTGATGACGCTGTAAGCAAACGGGTCAGTCGCGTTCTGGTTGCCACCGCTGTCAATCGCGTACATCATCCATGTGAAGTTGCCGACCGGCAGGACCTGACCGAAGCTGTAGATGCCGCCGCCCAGGCTGGTCGTGCTGTAATTTACCAAGCTGTTGCTGAAGTTGCTCTCAAACAGGACGGTGGAGATCATGCCATTATCCGTCCATGTCACGTTGAACGAGTTGACGCTGCCATACGTTGCCGGGCTGGCTGGCGCGCTGGAATTGGTCCACCACCGCGGTGGCATTCCGTCTGTTATGGTGATTGAAATGGGGACATCGGCCAGGTTAGAACCGCCGATGGACAGCGTGCCGTTGTAGTTCCCGGCCGCCATCCCGCTTGTGTTGGCTGTCACGTTGAACTTGAACACCTCGCTCGATCCGACTGTCGGTGTTGAATTGGATGCATTGATTATTGTCCATGCGCTCTCGTTGAACGTCTGGACGCTCAATGCATAGCTCCCTGTCGCGCTGCCGGTATCCGTGCACACGGCAGCGACCAAGCTGTTTACTTCAGGCTTGTTCAGCGCATACCACACCGGAAACATCACTATCTCTTCGCTGGTGCTGTTGTGATGATCGGATAACCTAAGCTCGTTCGTCTCTGTTATGAGCGTAACAACCTTGTCGCCGTTGTCGGCCTTCCACTCGTACAAGAAAAGGCTCATATCGACCGAGGAATCCGTCCAATTCAGGCTCATGTTGACATAGCGAGTGCTGAGGTCGGTCATGTTCAGACCTATGGAAGCGTTATAGTTACCCAAGTCATAGTTCCGGCAGTTGCCTGGCGTAGCCGGCGTCCCTGTCGCAGTCTGGCTCGCCTTTGACGAGACCGTGCGCCCCTGGATGCTCAAGTTGCGGCTGAAGTCGTCATTTGTCATATTGAACTGTTGTTTTAGCAGGGTACCCGCCTCCGCTGTGACCGTCCAGTTGGCCGGCCCGATGCTCATATTCTGCAACAAATTCACTGTCAAGTTAAAGCTCTCCGCGCTGCCGAGCGTGAAAGCGTGCACGGCCAGCCAATAGATTGCATTCTGTGGCTGGTTCCAGCTGACGTTCTCCGTGATACCTGGCGGACCATAACCTGAAGTATTTACAGTGATGCCCCAGCCGTCCTGCTGCGTGAACAAGTAGAGGTCGAGGTCCTTTGAACCGCTGCTCCAGTTCAACCGTCCGTCCAGCAAGGTGGCATTATATCCGGGATCCACCGGATAGAGCAGGAAGTCCCCGAAGGGTATGTTGTTCGAACCCCACTGATCGTTCACGCTGCCGGTAATCAGCCCGCTTCCGACCAGCGGCACGCTTATTGCTGAAACTGTCCTGAGCGTTTCGGAATTGTTGGCTGTTATGTTTATTGCACCGCCATAGACCCCCGGCCGCTGGCCGGCCGGCACGCTTATGTTCAATGTGATCGTGGAGTTTGCATTGGCAGCCACTGCTATGCTCGTGACAGGGCTGCCGCCGGAGAAGAACGTCATGTTGCCCGCCTTGAGAAGTAATGCCCCTTCGTGGTCGGTCAGGTCGCTGCTGCTAAGCGTTAGGTTGAGCGGGATGCTCTCGCCATTGGTCACTGTCACTGTCTGAGTGGCCAGCTGCCCGGGCCTGACCAGCGTCTCCCACCGCTCCGTATCGGCGGTCAGGTTGTTGAACGCCGCCCTCGTGACATTTATCTCGCCTGCCCCTTGCGCGAACGTGTGCGCCCCTAAGTCATTGGAAGTGAGCATCAGCAGCCTCCTGACCTGCGCTGGTGTGAGCCCTGGCCTGGCCTGCAGCAACAGCGCGGCTGCACCGGATACGTGTGGCGTGGCCATGCTCGTTCCGCCCTGAACGACATAGCCGCCGCCCATCTGCGTGGAGTTTATGCTCACTCCCGGCGCAACGACGTCCGGGTCCACCCTGCCGAAGTCGGACGGCCCACGATTGCTGAAAGGGGCCACGAAATCATCGGACTGGCTGACCGTCCCCGCATCATTAGCGGCGCCGACCGTGATGACCTGCCGTGCATCGCCAGGATACGAAATGGTACCTGTCCCTGGCCCGCCGTTGCCGGCCGCTATCACCACAATCAACCCTCGTGCCACGGCCGCATCGGCTGCTAGGCTCACCGGGTTTGTACCGTCGTTCATCTCAAGCTGCCCGCCGATTGATACGCTCGCTATCTGGGCACCGTTCTCTACCGCCCACTCCATGCCTGCTATTATCGTACTGGTCGGGCAACTCCCTGACGAATCGCACACCTTGACAGCCTGCAATGAGGCACCCGGTGCAACTCCTCTGATATCGCCGTTGGCCGCTACTATTCCCGCGACATGCGTGCCGTGCCCGTTGTCATCTGTTGCATTATCATCGTTGTTGACGAAATCGTACTGCTTGGCAACCTTTCCCTGCAAATCCGCGTGGCTTTGATCGATTCCTGTGTCAATTACTGCTACAGTTATCCCGCTGCCATTGTAACCTGCATCCAACAAAGAGCCGGCGCCAGTGGCGTTGGCCGAGGTCTGCAACTGTATTGTCGCGCCAAGGTCCTCGACAACGTGCAGCACTGTATCGGGCAGGACTTTCTTGATGCGCCCCTGGCTGGCAAGGGCCTTCAGCTTCTTGGCCGGTATGTCCGCGGAAACTGCATCTATGAGCTTGTAATCATGCTTGATGTGCCCGCCCTGGTTTATCACGTCGATCTCTGCACCCCTGTCGAGCAGGATTATGACCGGGACTACCTCGTCAGGCTGTGTTGCTGCTATTTTTTCAAGGCTCTTGCTGAGCTTCCCTGGCGGAGGTTCAGCAGCAATGTCCTTGGAACCGTTCTCTATCTTCGCGGCAGCAAGCGGTATGCTCAGCAATAGAAGTGCGAGCACCGTCAGGGCAAGCAGGCGCATAAATCCTATAGGGAAAAGGCGTTAAAATAAGACTGTTACTGCGCCCTGCTGACCGTTATCTCTATCGTGCTGACGTTCAGCTTATCGCCGTTGTCGCCCTGCACTTCCTCGGTGCCTATCTTTATGCCGTTAATCTCGCTTCCGGATGCGAACTTCCTTCTTACAATCTCTGCGATATCCACCGCGTGGCTTATTGCCCTACCGCGGGCCTTCAGGACGACCTCCTTCTTGCCGTCGTTGAACTGCGTCATGCACGCCAAAACGTAGCTCATCGCAGGCTTCTTGCCCACGAAGATGACGTTGCTTGCTGGATCCACTGGCATCACTAGCACCTCCGGTTGCTGATTGTGTTGTTGTTTCGCTGGTTGTTATGGGACACAAAGGCTTATATGCCTGTGCAACTGCAGACGCGTTTGCACTTCACTGCGTCTCCACTCGTGCCGAAGTACTTGTCGCACAGCTTCTGCAGGGTGTCCTCGCCCTTGACCACCTTGCCGTCGTCCGTCACGTCTATGCTGACATCTACATCGGACGGTGCGGTCTCGACGCATCCGCGGTTGACCAACGAGGTGCAGGCAGTGCCCTTCTCAAGCTGTACCTGGAGCGGCACGCCGCTCCTGATGCCGAACGTGAACAGCGCAACGAGCCCAAGCAGCACGATTACCGCTATGGCTATTATCACCATCACGTTGACCGGCAGCTCTATTCCTTTCTTTGCCATGCGCCCTGTTTGCCCAAGTCCGAATATAAAGCTACCGCTCAAAGACTGGCAAAGGTGCAGTTGAGAGTGAAGCTGAGCTTCAGCGGCTCGGCCGGGTCGGTTATGTTCACGTCATAGAGCAGCTGTTCACCGATGCTTGCGTTGAAGACCTGGCTGATGTGCGTGCCGATCTTGCTCTCGCCTAGCGTTATTGAATTGCAGTTGTAGGCCAGTTCCCGCCCTTCGGACACCAGCTTGAAGTAGCTAGTGCTGACAGTTCCCTCGAACGCTCCCTGCGCCGTCAGCTGCACCTCAGGGTTGGCCAGTTTGCTCGTTACGCTGAACGGCATCTGCCCGCTGTAATGGAAACCGGTATCGCTGAGGTCGTCTATCTTCACCTCCGGCACGCTCCATTCTATCAGCCTGCCCTCCAGCCCGTCGATACTGACCTTCCTCAACTGCGACCTCATGCCGCTTTCGAGCGCTCCTACCAGCGGCGCGTCCTTTGGCTCGCCGGGTTCCCATACCGGCGTACCGCCGCCCTTCAGTGCGATGTCCTGTACCACCATCTCCGCATCCACCATGGATGCCGCCTGTATCGCCCTCTTGAGCTTCTCGGCCCCGTGCATGCTGGACCAGACCTCCACCGACCCGCTGACTATGTTGACCTGGTCGCCGGTCTTGAACG
>Ga0315277_10010922_pt1 | contig 11465 bp, 6 predicted proteins | sample YL17G05_15_MG_FD_203695 | JGI IMG/M metagenome (GOLD analysis project Ga0315277, IMG submission 203695) | Sediment microbial communities from Yellowstone Lake, YNP, Wyoming, USA - YL17G05_15 | ecosystem: Environmental > Aquatic > Freshwater > Lake > Sediment | place: USA: Wyoming | collected...
CCACTTGTGCCGGGTCAGTTGGCTGAACTGTTCCGGAAGATTCAACCGGATGCATTGATTCACACGGCGGCCACGGCGGATATTGATTTCTGCCAGCAGCATCGTGAGGTGGCGTGGGCGGTCAACGTTGAGCTCACGCGAACGCTCGCGGGTCTTTGCGCCGACTCCGGAGCCAAGCTTGTGTTCTGCTCGACGGACACAATTTTTGACGGCGAACACGCGCCGTATCGCGAAGACAACCTGCCCCGTCCGGTGAACTTCTATGCGGAAACGAAAGTTGAAGCGGAGCGCACCGTGGCGGACCTCGGCGCGCAGGCGGTGATCGCGCGCCTCTCGTTGGTGGTGGGCCTGCCTTTCCTCGGCGCGGGCAACTCCTTTCTGCCCCGCATGATCGCTGCTTTCGCAGAGGGGCGAACGGTTGCCGTACCGGAACACGAAGTTCGGACGCCCGTGGACGTGGCGACTGTTGGCCGCGCGTTGCTTGAGCTCGCCGCCGGCGAACACCATGGCGTTTTCCATTTGGCCGGAAAGGACCGGCTCAACCGCTACGTGATGGCCCAGCAGATCGCTGAACGATTCGGTTTCTCAAAGCAACTGGTCGTGCCTCAAGCGCCAGCCGCTTCCCCCGGTCGCGCGCCGCGGCCCCGCGATGTTTCGCTCGACAACGCGAAGGCTTGCGCCAAGCTGAAGACGCCGATGCGCACGTTCGACGACGCCTTGTCGCTGATTCTGGAAACCGCCGCCAGCAAACCAACATGAGTTCGCCACAAATCAGATTCGACCTTCAGATCAAATACGGCTCCGAATACGGACCGGAGGAAGAACGCGCCATCCTGGAGGTGCTGCGCCAGGGTGCTCCCACCAGCGGCGAAGCGTGCATCCAATTCGAGAAGGACTTCGCGGCCTACTGCGGCGTGGCCCATGCCCGCGCCGTTAGCAACGGCACCGCGGCGCTGTTCCTTTCGCTGTTGGCCCTGGGCATCAAGCGCGGCGACCGCGTCCTCACGACGCCAATGACCTGGATCGCCACTGCCGCCGCCGGCGCCACGCTCGGCGCAGAAGTGGATTTCGTGGACATTGACCCCGAGACCTGCAACCTCGACCCGCGCCAGCTTGAGGCGAAGATCACTCCGAACACCAAAGCGATTCTGCCCGTGCATCTCTACGGCCAGTGTTGCGACATGGACGAGATTCTTGCCATTGCCAGGAAGCACGGTGTCGCGGTGGTCGAGGACGCCTGCCACGCGGTCGGCGCCGAATACAAGGGCCGCAAAGCCGGCAGCATGGGCGCGACTGGCTGTTTCAGCTTCCACGAGCAGAAGAACATCTCGACGCTTGGCGAAGGCGGCATGGTGGTGACGAACGACCCGGCAATCTTCGAGCGGGTGGCGCTCTACCGGTCGCACTGCACGCGCGTTTATGGCCGAAGCACGAAGTATTGCTCGCTCGACGAAACGCGCTTCCCGATGGGACAGCGCTTCTGGTTCCAAGACTTTGATGATTGCGGCTACAACTTCCGCATGACTGACGTGCAGGGCGCGGTGGGCGTGGTGCAATTGCGCAAGCTGGACGCGCTGAACCAGCGTCGCATTGACAACGCCGCCTATCTCTCCGCCGGTCTGCGCAACTTGCCAGGAATCACTCTTCCGATTGTGCGCGCCGGGAACAAACACGTGTTCCATCTTTACCCGATCCAAATTGACGCGGCGAAGTTCGGGCGCACGAAGGACGACTTCATCCACGCGATGTATTACGAGTGCGGCGTGAAGGCAGGCACGCATTACACGCCGCTGCACTACGCAACCGCGTTCAAGAACCGTGGCTTCCGCAAAGGCCAATTTCCGGTCGCGGAGGCCGTGGCGGAACGGCTTGTTACGCTGCCGATCAACCCGCGGCAAACGCGCGAAGCGCTCGATTACTTGATCGAGAGCGTCCGGGCCATGCACCGTGGCTAGCGCGTCTCCTACCGCGGTCCTGAAGCCGCTGTCACGCGAACAAGTTTCGTGGCGCTGGCGCATCCTCGTCGCCAGCTACATGGGGTATGGCGGCTATTACCTTACTCGGAAGACGTTCACGATCTGCAAGACCACGATCGCGAATGACCTCGGCTGGCAGCTTGGAGACACGGCGCACATCTGGACCGCTTACCTCGTAGCCTACATGCTGGGAATGTTCCTGAACAGTTTTATCGGGAGACGCTGGGGGCCGCGCGTTTTGCTGCTGGGCGGGTTAGGGCTTTCGCTCGTGCTCAACGTGATTTTCGGTTTCGCCAACTCGTTTCCGACCTTTCTCGTTTTCATGTTCTTCAACGGGTTGGTGCAGGCGAGTGGTTGGCCCGGGACGGTTGGGGCGGTGGCTCATTGGCTTCGCCCGGCCGAACGCGGCGCGATCATGGGCGTCTGGTCCACGAACTACCTCGTCGGGAATATCATCGTCAAATCCATCGGCGGCTATCTGCTCGGCGCTTATGGCTGGCGCTGGTCGTTTTGGGGTTGCACGTTGTTGAGTTTCGCGATCTGGTGGCTGCTTTTCTTCTGGCAACGCAACCGGCCCCAGGATGTCGGCCTCGCTCCGATCGTCGAAGAGCAGGCCACGGAATCGCGCGCCGTGCAAGCCTCACAGGCAGAGCGCGTCACGCTGAGACAATACGTCCGGTTGGCGGGAAACCCGCTCGTGCTGGCGATGGGCGCGAGTTATTTCTGCATCAAGTTCCTTCGCTACGCCCTCGACTCCTGGCTGCCTGCGTTCCTGAATATCCAGGGCTTGGATGTCGCCCGAGCGAGTTACTACTCGTCGGTGTTTGACTACGCTGGCGCCGGCGGTGCGATTCTCGCCGGGTGGGCACTCAACCGTTGGTTCAAAGGAAACTGGGCGGCGGTTTGTGCCTGTATGGCGACGGGTGTGATCGTCGGCTACGCCGCAGTCATTCAATTCGGTGGCAATCCTATCGCCGTTGCATTTTGGTTCGGGCTTGTTGGGTTCATGCTTTACGGACCCGACACGTTGATTTGCGGCGCGGCCTCGGTGCAGGTTGCCGGCGAAGTCAATGCCGTAGCCGTAGCCGGCTTGGTGAACGGCATGGGCAGCATAGGCTCGGTGGTCCAGGAGGAAGTCATCGGTTGGCTCGTGCGCGGCGACAAACAGATCGGGATGCGCAACACCAATTTGCTGGCGCTGGCGATGAGCATCCTCATGGCCGTGCTCTTCGCCGCAACCGCCTGGCACTTGCATCGGCTCGCTGCGAAACAACGCCGCCGAACCGCTGCCCCGTAAGCTACCTCTTCCCACGGACTCGAATGAATACGAAGATTCTCCTGACGGCACTCGTGGGAACGCTTGCCACGTGGCCCGGTGCGGAAGCTGGCCCGGTCGAAAACTTCGTGGACTACTACCGGCCGATTGAGGGCGGGTGGGAGATTTCGATTTCTGGCAACTCGCAAGCGCGGACACCCGCAGCCGGCTCGCGCATCGGCGTCGTCGAGGGAAACGCCCGGCTGCATCGCCGGCCGCTGTATCCGCCGGCGGACAAAACGTTGGTGTGGACGGCGGAGGAGTTGGCAAAGCTCGAACGTTGCGGCTTCCGGCCGCTTGTGCTCGCTTACAATGAACCGCGGTTTCTATTCGACTTCCATTCCGCAGGTGGCTTGCTTGGCCATCTGCAAGTCGGTCTTACAAGCGGCGGCGCCAGCAAGTGGTTTCACCAGTGGTCCGACATCACGGTCCGCTATGTGGATGGCCGCATGGAATACACACTCCGCGATGAGGCGTTTCCGGGCGCGGTGGTGAAACTGGTCGCGCTGCCGTTGGCCGACTCGGTTGGCTTGGTTTTGAAGGTCTCCGTTTCGGGATTGAAAGCTCCGGAATCGCTGGTTTGGGCTTACGGCGGCGCTTCGGCGTTTTTCACGAACTACGCGATGGATGCGCCGGAGTTTCGCTTCGCGCCGCAGCAATGCGCGAAGGATTTCATCCGGTGCGACGAAGACGGTTTCGAGCTCAGTCGCGCATTCGACAAATCGGATGTCTATGTGAATGAGATTTTCGCCGCCGCGCGTTACCTGACAAACTGGCAGGCGGTGATTCGCGGCGGGAGCTCGTGGAAGGGCAGGACTGGCTTTGGCAGGCCAGAGGGGTTCACAAACTCGCCGCTTGCTCTAGCCAACGGCGTTGAACTGGCGCCCGGCTCTGGCTTCTCTCAGAAATCAAATTGCGCCGCTGTGCAGTCCGTTCCGCTCACCGGCGCAATCAGCGATGGCTTCATCGTCGTCGGCATGGGCGGGAGAATCACCGCAGACCTGCGCTCACCGGAAAACGCGTGGCGCAAGGCCGAAGTGCGCCAGCAATCCATTGCCCGCCGCGTCGTCACCCACACGCCCGATCCGTATCTCGACGCCGCCGTGCGCATGATGGCCTTCGCCACTGAGGGCACTTGGGGGGACTCGGCCTTCGTTCACGGCGGCTGGTCGTGGCGGTTCGCCTACCTCGGCTGGCGCACCTGGTACGGCCCGACGTGCTACGGCTGGACTGACCGCGTGCGGCGCTCGATTCAAAACCACACCCGGCTCGGCTTGGTGCGAGAAGGCCCGGATGCCGGCGCGCTCGGCTCGTTGCTCGAATACAACCCCGGCGTTTACTACAACATGAACGAGGTGTTTCTCGACCACGTCCGGCAATATTTCGATTACACGAACGACCTCGATTTGATGCGTGAAATCTTTCCTGTGCTGATTGGAATCCTGGATTGGGAAAACCGACGGCTGCAACCGGGCAACGAGTACCTCTACGAGAGCGCCCTCAACACTTGGATCAGCGATTCGCACTGGTACATCCAAGGCCAATGCACGCAGGCTTCGGCCTACATGCTGGGCGCAAACCGCTTTGTCGCGGATTTGGCGCGGCGTCTCGGCAAAGACCCGACACCGTTCGAGGAACGCGCGCGGCGGATTCGCGCGGCGATGCAGGAGAAGCTGTGGCAGCGGGACGCCGGCGTCTTCGCTGAATACCTCGACACTCGCGGTCACCGACTGCTGCATCCAGAGCCGGAATTGGCGACGATTTATCATGCGGCGGAATTCGGCGCGGCGGATGCGTCCCAGATTTATCAAATGTTGCGTTGGGCGGACACGAACTTGCGGCACGAGACGACGCCCGGCAGCGGCAAACTGGTGTGGAGTTCCAACTGGTATCCGAATCGCGGGCGCAGCTACACGCACAGCACCTACGAGATGGCTTACGGCGAGGAACTCAACCTCGCTTTGACGGACTACCTGGTCGGACGCGCGGACGATGCCTACGCGATTTTGCGGGCCACGCTTTGCGGTATCTTTAATAGTCCCACGCCAGGAGGTTTATCCTGCCACGCATACGCCGATGGGCGGCAGCGCGCGAATGACGAGTTTGCCGATGCCAGCAGCATGTGGGGCCGCGCGGTTGCCGAAGGACTGTTCGGCATTAAACCGAAGCGGCCGGACGGAGTTGTCGAGCTAAGTCCGCAATTTCCGAAGGACTGGGACCACGCAGAAATTGACGCGCCGCATTTCTCCTACCGCTGGCAGCGCAAAGGCGGCACGATCTCAATCGAGTGGAAGTCGCCGGTTGAAACGCGTGTGAAATTGAAGCTGCCTTTGCGCGCGGAAACGGTCCAGGCAGTCCGCGTGGACGGCAAACGCGATAGGTTTGGAATCGCGTCGGGCTTTGATGGCCTGAGTTGGGTCAACACCGAAACCCCTGAGGCCACATCTGGGCATATCCAGGTCGCGTTCACACCGCAAGCCTCGCGACCGGCCGAGAAGTTGAACATCGCGCCTTCGATGCCGACACCTTCGCCGCGACTTTGGAAACAGCCGCAAGCCGGCGACCACGATTTGCGTCAGTGGACGTTGATTGACATGTCCGGGACGTTCAACGATTCGGTGACGAATGTTCTGCGTCGGGTGAGCGAAACCGCCAAGCCACCGCCCGCGTCCGTCAGCCAAGTGAACTTCGGTTACTGGCGCGATCATCTTCTTCAATACCACGGAAGCCGCAACCAAGAGATCAGTGACGCCGCGTGGCGGAACAAAGTCGGAGCGGACGGCACAGCGTGGACGACCGACGGCATTCCGTTTGCCACGCGCAAGGCCGGCCCGAACATCGGTGTCGTGACCCTGGCCGGCGGCTACCCGACGCGACTCGATTTTCCGGTGAAGTCCGGTGGGCAGGCGCTTTACGTGATGCTCAGCGGCATGACCTTTCCGGTGCAAAGCCACGTCGTGAACTTGCGCCTGACGTTGCGTTACGCTGATGGGCAGGAGCATCACGAGGATTTGGAAAACCCGTTTGGCATTGGCGATTGCTGGAGCACCTGGTGCGGGCGTTTCCACGACACTGTGGCCAACGGCTTTGAAAACATCGGCGGACGTTCCGGCCCGGCTGGCTCGTCACAGGTGGCCGAACTTACCCAACCGGTGGCGCTCGATACCGAGGCGCATTTGCTGGCCTTGCCACTGCGCGCTGGAGTTGAACTCAACCGCGTCGAGCTGGAAGCCATCGCCAACGACTGCATCTTCGGCATCATGGGCGCGACCATCTTGAGATGAGCACCACGGCTGGCTTGACCGGCGGCTTTCCGCCTGTTTTCTTGGCCGCATGATTCGCCCTGCACATCCTGAGAGTTCTTTTTGCCGATTCACTCCCCCGAGCTTCATCTTCGTCTCGCTGCTTTCGCTCTTGGCATTATCCCCGGCGATGGTAGCAGGCGAACTGCGGATCGAGCGGATGTTTGGGCCGGGAATCAAGACCGGCCCGTACAAACACCCGGCGCGCATCGAAGCGCTGGCGAACGGCGACCTCTATGTCGTCTATTACGGCGGCGAAGGTGAATACGCGGTGGACACGGGTGTCTTTGGATCGCGCCTGAAGCACGGCAGCCGCAAGTGGACAACCCCGACGCGCATTGCGCACGACCCGTTTCGCTCGCTCGGCAACGGCGTGGTCTGGCAGGCGCCGGACGGCTTGGTGTGGCTGTTCTACGTCGTGCGTTACGGGGAGACGTGGTCCACCTCTCGCGTGCAGGCTAAAGTCTCGCGCGACAACGCCGCGACGTGGTCAGATGCATTTCCGCTTGTCAGTGATGAAGGCATGATGGTGTGCAACAAACCCATCGTCCTGCACAACGGCGATTACCTGCTGCCACTTTACCATGAGACCGGCAACAACACCGAGTTCACGGCCTCGGACAGCAGCGGACTGTTCCTCCGCTATGACGTGAAGAAGAAGGAGTGGAAACAAACCGGCCGCATCCGTTCGGCCACCGGCAACATCCAGCCGGTGCCGGTTGAGGTGCGCGATGACTTTCTCATCGCCTACGTCCGGCGCGGCGGCAACTTCGAACCCACGACTAACGGCTGGACGATCCGCGCCGAATCGCACGACGGCGGCTGGACGTGGAGTGAGGGTGTGAACACGCAATTCAAAAACCCGAACGCCGCGGTGGACTTCATCAAGCTGCGCAGCGGGAATTTGCTGCTCGTGTTCAATGACAGCATGAACGAGCGCACTCCGCTCACCGTCGCGCTCTCATCGGACAACGATCAGACTTGGCCGTGGCGTCGCAACGTGGCTGAAGGCCCCTACGACTACGCTTATCCGATGGCGGTGCAGACGCGCGACGGCAAGATTCACCTGATCTTCACCTCGCACGAGCGCACGATTGTGAACCACGCGGTGCTCGACGAGGATTGGATCAAACAGGGCGGGCCGGTGAAGAGCTGGCTGCCGGGATGAAATGGCGTAACCCCGTCGAAGCCAGGCGAGATCAATGGGTGATGACACGGAGCCCGCGATGGGCCAACATTACGCGGGGATGGACGAGAGCGGGCAAGCGCTTCGGGCGGCAGCTTTTCGGCAATTTCGCACGCGTAGGGACGACGCGGGTGTTCTGGCGCAATCTGTCCCCGGCGTTTTGTGCCGTTGTTGGGGGTCGCCAAAGGTGCGGGTGACATTCCCCAAAGCCCCAGAGTGGAGACGAAATGACGGGCCGCAACGGTTTCAACGCATTGAAAGCTCGGGGCGCTCCTCGTGAAAAAACCGTTCGAGATAAGCCAACGACGCTGCGGGAGGAATGAACCGGGTCGCTGTGTTTCTCAACCAGCAAACCGCCGGATTCTGCCGCTGGCAGAAACGTCCGAAACGAAACGACGCGTTCGTGATTCGGGCGGCACGAGGTTGTCGGCGTTTCGCGTATGCGCGCAGAGCTGATTCCTTGTTGGTGGCGCGCCGCAATTGATCGGCGAGCACCACGGCGTCCTCCATCGCCTGACACGCGCCCTGGCTCAGATTGGGCGTGGTCGGATGCGCCGCGTCCCCCAGGAGGGTAATGCGGCCGCGACCTCACGCGCGAATGGGCAGACGATCCGCGATGTCGTTGCGCAGAATCTCCGGCGTCGCCGCAATGACCGACGGGATCGGCTCGTGCCAAGTGGAAAAAAGTTTCTGCGCATCGGCTTTGCGTCCGTGCGCGCCATCCACACCGTTCGGAGGTTCATTGTGCGTGGTCCCCGAAAACAATCCTCCGCGACCGCGATGATAAACCGAGAACCGCCTGCCCCGTCCCCAGGTCTCGAATGCCGTGGCAGGCGCGAGCGTGACGCGGTCAAGCGTTGCCACACCACGCCAGCAAGTGTAGCCCGCGTAGCGTGGCGACGCGTCGCCGAACAGTTGGGAGCGCACGACGGAATCCAATCCGTCGGCACCGATGACAAAATCGGCTCGCGCCTCGCCGCCATCCTCGCCGCCATCGGCGAACTGCGCGATCACTTGGCTGGTGCTTTCCTCAATCCCGACGCAGGGTGAACGCAAATGAACGCGACTGGGATCATCGGTACGGATCAACTCGCGCAGCAAATCTGCCCGATGCATAGAAACGCCGCCCGGAACGCCGAACCGTTTTTCCGCCCGCCCCAGCGGCGTCACCGACAGCACGTGGCCTGTTGCAGTTCGGATTCCGAGTCGGGCGACCCTGGAGCCAGTGGCCATCACCCGTTCTGCTGCACCCAGTCGCTTGAGCACGATCAACGCGTTTGACCAGAGCGTGAGGCCCGCGCCCACCTCGCGCAGTTCTTCCGCCTGTTCGTGGACCTAGCAAGCAATCCCGACGCGCGCCAGCGCAGCGGCCATTGCCATGCCGCCGTTACCGCCGCCGATCACAGTTCCGTGCATGTGCTCTTGAAAACGGCGCCCAAACAATTCCTGATCTCTCGCCGTGCAACCGATCCGTCGTTCAGAACTGGCACCGGGAATCACTGCGCCCGGGGCAACCCGGCCATCAGCCAATCGTAGTCGGCGCGGTCACCGCCTGGTTGGATCGCGCCGGCGTCGCCCGGACGTTTCTCCTTGGGCGCTTTCCAGCGGCGATGTTCGGTGTGACCGTCGGCGAAGCTCAAATTGCAGCCCTGGCCGTGACGGCTCGTGGGGATGTGCCCCCAACGCTCGTTCAGGTACGGCCAGTTAATCGCGAAGGACGGGCCGTCATGAGATGCTTCGTTAGGCTCCACAAACACCCAGACGCGCGAGGGAGGTGGGACGAGGATGGCCGAGAACTTTTGCACGCGGATGTACGGGGGCGCAGTGGGTCCGGTGTAACCGCCGGTCGCGCTGAGGGAGGTCGAGATCGCAAAACTGCGGATCACTGGGGCCGTCTGACCACCGGCGAGTCTGACCGTCAAGCGATCTCCCGGACACCGATAAACACCGGGGGCGCCGGTATAACCATAAAGCATGCCCGAGGTGATGTTGGTCAGATCAACATCAAGCGCCGCATTTCCCAGCACCCACGATCCGGGACGGCCCCGGGCGGTGCCGTCGTCCAGCAGCCAAGGGCGCGGGAGCACCTCGTCATGATCGTCCGTGTACATTGTCCACGCGAGCTGCAATTGCTTGAGGTTGCTCAGACACGCGATCGCTTGCGACTTCCCTTTTGCTTTGCTCAACGCCGGCAAGAGCATCGCCGCCAGGATCGCGATGATGGCGATGACCACGAGCAGCTCGATCAGCGTGAAGCCGCTCCCGGCCGTCCGGAGGCACTGGGGCCGGCGGCAGCCGGCCGAGCGCGCAGCGCGAGCCGGTCCGGGTCTGGCGGTCAGGTTCATGCTTGGCAGAGTTTCGTTCATCTTGGACTGCTTTGCAAAGTCACAGACACTACTGGCGGGCTCTGGCGCACACACGGTGTTTGCCGCCAAGACGCGCCCTCCGCTCACGCGAGCGGAAATGCGCTGCGCCGCGTCAGTGGCTCAAGGCGCGGTAGAAACGGCGGCCTTCCGGAGCCGATGCCGGGTCGGAAAGCTTCACGCGGTCGCTGGTGTTGGTCCTGATCCACGGCGTCCAGGTGCCGGAGTCCGGCGAGACTTGAATCTCGTAGGTCGCCCCTGCGCGGCCCAGCAACTCGAACTGAAATTCGCCATTCCCGCTCACGCCCAGCGCGGTCAACACAGGCAACCTTGTCACGCTGATCTGCCAGAGGTCCCAATCGCCCAGGCCACCACTGCGGTCAGAACCGAAGTAGAGTGTGGTTCCGTCAGCGGAAATGGCGTGCGGTCGCGCGCGGACCGTAGGCTCGGCGATGGCGCGAATCCGGACGGGCGGGTCGAACGGCGACGCGGTTGTGGCGCGTTTGGCAACCCAGGCGTTGCCTGTCCCGGGGTTCGCGCGATCGGACATGAAGAAGAGCAACAGGCCGTCTGTGGAGAGGCACGGGAATACATCATAGTTCGCCGTATTCACTGGGGCTCCGAGGTTGCGCGCGGGCTCCCACGGCGACAAGCGATTAGTCCGCGTGCTGATCCAGATGTCACCGCCGCCCAATCCGCCAGGCCGGTCAATGGCACCGAAAAGCAAGGTGAGACCGTCCGCCGTAATCGAGGGTCCAAACTCCTCCCAGGCGCTGTTGACCGCCGGCCCAAGGTTCACCGGCGCACCGAATGGATCGGTGGGCGTTGGCCGGGTGGCGACCCAAATGTCCCCGCCCCCGGCGCCTCCGGCTCGGAAGCTCTCGAAGTAGAGCGACAATCCGTCCGGCGAAATCCTGGGACTGCCGTCGTCCCATGCGCTGTTGACGGGAGCACTCAGGTTAACCGGCGCGCCCCAAGGCGAAGCTGCTGTCGGCCGCGTGGACCTCCAAATATCAGTGGATCCAGAGCCGCCAGGTCTGCCGGACTCGAAGAAGATCGTAAGCCCGTCCGTGCTGATGCTGCACTCATCCTCAAAAGCACTGGAGTTCAGCGCGGTCAGGTTCGTCGGCACGCCAAAGCGCAGTTCAAGACCACCCAGGTTCACGACGTTCGTGGGAAGCACCGAGAGCCAGGCCACCCGGCTGGTGACAGAGCCGCCATCGTTGCTCACCACCACCGAATACGGGCCGGCGTTGGTGAACTGCACGTTGAGCAGGCTGAGGCTGGTGTTGGTTTTGTCGAGGAGCTCGGTGCCGTTGAGGC
>Ga0315277_10010926_pt1 | contig 11463 bp, 7 predicted proteins | sample YL17G05_15_MG_FD_203695 | JGI IMG/M metagenome (GOLD analysis project Ga0315277, IMG submission 203695) | Sediment microbial communities from Yellowstone Lake, YNP, Wyoming, USA - YL17G05_15 | ecosystem: Environmental > Aquatic > Freshwater > Lake > Sediment | place: USA: Wyoming | collected...
TATGATGTAGGGAACATGAATTGCCAATATCTCTCTGAATGGAATCCTAAGGATATAATCCAGAAACAATTCCAGAAAGAGATAGAAAAGAATAAACACGTGCGATAATATCGTCTTTTTTTCCGCCTTCTTCCACATATATCCCAATAACGTGATAGCGAAAGGAACTATCAGAGAAATGACGATACCACCAGACACACCCACAAGTCGCATATCGCCAAGTTTTGTTGCAATATACAAAGCACTTACTGAAATATTGAAAATCACAGAGGAGCAGATGAAGATAACATCCATTGATTTATTCATACTCATTTGGTAGTTTTTATTCCGCTAATCAAGTTTGTTGTTTGGCAGAATCAGTTCGGCTATAACTTTTCCGTCCAAAGACTCCTCCCTGCCAATTGTTCGATTCAAAATCCCTTAAATAATGGAATGAGAAAAGCATTCATATGACACAAATCTTTGCGAAATGCCCAAAGTGCGGAACTGAAACAAAAGCGAAAAGAAGTACACGATGGCGAATGTGTGCAGAAGGAGACTGCGAATCCTGCGGTGTTCATTTTACAACAGCAGCTTTCTGGCAATCAAAATAACCCTATACATAATGAGTTAGCACGGAGAAGACCATATTCATAAAGTAAGTTGCCAAGGTCAAAAAGCCCCACTTCTTGTCAAACCTGATACTATATCCGATTAGCCCCCAGAGTCCAACATAGTAAAGCAGAACATAAGGTCCGACGATAGCTGTGCTTCGGAATTCAAATGTTAATACATAATCAAGAATGAGATCGACGATGAAAAATAGAAGAATTGGAATGAGCAGATACGCTTCCCATTTGTCTCTTTTGTTCTTTTTATTCAAAAATGCGATGTAACCTAAGACAAAACCCATTACCATGCCCACGATGCCTAAGAGATATTCCACTTGTGGCAAACCAAAAATCCTTGCTGTAAACAAGATTGTCATTATTACATTAATCAAGTTCGCTAAGTAGACAACAATCAAGTCTACTTTCCTGTAATCAGTTTGAAATTTGGAATTCAATCCCAAACTCCAAACAAATAGTCTATCTCGGTTCGGCTATAGCTTTTCCGCAAATGAGGCGTATACTCGATTCGTATACTACCCCTATATCCTGTTCTTACTTCTTAGCTGCCTTCTCTTTTCTGTTGCTAGTATTCCCTGATTCGTGTATACGTCCTGATAGAAGCATCGTAGTTTGGTTTGGTTTGGTTTGGTTTGGGGTAAAGTTTTATCCCAACAAGTAGCGCGCGCTGAGCTAGAACTTCGTTCCACAAATGATATGTGCTAAGCAAGGTTCCATATAATGGGAGGAGAAGGGATCTAGTTTGAGGTCTATCACTGGGTTCTTTCTCTTGTTCTTGCTAGTTATCACGGCGGGAGCAATATCCGATGTTCATCTCGCAAAAGCAATTGGAACCATCTATATCAGAGCTGATGGGTCTATAGATCCTCCGACAGCTCCCCTCGTCACTTCAGATCATATTGTGTACAGCCTAACTGGCAACATCACAGCAGACTCAACGAACGGAATTGTCATTCAAAGAAACAATATAGTACTAGACGGGGCTCGTTTCGCAATAACGGGAAAAATGCTCAACTACTCAAGCGGAATAGTCCTCGACCGCACAAATAGAGTCACAATCAAGAACCTCCTCATAGGATACTTCCGAAACGGAATCTACGGAAATGTATCAAGCAACAACCATATCGCTGAAACCAGTTTACTGCATAATGACTACGGAATCAACTTTGTTTCATCAAACTTCAACGTTATCGATGGTAACGAAATAAGTCAAAACAACTGGGCTGGAATTTGGTTCCAAAACTCTCAGAACAACAACATAACCAGAAACAAGCTGGCCAACACGATAGCGAACAACTTCGGAGGCATCAGACTGCAAGACTTTTCCGACAAAAACAATGTGATCGACAACTACATAACTGCAAACCAAAGATACGGTATATACATAGAAAACTCCTGGTCAAACTACATTTACCACAACAACTTCGTGGACAATCTCTACCAAGCATACGTTGACCCGGCAACTAGTCAAACCAACAAATGGGACAACGGCTATCCTTCCGGCGGAAACTACTGGAATGACCGGTCTAGATTGGACTTCTATAGCGGTATCTTCCAGAACGAGTCGGGAAGTGACGAAATGGTAGACACAGCATACATCATAGATTCCAACAACAAAGACAACTACCCCCTCGTGAAACCCTGGAAAACATACCAGAACGAAACAATTTTCATACTCGCCGATGGAAGTGTCGATCCGACAGGTGCACCCTTGAGGCGAAAAGGGGACGTCTACACCTTCATAGGTAATGTCAACGCCGACGAGAGTGGAATAACCATCGAAAGAGACAACATGACTCTGAAAGGAGTGGGATATACACTCCAAGGAACACTGGCGCCATATTCAATAGGAATCTACATATCACAAAGAAACAACATAACGATAGACGGCGTGAAAATTCACAGTTTCACCAACGATATTCTCCTCAACAAGACAGGTAACAGCAAGATATTTGGAAGCAGCATAACAGACAGCAGTCACTGTATTTGTTTTCTTTCCTCTCACCACAACAGTATCGAGGCAAACAACGTAACAACTGAAATGGCTTACGGAATCATTCTCGCAGATTCGTCAAGCTACAACAACATTTCCAGAAACAACATAAGCTGTTCAGACGGTAAAGGTATTGACCTTTCATCCTCGAGCGGCAACACTATTGCTGAAAATAGCGTACGGAATAGCTTAGATGGCATTAGCCTCGAGTTTTCCGACAACAATACCCTCTCCAAAAACAACGTGACAGGAAACAATGACGTTGGCATCCTTCTATTGTCCTCCTCTGACAATGTTCTCAGAGAAAACAGCATGGTCGGCAACGCGTATTCTTTTGGAGTTCATGGACAATTCACAAATGACATTGACGTTTCGAACACTATTGACAGCAAACCCATCTACTACTGGGTTGACAAACACGACTATACAGTGCCACCCGATGCCGGGTACGTAGGTCTCGTTGAATGCTCGAACATAACCGTCCAGAACACCACAGTCACCAACAATGAGCAAGGAATTCTACTTGCCAACACAACAAACTGCATTGTAAGCGGAAACAATGTCCAAAACAACTATTACGGCATCGATCTTGAACTTTCTTGCAGTAATAACAGTATTTCAAGAAACGATCTGACGAACAACCACAATGCCCTTGTTCTTTCCTCTTCTAGCAACAACACAGTTACCAAGAACAACATAACCTCAGATAACCTAGACTGCATCACCCTCACGTCTTCATCGAGCCAAAACAACATACTCGACAACACCATAATCGGAAACAACGGTTACGGCCTCAGCCTCTGGTTTTCCTGTGACAACAACAGAATATCACAAAACATCATAGCGAGCAACCGCTATGGAATCGGTCTGGATTCTTCTTCAAACAACAGCTTTTGTCACAACAGTTTCATGAACAACACTCAACAAGTGCAGTCTCAAAACTCCACGAACAAGTGGAATGATGATTATCCTTCGGACGGAAACTACTGGAGCGATTACCATGGAAACGACATCTTCAGCGGGCCCTACCAAAATGAGAGCGGCAGAGATGGAATTGGCGATTCAGCCTATGCCATTGATTTGAACAACACAGATCACTACCCACTGATTAATCCTTGGACTCCTCCTGACATTGCAGCTACAAACCTCGCAACCTCCAAGACAGTCGTTGGACAAGGATATGCCATAATAGTGAATGTAACCTCCGAAAACCGAGGCAACAAGACTGAATCTCTGAACATGATCACATCGGCCAATTCAACAGCCATTGATACTGAGTCGATCACATTGGCAATGGGCAATCGGACCCTCAGTTTCAAATGGAACACGACTTCCTTCTCATATGGCAACTACACGATCAGTGCATATGCAGAGCCTCTGCCAGAAGAAACACATGTTTCAGACAACACGTTCACCCTAAACATTGCAGTTCACGTCGGCGTCCCCGGCGACGTCTCTAGTCTTATTCCAGGAGTTTACGACGGAACAACCAACATGAAAGATATCCAATACCTGGTTATTCAGTTCGGTACTTTTCCAGTGTCAGCAAACTGGAATCCCAATGCTGACACCAACGGAGATGGCAGAGTGGACATGCGTGACATTGCGATAGCCATACTCAACTTCAACAAACACGAATAGTATGAATCTCTGAAATGAACGCAGAAATCCTAAGCCAAAGAGATTTCTGAATCTCTTGAAAACCTTGATCATCCTGGAGTCCAAGAACATTGTTTCACAAGCCATATTAGACGACCATTACAAGTATATCCTTGAGGAGAATAGGAAAACATGAGAAGAGATTTACTGTTCTCTCTACTGTTTCTTTCAATTTTTGCTCTGATGTTCTCTGCTTTCACACCTTTAGCACACACTACTGGACAACCGCCGATCATCACTAACACGTTATTTGAAGGTCAGGTCGGTTGGGGTCCAGTAGACGCTGACCCAGCAGTAGCTCACGATAGCTTAAGCGGCGAACTCATTTCGAACACCTATGAGGGATTGATTGCGTATGATGGAGAGAACACCTATGTGTTCGTTCCTTTATTGGCAACAAACGTCCCGACACTGCAGTCAGTGACAATGACAGTTACTAACACGTCAGCGGTCGTCCTTGGAGGAGATCCAACTGATACCACGTGGACGGACGGAAGCACAACTTATACCGTGACAAGTTGGACTGATGAGTTCGCAGACGGCTTCCATCAAGCCGACGTGATTGTCCTGACTAACGGAACCACGTGGCACACTTGGACGGTTGATGGTCTTAGCGGCACGTCGACGATAATTCTCAGCTTGTGGCATGGACAGTACGTCTTCAATATTCGTACGACTCCGGACATATACTTCTACGACAGCAACGGCAACCACGTTGGCACGTTTAGCGTCACCGACGCAGCGTACTCGCTGCAGAGGTACTTAGTGATGGACCCTCCAGGTCAGCCAATTTGGATGTTCGACAAGCCGCTGTTCGACCTCACAGACCACACTGGCTTCACCGACGGTACAGCAATGAATCTGGCTCACATGATAAACGATTCGATAGTGCCCGACACCGTCGCGAACACCCTAACAATCAACACGGGCTGCCACTTTAACGATGGCGACTTCAAGCAGATATTATCGGATACTTGGGGTTGTATCGGAAGCAAGATCAACACGATCGCCATCGACGGCTGGAACGGAAACCTGTTCGACAAATCAAAGTACGGCGGACCATTTCCAGACTGGTGGAGAGACTGGGCTGGCAACGGCACGGGAATCGACTACGCTACGCTCGATCCGTCGGACCAGCTGGTTCCATCAGCTTACGTTGGCACCGGACCCTACCACATCGTGACGATCGACCCAGTTAACTCGAAGGTAATTCTGCAGAAAAACCCCGACTACTGGAGAGGATGGCCAGCAACAGGATCAAGCGGTTCCATCGGCACGTGGGAAATAGACTATATGCAGGAGTGGACGACAAGGAAAAGTAATGCGTTGGCAGGTTCTGTTGACATATTCAATGTTCCGAGAAGCAATATGTTTGAATTGTTGAACAGTATCACAAAGGAACCTGACGACCCATCCATAAAAACAATTAAGAACATTATTCCAGTGCTGAATCTGAACTCTGTACAATTCACCTTCAACGTCAGCGACAAAAGTCCCTACGTGGGAAATGGGAGCTTCCCAGACGGCATCCCGCTGGACTTTTTCTACAACACCCACTGCAGAAGAGCGTTCGCCTACTCGTTCGACTGGTCAACGTACATAACAAACTGTTACGGTGAAGCTGATTATCAAAACAACTGGCTGGTTCCCGGTCTTAGACAAGACTACTATAACCCCAGCGCCGCGCCAAGTTACTACGCAAGCTTAGACAAGGCTGAACAAGAGTTGAAGATTGCAACTTGGGGCAGCAGTAGCGTGTGGGCGAGTGGCTTCAACGTCACAATGGTCTGCGACGCTGGAAACAATGACATGCGCTTAGCCTGCGAAATGATCCGCTCGTTCTTCGCGACCTTAAGCAAGTATGACGGCAGAAGCGGCCCGGATTTCAATGTCGGTGTTTTTGAGATCACTTGGACCGATCTCATTCGAGGGATGACCCATCATCTTCTACCAATATATCCCATACTCTGGCAAGCTGGCTTCCAAGATGCCGATTATTTTGCGCGCTCCTACATGCATAGTGAGGGAGGTTTGGCACTTGCCGAAGGATACACTGCTGACAACGGTTGGGGCAGCGCTAAAGACATTCTCGTAGACACGGCCGTGCTGACACCGGACGGAAATGCAAGACAAACAATATACAACCAAGTAGCACTGCAATACTACGACGATTGCCCAAGCTTCCCAATAACGATGATGCGCGGAAGGATGTGGATGCAGTATTGGGTCAAAGGATGGCATTACAATCCAATGTGTCTCAATCCAATGTATCCATCGCTCTACTATTATCCGATATGGAAGGCTGATGACTGCTGGTATGACGTCAGCGGCCCCATTGCGGGAGTTTCAGACGGTGTAACCAGCATGAGAGACATAGCCTATCTGATAGCCCACTTCAACGCTAAAGCACCAGTTCCAGGCCTACCAAGAGATCCGAAATGGGTTGGAGTGTACGGCGCAAACGGTTGTGTTGACCCTGAGGGGAACCGAATCTGCGGCATGCGAAGCATAGCAGGGGCAATCCTCCACTTCAACCACCACGCCAACACGAATACGCCATAGCAATCCACATACTCATTTTTTCTTTGACAGACTCCATGACAAAATTGTGTAAAGCCAGTTTTCGGATCCTGTGATTCCAAACGGTCACGCAAACAGTGACTGTGCTATCACATATCTACGCGATGTTGCAGAAGAAATCCCAAACTTCGAGAGATGCGAATGACCAGTATTTCTTCTTTCAGTCCTTGCTTCAAAGCTTCACAGAAACATAGAAAGCACCTTGGCCCATGCAATCTCACCGACTTTGAAGGTGACGAGTACCACTCTGCGACTGCCAAATCAGCGGAGGAGACAAGGCAACTCCTTGAAACAGGCTTCGAATGCGTGCGCCAGAAAGATGACATTGCGCTGTGTTGCGAAGAGAAAGTGATTGATAGCAGGAACTGTCAAGTCTGCATCACGAATTCCCATTTACACCATGAGTCTTTGGGGTGTTTGTCAGGCGGACATACCAGACAGTTGACTTTCAAGTTTGGGTTCAGTGTTTTTGCGAAATTCTTCAAGTAGCCAAACCGTACTTTCTTGCATGGAAACTCGTTCAATCCCTTGCTCAATCGTGTCTCCTGCGTTCTACAACGCTGTATACCCAAGACCGCATGTTTGCTGTTTACTTCAATCGTCTTGAATGGTTGATCAAGTGCCCAGCTAGATTTCCTCAGCAGATCCATTATCGTAGGCACATCAGGGTTCTCTCCTACACCAAACATTTTCTGCAGCGTTTTTGCTTCTATTTCTGCCATTGTTGCCCATACGCCTGCGTCGATTTCTGTTGCCGCTTCCGTCCCAAACCTCTTCTCAATACCCAAAAAGTAAAGCCCATCTACTCGCCACAGGTTTCTTATCTGCAAAAAGAAATAATCCAACAGCTTCTCTGTCGCCATTTTCTTGAGCATATCTCGGTCTTCACTGCTTCCAGCCGGATAACCACTCATACCCTCAAAACACCACGCGTAAACAACTAATAACTAAACGCTAATTAACCTTTCAAAAACCATAACACAGCACACTGTGATAATCAGGACAATTCCTTCACCATACCATCCACCGTAAGAGCCTCCTTGAAACCCAGATCCTTCACCGCATCCATCAGCTCCTGCCTCGTCGAAGGAACAACCACACGAAATCTATTCACACCAGCTTTCTCAATCTCGCAACGTCCCGCATTCACCAGCATCTTCTCAACACCCAACGACCTACCCTCAGTGTTCACACATATGAAACCGATCCTGCCCACCTCGTTAGGAGTCGTGTACGAAGCCTCAGCATACCCAACAATCCTCCCATCATACACCGCAACCAACTTTGTCTCATTCGCAAAACCGAAGAAACGCCGCAGAAACGGGGTCCTCAAGTTCTTCCTACTGAAATCATTAATCCTCAAACGAACCGGATCTTCCGAAGCAACAACAAGCTCGTAAACCTCGTCCAAGTCGCCTTTCCGAAACGGCCTAACCTCGACCCCATCAATATTTTTCGAAACGCGCAGGGAATCTGCTTCTCCCACAAAATACACGGCATGTTCAAACGTTTTAAACCCCAACTTGACGTACAAGTCTTTCGCGGCAGTATTCGTTGACATCACACCCAAAACCGCTCTGACCTTCTCCCTCCTTCGAATAAAGTCAAGAGCACCAGTCATCAACCTCGTCGCAATTCCTCTTCTTCTGTAGTCCGGATGAACCATAACCACCGATATCGAACCTGCTTTCCCCCTATCATCAACAATCGTTGTACCAACAAGCTTACCATCAGCTTCCGCAACCAAAAACTTCATCGGCTGCTTCCCAAACAACCGCAACAACCCCAACAAAAACCTACCACCCCATCCGTACAAACGATTGATCATGTCTCTCGTGTGATCCGGATCAAAACCAGTCACCTTAAACTCCTCAGCGTTACTCACAGGTAGAAGACGCAGCAAATCATCTAGGTCGGACTTGCGGAAATCCCTAATCAAAACATTGTACTTCTTTCTGCCAGTCTCCAACCCTGCTCACATCCATTTCCAACCAACTCGATCTGACTCTTAAACCAAACTCTCAACAAGCAAGCACAAACTGTAACCACCACCGACGCGGGCTGCCACTCTCGACGCTCTTTCACTCAGGCACGCGCTACCATTCTTACGAATCCTGCAACCTACCCTTCCTTCCCCTCACACGAGAACACACATCCAGAACAGTCGCAGAACCGATCAAAGCTATGCCGACATACGCAAAATCCGAACTTATCAGCGTTCGGTAATGAGTCACCTCTCTGGTAGCCTCCGTGTTCTCATGAAATTCTGTGACCCTCAACTGAAAGAATATCGTGTTGCTAGCCATACTCTCAAAGACAAACCCCCCATCCTGAGGCATGTATACGGAAGGTGGCGTCCAATAGAAATGAGAAGCATACGCCATCTGCGGCCCATCACCGACACTGGAACGACCGCCCATAGTCTCGTAAAGAAACGTCTCGCTCACAGTATAATCCGTTCCATTCACATCAAAACCCACCAAACCCAAAGACAACTGACCATACGTCGCCGCCACATCAATCTGAACCAGAGAGATATTCGCACCATGACGCGGGAAACTATACCACAAAAACAATTTCGTCGAATTGGCAGCAAGCTTCAAAGTGTTTAAAGACCCATTTTCACTGAGCGGCTTCTCAAACGGACTATGCGCAGTAGAAACGAACTGGGTCCCATCAACGGCCTCGCGCCTCGTGAAGATTTCCGTGACCGTGTATGGAACCATGATCATCGCCGACGCCACGATCAGGATAAGCCCGACCACCGTTAGAGTAACCAAGAAATAGACGATTTGCCGCTTCTTCAAACCCACAAACACCATGGCACTCGAAAAAACGACAAGCCCCATCATGGTCACGTCAAGCCTCAAGTCTCCAGTCGGAAACACTCCCAACCATTCAGCGGCAAAAGCGAAACCTGCAGCCACCGCCAAGACAACGATCAGACCGGTAAAATATGATTGTGCAAAGCGCATCTTCGTTTCTCCTCCGCAACACCTTCACGTGCTATACCAAAATTAACCTTTGCATCTGCCACATGCACAGCGCGCGCTATGAGACTTGTTTAGGTCAAACTCCAGCGTCTTTCTTGAGCATATCGGCTTTATCAGTTCTTTCCCACGTGAAATCTGGGTCATCTCTTCCAAAATGCCCAAACACAGCTGTTTTTCGGTATATCGGTCTGAGCAAATTCAGCTGAGTTATAATTGCTTTGGGTCTCATGTCAAAATGCTTTTTAACCATTTCAAGAATTCGTTCATCAGGCAGCTTCCCCGTGCCAAAAGTGTTCAACATTACGGAAACAGGTTCTGCCACGCCGATTGCATATGATATTTGAACCCCGCATTGGTCTGCCAGGCCTGCGGCGACGACATTTTTTGCAATGTACCTCGCCATGTAGCAACCGGACCTATCAACTTTTGAGGGGTCTTTCCCAGAGAAACACCCTCCACCGTGGCTTCCAACACCTCCGTAAGTGTCGACAATGATCTTTCTTCCTGTCAAGCCTGAATCTGCCAAGGTTCCGCCGATCACGAACCTTCCTGTCTCATTGACATAATATTTTGTTTTTTCGTCTAGCATGCTCGAGGGTATAACTTTTTTTATGACTTGATTTATTATGTCTTCGCGCATTTCTTTTCTGTCAACACCCTCAATGTGTTGGGCAGCTATGACGACGGCGTCTACTCTTTTTGGTTTTCCGTCAGCATATTCAACTGTGGCCTGCGACTTACCGTCTGGCCTTAGGTAGGGTAGAATCTTGTTTTTTCTGCATTCTGAAAGTCTACGCACAAGATTGTGTGCGAGCATTATTGGTAGAGGCATTAATTCCTTTGTTTCATTTGTTGCATAGCCGAACACCATTCCCTGGTCTCCCGCGCCCTGTTCATGTGTGTCGGTTTCATTGACTCCCATTGCAATGTCTGGGGATTGTTCTCCTATCGAAACCAGAATGCCGCAGGTTTCCCAGTCCATTCCGTCTTTGGCATTGTCGAACCCTATTTCCTTCAATGTATTTCTGACAATGTGAGGTATGTCCACGTAGCAATTGGTGGTTATTTGCCCAGTGACAATCACGTTTCCTTGCATTACTAATGTTTCACAGTCAACCCTTGCTTTTGGATCACAAGCTAATACGTTGTCCAGCACAGCGTCTGATATTTGGTCTGCAACCTTGTCTGGATGACCTTCCGCCACAGATTCGGAAGTGAACAGATATCTTCGATTGTTTGTCATGAGGACCCTTCTGTTGGATTTGTACTGCTGGCTCTTAACAATTTCGAAACGGGCGCTGGTAACCAATGATAGAATGTGCAGGCAGGCTTTGACCAATGACAAGCGCGCTAAGAGCAATACTGACCCCGCGAAATCCTTTTGACGACCGGACTGTCACAAATTGTGACATCGAGCAGTTTTGCAGAATGTTGAAAGAACCATCAAAGTAACAAATTGAAACGCGCGCTGCCCAAGAGCACATCAACGTTAACATTTTTCGTCAAAACCAAATTCTTATATCCACACAAGACTGTAACCAATGCTTGAATTCTCAGGTGCATCACCATGGAAGAAAAAACAATAACCCGAATACCCGCAATGCCCCTAGCCCTAATGCTCGGAACAATC
>Ga0315277_10010928_pt1 | contig 11463 bp, 21 predicted proteins | sample YL17G05_15_MG_FD_203695 | JGI IMG/M metagenome (GOLD analysis project Ga0315277, IMG submission 203695) | Sediment microbial communities from Yellowstone Lake, YNP, Wyoming, USA - YL17G05_15 | ecosystem: Environmental > Aquatic > Freshwater > Lake > Sediment | place: USA: Wyoming | collected...
GCCGGCACGGTGGTGCACAACATCGAGTTGCGCCCGGGCAAGGGCGGCCAGATGGCGCGCTCGGCCGGGACTTCCGCCCAGTTGGTATCCAGAGAGGCCGGCTATGCGCTGTTGAAGCTGCCCTCGGGGGAAACCCGGCGGGTGCTCGAGGAGTGCATGGCCACGGTGGGGCAGGTGGGCAACCTGGACCACGAAAACATCACGCTGGGAAAGGCTGGACGGACGCGCTGGCTGGGCAAGCGCCCGCACAACCGCGGCGTCTCGATGAACCCGGTGGACCATCCGCACGGGGGTGGGGAAGGCAAGACCTCCGGCGGGCGCCATCCGGTGACTCCTTGGGGCCAGCCGACGCGGGGCTACAAAACCCGCAACAACAAGCGCACCCAAAAGTGGATTGTGAGCCGCAGGGGGAAGAAATAGACCGTGGACTGTGGATTGTGGATTGTGGAGCGTGGGATGGTGGGGAAAAGAAGGTTCTTTCCACGATCCACGATCCACATTCCACGATCCTGTTGAGGAGTGTATGAGTCGTTCAGTCAGCAAGGGACCATTCATCGACGCCCACCTGAGGAAAAAGGTGGCGGCGTCGACTGCCAAAAACGAGAAGAAGGTGATCCGGACCTGGTCGCGCCGTTCGACCATCCCGCCGGAGTTCGTCGGGCAGACTCTGGCCGTGCATAACGGGAAGAAGTTCATCCCGGTCTACATCACCGAGAACATGGTGGGGCACAAGCTGGGAGAGTTTTCACCCACCAGGATCTTCCGGGGCCACGCGGCCAAGGCGGCGACCGAAAAGTCGTCCAAGCCGGCATAAGGAGAGATTGTGGAATGTGGATTGTGGATTGTGGAACGTGGACCGTTGGGAGCAAGGCTTTGTCCACCATCCACAATCTACAATCCACAATCCAAATGAGGTTTTATGGAAGCAAGAGCGGAAGCCAGATACGTTCGAGTCTCACCGCAGAAGGCGCGCCTGGTCGTGGATCTGATCCGGGGGCGCAACGCGGGGGAGGCCATTACGATTCTGCGCAGCACGAACAAGCGGATCGCGCCGGCCGTCGAGAAGGTGTTGCGATCGGCCATCGCCAACGCCGAGAACCGGTCTGCGGACGTGGATGTGGACAAACTGGTGGTCCGGGAAGCCTACGTCAATGAAGGGCCGCGCGTGAAGCGCATCCGCCCGGCGCCCATGGGCCGGGCCTATCGGTACCAGAGGCGGATGGCGCACATCGCCATCACGGTGGCGGAAGGCTAAGGCGGGAACGGAGTATGGGACAGAAAGTTCATCCGTACGGTTTTAGGCTGGGGGTCAGCAAGACCTGGCGGTCGCGCTGGTTCGCCAAGCAGGAATACGCCAAGCTGCTGAGGGAAGACCTGGAGCTCAAGGACGCGCTGCGCAAGCGCCTGAAGGCCGCCGGAGTCAGCTCCGTGGAAGTGGACCGGCCGGGCAACAAGCTTAAGGTCACCATCCGCACCTCGCGTCCGGGCATCATCATCGGGCGGAAAGGCGCCGAGATCGAGAAGCTGAAGCAGGATCTGGCCCGGCGCACCAAGCGGGACGTCTTCATTGACATCCAGGAAGTGCACAAGCCGGAACTGGACGCGCAACTGGTGTCCGAGTCGATCGCTCTGCAACTGGAGAAGCGGGTGGCCTTTCGCCGGGCCATGCGCAAAGCTGTGGACTCAGCCCTGCGGTTCGGCTGCAAGGGGATCAAAGTCCGGGTTTCCGGCCGCCTGAACGGGGCCGAGATCGCGCGCAGTGAATGGTATCTGCAAGGGCGGTTGCCGCTGCACACCCTGCGTGCGGACATCGATTACGGGTTCAGCCAGGCGTTCACGACTTACGGGACCATCGGGATCAAGACCTGGGTTTACAGAGGCGACTTGCTGGAAGCGCAAATGCGGCACCCCTCGCTGTCCAGCGAACCGGAGCCCCGGCGCCCGCCCAGGGAGCGCCGCGATCGCGACCGGGAGCGCAAAGCGCCTCCCGCGCCGCTGGGCCATGCGCCGGCCGCGGCTGAGCCGGCCGGGCCGGTGGTGCAGACGGCCCCCGCGGAGTTGCCGCAGCCGGCCCGTTTTTCCGTACCGATCGCACCCCCGCTGATGCCCCCGCAACCGGCCTGGAAGCAGGAACTGAAACAGGAAGCGCCGGCGGGTTCGGAAGCCCCGCGCCCGGAGTCCGCGGGAGGGAAAGAGAGCTGAGAGCTAGGGAGATTAGACGGCCATGTTGATGCCGAAGAAGGTCAGGTACAGAAAACAGCAGCGCGGGCGTCGCACCGGCAAAGCCTGGCAAGGCGGCCAGCTTGCTTTTGGCGACTACGGCTTGAAGGCTATGGAGTGCGCCTGGATCACCGATCGCCAGATCGAGGCGGCCCGCGTGGCTATGACCCGGTTCATCAAGCGTGGCGGCAAGGTCTGGATCCGGATCTTCCCGGACAAGCCCATTACCAAGAAGCCTGCCGAGACCCGCATGGGGAAAGGCAAGGGGGCGCCGGAAGGATGGGTGGCGGTGGTGCTGCCGGGCAGGGTCCTCTTCGAGATGGAGGGCGTCCCCAGGGAGGTGGCCGAACAGGCCATGCGCCTGGCGGCCCACAAGCTCCCGATACCCACCAAGATGGTGGCGCGCCTGGGGATGGAGTAGGAGCCGAACTATGAAAGCCGACAGAGTCCGGGATCTGGACACCAAAGAGCTCGAGATCCAGGTTCGGGAAATCACCGAGCAGTTGTTCAACTTGCGCTTCCAGATGCGCATGGGCCAGTTGGAGGGGCTCAAGAAGTACCGCGCGTTGAAGAAGGACCGGGCCCGCATGTTGACCGTGCTGCGGGAGCGTGAGGCGGCCGAGGCCCAAGTGGTCGAGAAAGGGTGAGCGACATGGCAGAGCAGCCGGCAAAAGGTCGCAAGAACGAGAAGGTGGGGCAGGTGGTGTCCACCAAGATGCAGAAGACCATCGTCGTGGAGGTCACCCGGCGCGTGTCCCACCGGGCCTACAAGAAGATCATCAGCAAGCGCAAGAAGTTCTATGCCCACGACGAGGAGGGCGCCGCGCGGGTCGGGGACATCGTGCGGATCATCGAGTGCCGCCCGCTGAGCCGCCTCAAGAGGTGGCGGCTGGGCGAGGTGATCCGGCGCGCCGCACTGGTTGGGGTGGAAGACACCGCCACCGCGGAGCCGGAAGCAAAGGTGCTTTAGAAGAAGGAGGTTGTGGGATGTGGGATGTGGGTTGTGGGCTGGAGATCAGGAACGCTCTCGTCCCACAACCCACAACCTACAACCCACAACCTATGAAGTGAGGACCCAATGATCGGAATGCGAACCATGCTGGAGGTCGCCGATAACAGCGGCGCCCGCAAGCTGCGGTGCATCCTGCCGCGGGGCGGCGACAAGGGCTTGCGGGCCGGGCTCGGGGACGTGGTCACCGCCAGCGTCAAGGAAGCGGCCCCGGATTCGGCCATCAAGAAAGGGAAAGTGGTGCGCTGCGTGATCGTTCGCATGCGCAAGGAAACGCGCCGCAGGGATGGGACCTACATCCGCTTCGACTCCAACGCCGCGGTGCTGATCGGCACGGACGGCGAGCCGGTGGGTACCCGGGTGTTCGGGCCGGTGGCCCGGGAGTTGCGCGACAAGAGATTCATGAAGATCGTTTCGCTGGCGCCGGAGGTGATCTAATGCCGCGGCTGACAGCTCGAACGCGTCCGCGGCGCTCGGGGGCGCCCCGCCAGCGCGTCAACATCGAGTTCCGCAAGAACGACACGGTGAAGGTGATCGCGGGCAAGGATAAGGGCAAGACCGCCCGGGTACTGAGCGTGGATCCGCGCACCGGCCGGGTGCTGGTGGAAGGGGTGCAGATGGTGAAACGGCACACCCGCCCGAATCCTGGCAAGCAGATCAAGGGAGGCATTGCGGAGCGCGAGAGACCCATCGCGGTCTCCAACCTGATGCTGGTTTGTTCCGCCTGCGGCCCGGTGCGCACCGCCCATCGTGTGGACACCAGTGGGGGCAAGGCGCGGCGCATCCGCGTCTGCCGCAAGTGCGGCGCACCGCTGGACAAGAAAGGGTAAGCCATGGCAGCCAGACTCAAGGAGCACTACAAAAAAGCGGTGATCTCCGTCTTGATGAAGGAGTTCGGCTACCGCAACCCCATGGCGGTGCCGAAGGTGGACAAGATCACCATCAACATCGGGCTGGGGGAGGCCACCCAGAATCCCAAGCTGATGGATGGCGCGGCCGGCGAACTGGGGCTGATCGCCGGGCAGAAGCCGGTGGTGACCAAGGCGCGCAAGTCGGTGGCCGCCTTCAAGCTGCGCACCGGCATGTCGATCGGCTGCATGGTCACCTTGCGGGGCGACCGCATGTATGAGTTCCTGGACCGCCTGGTCAACGTGGCGCTGCCCCGGGTGCGGGACTTCCGGGGGGTCTCCACCAAGTCGTTTGACGGGCGCGGGAACTACACCCTGGGCATCCGGGACCAGTTGATCTTTCCGGAAATCGACTACAACAAAGTGGAGAAAATCAAGGGCATGAACATCTCGATCACCACCACCGCCAAGACCGACGCCGAGGGGATCGCGCTGCTGCGGCACCTGGGGATGCCGTTCAGACAGTAGGAGTCAGGAGACAGGAGTCAGGAGTCAGAATGGCAACGACCGCCAAGATCGCCAAAGATCGAAAGAAGCCGAAATTCACTATTCGCCACCGCAACCGCTGCTGGCGATGCGGCCGGCCGCGCGGGTACCTGCGCAAGTTCAACCTATGCCGGATCTGTTTTCGCAATCTGGCGCTGGCCGGGGAAATCCCGGGAGTGATCAAGGCGAGCTGGTGAGAGGAACGAGCCTATGACCACCGATCCAATCGCCGACATGCTGACGCGCATCCGGAATGCGCTCAAGGCGCGACATCCCAAGGTGGACGTGCCGGCCTCGCGCATGAAGACCGAGATTGCCCGGATTCTCAAAGAGGAAGGCTACATCATCAACTTCAAGGTGGCCGAAGAGGGCGCCAGGAAAGTCATCAAGATCTACCTGAAGTACCAGCCGAACAACCAGCCGGTGATTTCGCACCTGGAACGGGTGTCCCGGCCGGGTTGCCGGGTGTACGTGGGGCGCGACGAGATCCAGCGCGTGCTGGGCGGCCTGGGGGTGAATATCCTGACCACTCCGCGCGGGCTGATGACCGGGCGCGATGCCCGCCACGCGGGCGTGGGCGGCGAAGTGCTCTGCCAGATCTGGTGACGGGAGTAGGGTGATATGTCCAGAGTGGGAAGAAAGCCGATACCGATCCCCAAAGGGGTGAAGGTGACCATCGGAGAACAGTTGCAGGTAGAAGGCCCCAGAGGCAAACTGAGCGTGCCGATCGCTCCCGGCGTCGAGGCGCGGTTGTCCGACGGGAACCTGGAGTTCACGCGAGACAGCGAGAGGCAGGCCGCCCTGCACGGGTTGACGCGGGCCCTGGCGGCCAACGCGGTCCAGGGGGTATCCAGCGGATTCACCCGCGAGCTGGATATCGTGGGCATCGGCTACCGGGCCGAGGTCAAGGGTCGGATCGCCAACTTCAGCCTGGGTTATTCGCATGCTATCGAGGTGCTGTTGCCCGAGGGCGTGGATCTGAAGATCGAGAAGCAGACGCACCTGGTGGTCAGCGGAGCGGACCGTCAACTGGTGGGCCAGGTGGCGGCCAACATCCGGGCGCTCCGGCCGCCCGATCCTTACAAGCAGAAGGGCGTCCGGTACACCGGCGAGGCGCTGCGGAAGAAGGTCGGAAAGACCGGCGCGGGGGCCACCAAATGATCCGGAAGACCTCCCGAGACGATACCCGCCGGCGCATCCATCGGCGCATCCGGCACACCCTCCGCGGGACCGGGGAGCGGCCCAGGCTGGCGGTGTTCCGCAGCCTCAAGCACATCTACGCGCAGGTCATCGACGACACCCAGGGGCGCACCCTGGCCTCCGCCTCTTCTTCGGAGAAGAGTGCCCAAGTGGGGGGCGGCGGGAACGTCCAGGGGGCCAAGGCGGTGGGCCGGCTGATCGCCGGGCGGGCCAAGGAAAAAGGGATTAACAAGGTGGTGTTCGACCGGGGCGGCTACCTGTACCACGGGCGTGTGAAGGCGCTGGCGGAGGCTGCACGGGAAGGCGGATTGGAGTTCTAGGCGCATGGCATTTACAGCGACAGCAAAACCGATCGATCCACAGGGTTTGAACCTGAAGGAGCATGTGGTCTCGATCAACCGCGTGACCAAAGTAGTCAAAGGCGGCAAGAACCTGAGTTTCTCGGCCCTGGTGGTGGTGGGAGACCCGGAGGCCCGGGTAGTCGGTTTCGCCATCGGCAAGGCCAAAGAGGTGCCCGCGGCCATCAAGAAGGGCATCGAAGCGGCCAAGAAGAATCTGCGCAGGATCAACGTGAAATCGACCACCATCGCGCATGTGGTTCTGGGACGTTACGGAGGCGGGCACGTGCTGCTGAAGCCGGCTCCGGAAGGAACCGGAGTGATCGCCGGCGGCCCGGTGCGGGCGGTGATCGAAGCGGTCGGAATCGCTAACGTGGCCACCAAGTCGATCGGGTCTCACAACCCGCATAACGTGGTCAAAGCCACGGTCGTGGCGCTGGAGCAACTGCGGGACCGCAACGCGGTGGCGGACATGCGCGGGCTGGCTGCGGAGAAGCTATAGGTTGTGGATTGTGGGCAGATTTCGCGCAAAGACGCAAAGGTGATGAAAAGTTCGCCAAGCAAAGAGAAGGAATTGATTTCCCCTGCGCTCTTGGCGAGGTCTTGGCGTGCTTGGCGCGAAACAGCATTGCGAGCGAGGGAATATGGCCGAAGGTAAGATTAGAATCAAGCTGGTGCGCAGTCCGATTTGCGCGCCGGAAAAGCACAAGCAGGTGGTGCGCGGCCTGGGGCTGCGGAAGCTTAACCAGGTGGTCGAGCGGCCGGATACGCCGGGCTTCCGCGGAATGGTCAAGAAGGCGCCGCACTTGCTGGCGGTCCTCGAGTGAAGGAAGAGCGGATATGAACCTGAGTGGATTGAAGCCTCCGGCCGGGCAGAAGCACGCCAAACGGCGCATCGGCCGGGGCATGGGCTCGGGCCGCGGCAAGACTGCGGGCCGCGGGTCCAAAGGCCAGAAGGCGGTCAGCGGCTACCGCCTGATGCGCGGCTTCGAAGGCGGGCAGATGCCCTTTCACCGCCGGCTGCCCAAGCGCGGTTTCACCAACATCTTCAAGAAGCGGTTCGCGGTGGTCAATGTGGGGCGGCTGGAGCGCCTGGAAGGCGACAGCTTCAACCCCGAGCGGTTACTGGAACTGGGCGTCATCAAGAAGCTGGGAGACGGTCTGAAGATCCTGGGTTCGGGAGACTTGAAGCGGGCGGTGCAGGTTCAGGCCCACCTGTTCTCGAAGTCTGCCCAGGAGAAGATTCTCTCTGCCGGCGGGATCGTGGAAGTGATCGGCGCCGTCAACCAGTAGCGGGCGAGCGAGTCAACCATGAACAAATTCTTCGAGGCCTTCGCGAACGTCTTCCGGATCCCGGACCTTCGCAGGCGCGTTTTGTTCACTCTCGGGATGCTGGCGGTCTACCGGCTGGGGGGCCACATCCCCACCCCGGGAATCGACGCGCTCAAGCTGGAGACCTTTTTCCAGCAAAACCAGGGCACGGTGTTCGGCTTCATCGACCTGTTCTCGGGCGGCATGTTCCGGCGGCTGACCATCTTCGCGCTGGGCATCATGCCTTATATCACCGCCTCGATCATTTTGCAGTTGCTGACGGTGGTGGTCCCCACGCTGGAGAAACTTCAGAAAGAAGGCGAGCTCGGCCGGCGCAAGATCACCCAGTGGACGCGCTACCTGACCATCGGGCTGGCGCTGATGCAGTCGTTCGGCATCGCCACCACCCTGGCCAACGCCGAAGGCGGCTTCGTGCTGAATCCCGGCATTCCCTTCATCGCCATGACCATGCTGACTCTGACCACGGGCACGGCCTTCATCATGTGGCTGGGGGAACAGATCTCGGAACGCGGTATCGGCAACGGGATGTCGCTGATCATTTTTGCCGGGATCGTGATCGGCCTGCCGCAGGCCATGCAGGAGATCTACATCCACGTGTTCGTGACGCGGCAGTGGAGCGCGCTGCAACTAATCATGATTCTGGTGGTCATGGTGGCGGTGGTGGCCTTCATCGTGCTCGTGGAGCGGGGTGAGCGCAGAATTCCGGTGCAGTACGCCAAACGGGTGGTGGGCCGGCGCATGATGGGCGGGCAATCCACGCACCTGCCCTTGAAGGTCAACGCGGGGGGCGTGATCCCGGTGATCTTCGCCTCCTCGATCCTGACCTTCCCGCAGACCCTGGCTCTGGTGCCGTTCGTGAAGAACAATCCCTGGCTGAGCGCCATGCTGGCCGCCATCCGGCACTCCCAGCCGCTGTACGTGGTGCTGTACGTGGCAGGCATCATCTTCTTCTGCTTCTTCTATGTCTCGATCATCTTCAACCCCAATGAAGCGGCCGACAATATGCGCAAGTACGGCGGGTTCGTCCCAGGCATCCGGCCGGGCAAGAACACGGCCGAGTACATGAACAAGATCCTGACCCGCATCACGGTGGTGGGCGGCCTGTACCTGTCGGTGCTCTCGATCATCCCGGAGATCATGATTTCCGGCATCCGGTTGCAGAGCCTGCCGCTGATCGGCAACTGGATCGACACCTACTTCCCGCGCTTTCTGCTGGACGGCCTGGGAGTCACCTTCTATTTCGGCGGCACCTCCCTGCTGATCGTGGTGGGGGTGGCTATGGACACGGTCAACCAGATTGAGGCGCAGTTGATCATGCGCCACTACGAGGGGTTCACTCCCCGGGCCGGCCGGATCCGCGGGCGCCGTAGCGTGTTTTAGGAGATTGTGGATCGTGGATTGTGGAACGTGGAATGGGTAGCGCGGTGATCGTATTCGGGCCCCCGGGATCGGGGAAGGGCACACAGGCGGTCCTGCTGGCGGATTCCCTGGGAGTGCCGCACGTTTCCACCGGTGATATTTTCCGGCAGCACGTGGAAGCCAGCGACGAACTGGGCCGGGAGGTCCAGGCGGTTATGCAGGCCGGCAAGCTGGCGCCTGACGAACTGGTGAACCGGATCGTAGAAGAGCGTTTGGGCCAGACGGACTGCGCGAGGGGCTTCATTCTGGACGGCTATCCGCGCACGCTCGGGCAGGCGGAAGTGCTGGGCGCCTGGCTGAAGGGACGAGGGCTCGAGCAGGTGGTGGTGAACCTGCTGGTGGACTACAATATAATAGTCGGCCGGATCAGCTCGCGCCGCTCGTGTCCGCGGTGTGGGGCGGCGTACAATCTGATCTCCAACCCTCCTAAACATGACGGTGTGTGCGACCGGGATGGATCTCCTTTGAAGACGCGCCAGGACGACCAGGAGGCAGTGGTCCGGAAACGCCTCCAGGCTTACGAGCAACAGACGCTTCCGCTGGTGGACTATTTTCGCTCGAGCGGCTGCCGGTTCTATGAAGTGGACGGGAATCAGGGTGCCCCGGAATGGATTGCAGGCCGGATCTCCGGGCTGATCAAACAAGAATGATTGTCCGAAAAACTGCCGCAGAGCTGGAAAAGATGCGGTGTAGTGGACTGCTGGTCTGGAAAGTGCTACAGGAACTCGCCGGCCTGATTCAGGAAGGGATCAGCACGCAGGATTTGGAAGTGGTGGCGGAGCGAATGTTTCGGGAGGCCGGCGGCCGGCCGGCGTTCAAAGGGTACTACGTGCCCGCGGCCGGGGCCAAGTACCCGTGCGTGCTGTGCACTTCGGTGAACGAGGAGATCGTTCACGGAATGCCGTCGTCCAAGCGGATCTTAAAGCAGGGAGATATCGTCTCGATCGACACCGGGGTGCAGTTGGACGGATACTTCGGGGACGCCGCCATCACCGTTCCGGTGGGTGAGGTGAGCGAGCCAGTCCGGCGGTTGCTCAAGGTGACCGAGGAAGCGCTGGAGCTGGCCATCGGCCAGGTGAGGCCCGGCAACCGGCTGTTCGATGTTTGCGGTGCGGTCGAGCGGCATGTGGTCTCGAACGGTTTTTCGGTGGTGCGGGAATATGTGGGACACGGAATCGGAACCCAGTTGCACGAGGAACCCCAGATTCCCAATTACGTGGATCGCAAGAGCGAGAACCCGCGACTGAAAGAAGGAATGGTTCTGGCCATCGAGCCCATGGTGAATGCGGGCCGGCCGGAGTCCCTGGTGCTGCCGGATCGCTGGACTGCGATTGCGAAGGACCGGTCGTATTCGGCGCACTTCGAGCATTGTGTGGCCGTGACGGCCAACGGCCCCTGGGTCTTGACCAGGCCGTAGTGGGTTGTGGATTGTGGAACGTGGAACAGGACTGGAAGGGGTGGTTTTGGAGTTGTTGCCCAACGCCACTTGCCGGGTCGAGCTGGGTTCCAGGGAGCAGGTTCTGGCGCATGCCGCTGGGGCGACCGCCAGGAACTTCGTGCGGGTCCGGCCGGGAGACCGGGTGCGGGTGGAACTCTCCCCGCACGACCGGACGCGGGGGAGGATTGTGAAGGTATTGAACTATCCGGGCACAAGGCCCTGAAGAGGTTGTGGGGTGTGGGTTGTGGGTTGTGGGAGACGAATCGCCGACAACCCACAACCTATAGCCCACAACCTGGCCTGGGACCGGGAAGAGTCGAGCATACGATGAAAGTACGGGCATCGGTAAAAAAGATTTGTGACAAGTGCAAGGTGATCCGCCGCCGGGGCGTGGTACGGGTTCTTTGCACCAACCCGAAGCACAAGCAACGGCAAGGGTAGCAGGAGGAAAACATGGCGCGACTTGCAGGCGTGGACTTGCCGGCCAGGAAGCGGGCCGAGATTGGGTTGACTTACATTTATGGCATCGGGCGGAGCCGTGCGAATTCCATCTTGTACCGGGCGGGTGTGGACCCCAACAAGAAGGTCAGCGCGCTGAGCGAGGACGAGATCAACCGCATCCGTCTGATCCTGGAGGAAGAGGGCGCAGTGGAAGGAGACCTGCGCAAGGAAGTCTCCATGAACGTCAAGCGCCTCATCGAGATGGGGGCTTACCGCGGGCTCCGGCACCGGCGCGGCCTGCCGGTCCGCGGGCAGCGCACCCACACCAACGCGCGCACCCGCAAGGGCCCGCGCCGGGGCACGATTGCCAATAAGAAGAAGTCGGCGTCGAAGACGTGAGCGGGCGCCGAAGGCGCCAACATCGACAAACGCTGTCGATGTCTAGGAGTCAGAATTCAGGAGTCAGGAGCCAGGAGTGAGAGGTCAGGAGCCAGAATGCCGGTCGGAAATGGATTCTGACTCCTGGCTTCTGACTTCTGACTTCTGTATCCCGGCTTGCCGGGATGCCAAGGGCGAAGCCCTTGCTTAGTTTGAGAGGCGTATGGCGAAAGCACCGGCGAAAGCCGTAAAGAAGAAGACCTTCAAGAAGAAAGAGAAGAAGAATGTCCCGGT
>Ga0315277_10010929_pt1 | contig 11462 bp, 9 predicted proteins | sample YL17G05_15_MG_FD_203695 | JGI IMG/M metagenome (GOLD analysis project Ga0315277, IMG submission 203695) | Sediment microbial communities from Yellowstone Lake, YNP, Wyoming, USA - YL17G05_15 | ecosystem: Environmental > Aquatic > Freshwater > Lake > Sediment | place: USA: Wyoming | collected...
ATTTATTATATTAGATAAGAATAAAAGTAACGGTGAAAGTATGGGAAGAATAAGGGGAAAATTTATAAAGAACATATCAAAGAAACTTGTGGAGCAATATCCAGATAAATTTAGTAAAAATTTTGAAGAAAATAAGAAAGCTCTTGATGCGTTAAAGTTAGTAGACGACAAGCCAATTAGGAACAAAATAGCTGGATATATTGTAGTTGTTGTTAAAAAGAAGAAAATTAAGTAATTATTTAAGTTCTTGTTATCGTATTCTTAGCTATGGCAACACGTGGAGGAGCTAAGAAAGCTCAATTAAAATATTCTCATGAAGAGTGGAAGAGAAAAGAAAAAAGATAGTTTACACTAGTAAAAAAGTATTCTAAATCTAAGATATAGCTTACACTACAAAAAATAGTAATCTAATCTCTTAGAAATTACTAGAATCTTCTTTTTTTAGCAAAACATTCTCTACAAAAGACAGGCTTGCCTTCTGTTGGTTTGAAAGGAACTTCGCATTCCTTTCCACACTCAGAACAAACAGTTTTGTGCATTTCCCTTGGACCTCTATCAAAGCTGCTACCTCTTCTGTCGAAACGTCTATTTTCGAATGGCATTTAAATTCTCCTATATTTAATAAAGAAATGATGGTATCTGCAGTTTAAATATCTATTTCTTGATACCGAACTCGTATTTCTTTTTCATAAACTCAAACTCAGATTTGTTGTCAAGAATGTTGCCGAAAGTTATTTTACTACCAGTTGAACCTTCTATTCTTTGCTTATTTTTCTTAAACAACTCTTCTTCAGATAAGAATAACTCAATTTTATCTTTAATTTCTAAGCCTATCTTCTTCCTAGTGTCTTGAACGCCTCTTATTAACTCGCTAATCAGCCATTCATCTCTAATTTCTTGAGAGACTTCCGAGTTCAAGAATATTTTACCATTTTCAATTTCTTTTCCTTCTTCTATAGGCTCTATTTTTATATCCTTCACATTTGTTAATTCTTCAATAACCTCTTTCAAGTCTCTAGCAGTTTCTTTTATCTCATCTTTTCCGTCTACGGTTAGGCTAGGAAGTAAATATTTTAGTTTAATGTTTTTCTCATGCCTTAAGGCATTTACAGTTTCAATAATCTCTTTTGCTATTCTCATTTCATTCTCAAGTTTCTCGTTTATTAGTTCAGCTTCAACGGTAGGCCAATTGCATAGATGAATGCTTTCCTCTTTCTCGAACTTTTTGAAAAAGTCTTGGTACAAATCTTCTGTTATGAAAGGTAAGAAAGGTGCTAATAGTTTTAGAGTGTTTAAACAGACAGTGTAAAAAGTATAAAGCATCGCTTCCTTATATTCGGATTCTACTCCAGGTTTAATATGCTCTCTAATTAAATGACCATAAAATCTTGACAAGTCATTTAAGAAAAATTCCTCAAGCTTGCAAGTCGCTATATGCGGCTTCAAATCTTCCAAATCCTTTGTAACTTCTTTGTTTACAGTTTGTAACCTTGACAAGATCCATTGACTTGATACATCAAACTTTTTAGGCTTTTTCGGTTTGTATTTGTTAGCTTCAAAGTAAATCTGCAAGAATTTTACCGTGTTGTAAAGAATATTAAGAGTTCTTTTCACTTCATTAGCAGGAGTATAACCAAAAGGAAGTGGCTGTCCTGGATTTTGGAGGCAGTACATCCATCTGACTATATCACCACCCATCTTTTCCAAAGCTTCGTCTGCCCAAATAACATTTCCAGTGCTCTTATGCATCTCTCTCATTTTTTCATCAAGAACCATACCATGCGCTAGGACAGATTTGTAAGGTACTTTATCTTCTAGAGTAGTTGATACGAATAAAGTTGCATAGAACCATAGTCTAACTTGTTCATGCATTTCTGTTATGAAATCAGCAGGGAACCACTTTTCCCAAAATTTTCTATCATCCAAATATTTCAATGTTGAGAAGAATACAACTCCAGCATCCAGCCAGCAGTCGCCTGTCTCTTCAGTTCTTTTCATTTCGCTTCCACACTTCGTGCATTTAAGAATTACGTTATCAATCCAAGGCCTATGCAATTCCTTCAATTCTTTGAAGCCTTTGATAGCCTTTTTCTTTAATTCTTCTTTGCTTTCTATTACTTCCATGAAACTACATTTCTCACAAAACCAGAAAGGCAATGGCAAACCATAATATCTTTTCCTAGAGATGTTCCAATCCTTTAAGTTTGTCAACCAATCAACCATACTTTTGCTTGTCCACTCAGGATACCACTTTACTTTTTGAGTTTCTTCCAAAAGCTTAGGTTTTATCTCTTGTGTTGAGATGAACCACTCTTCTCCTGTTCTGTATATCAATTCCTCATCACATCTCCAACAACAGGGGTAGCTATGTGTAATTTTTTCCTCTCTGTACAGAAAACCACGTTCTCTTAGTTTTTCCAAGGCTGTTTCGTTTGCGTCCTTTGCGTTCTTACCTTTAAGGAAGCCAGCATCTTCATTAAAAATTCCAGCCTCATCCAAAGGTGAAATAATAGGCAAACTATATTCTTTCCCAATTTCATAATCTTCTGGTCCATGACCAGGAGCAATATGAACTAGTCCTGTTCCTTCTTCAGCACTTACATATTTGTCAGATAGAACAACTTTGCCTGTTATGTTCCATTGCAAAGGAACTAGATCTTTCAAAGGATTATCATATTGAATCTCTACAAGCTCTCGACCGTACATTGTTTGCAAGATGCTATAACTTTTCTCTAGAATTGCTTTTTCAACAAGATTCTTAGTTAAGATAAAAACTTCTTCTCCTATCCTTATTCTTACATACTCTAGATCAGGATGAGCAGCTACTGCTACATTAGAAGCTAAAGTCCAAGGTGTAGTAGTATAGATTAGCAAGTATTCGCCGGTTCTATCTTTTATTGGAAACTTGACATAGATAGCTGGGTGAGTCCTTTCCTTATAGCCGCTGGCTACTTCATGACTTGATAAGCTTGTGCCACAGCGTGGACACCAAGGCAAAACCTTTAGTCCTTTGTAGAGCCAATTCTTTTCAAAGCATTTTTTCAAGAAGTACCAAACATACTCGATGTTAGTGTCTGTTAAAGTAAGGTAAGGATTCTCCCAATCCATCCACATTCCTAATTTTTTAGAAAGCAATATCCAATTTTTAACATAATTCAAGACATTATCTTTACACTTTTCAGTAAACTTTTCAATGCCATACTTTTCTATATCCTTCTTTGATTTAAAACCTAGTTCTTTTTCAACTCCAACTTCAACCCAAAGTCCTTGGCAATCAAACCCTGGTTGTCTTCTAGTTTCAAACCCTTGCATTCCTTTAAATCTTAAAAACAAGTCCTTGTAAGTTCTTCCCCATGCGTGGTGGACACCCATTGGATTATTGGCGGTCGGGGGTCCATCCATAAAAGAAAATGTTTTCCCTTTTCTTAGTTTCATCAACTTCTCAAAAGTCTTATTTTTATCCCAAAAACTAAGCATCTTTTCTTCTATTTCCTTAGGTTTATATTCTACCATTTAAACACTCTCTAACTTTAGAATTAGATAATTATATTTATATAAATCTTTAAAGTAGGATTTGTAATTCGCCGGTCATATTAACCCAATACTTATTTTCATGAGGAGTATTTAAATAGCTGTCATTAAAAGTTAGGAATTTATTCTTATACGTATCATCTATAATTAGGGTGAAACCATTTCTGAATGCGAACTTTGTGGTTCTAGTAATGCAAGCAGAAGAACAAAAATAGATAATGCAATTCTAACAGTTTGTAATAATTGCGTAACATTTGGAGAAGAGCTTCCGATAGTTGAGTTAAGAGAAGAAAGGAAGATAATTCATAAACTAGATGAGATGGATCAAGCAATCAAATCAAACTTCCATCTTCTAGTTAAGAATGAGAGAACAAAGAAAAACTTAACTCAAGAAGAACTTGCAAAAAAGCTTAATGAAAAAGTTTCTCTTATAAAAAGAGTAGAGGAAGGATGGGAACCTCCATTAAGCATAGTAAAAAAAATTGAAAGGTTCTTTAATATCGAGCTGATGGAAGAACTGGAAGAAAAACAATTAGAAAGTAAAGCAGATAGAAAGGATTTGACTATAGGCGATGTAGTTGAAGTTCGTTAGAGCACATGTTATTATTTCTGGGGAAGTTCAAGGCGTTGGCTTTAGATTCCATACGCGAATAAAGGCTAGAAATCTTGGATTAAAAGGTTGGGTTAGGAATCTTGATAACGGAGACGTGGAAGCTGTTTTCGAAGGCGAAGAGGACAAGGTAAAAGAAATGATTGGATGGTGCAAGAACGGAGAACATCACGCTATAGTAAAAGATATTAAAACTGATTTTGAGGATTATACTGGAGAATTCGAGAGCTTTGATGCTGGTTAGATTATATGCCCAGGTAAAAGTTTTTTAACTTTTAGCGCTTTCAATTTTTTAATTGAATCTTTTAGAAGTTTTTCATTTCCTTCTCTAAACTTTGAAGAACCATATATTTCATCTCCAAACCAAACATCACCGCTGAACAAAATTCCTTTATTTGCTTCATACAAACAAATTTCCCCCGGGCAATGATGTCCAGGCATCTCTAGAACTCTTAAAGATAGAGTTCCGGTACTTATTACATCACCATCTTTGACAAAATCTGTTATTTCAAAAGGAAGAACCGTTGAAGGCGTTTTCCATCTTTCTAATGGCTTATAGCTATTATACTTTTTAGGAACAAGTTCGTGCTTATATCTTTCTAGCCATGCAGCAGCCTCCTTAGAGGCATAAACTTTAGGCCTGTTAGTTTCTATAATTTCTTGTGCAAAAGCTATATGATCGAAATGAGGATGGGTTATTGCTATAGCATCAACCTTGACATCAGAGAGTGGTTTTACAACAGGATAAGATGCATCAATTAAAACATTTTTTCTATCTTCTATAAGATAGCAACACCAATTATTAGGACCTAATATGAATCTTGTAATTCTTTCATCAATTTTTTCGATCTTGGATTCTTTTAAAATTTGTTCAGCATATATCATAGTTTCACTATTGAGAGGTTTCCCACATAATTTTAAATACCTTTGCAAGAAACTAATTCTTAGTGATAAAAATGGGTGGACGACTTCACATGGAAATCAAAGAAAGATTTGTCTAACCCAAGTTCTATACTTTTTTCTGCTATTCTAGACGATAAAGGAAGAGCTGTCATACCAGCTAGTATTAGGAATAAGTTTGATTTGAAGTTTAATTCTCAGGTTCTTCTTGAATTTAAGAAAAAAATTAATGGCTGCGATAGCGTAACTAGCAGCGTCTCAGTCTGTGGAGCTGAGGGTGCGGGTTCAAATCCCGCTCGCGGCCCTAAAATTTATATCAAAGAAATCTAATGTGGTATTATGAACGAAATAGAATTAACTCAGCAACTTATAAGAATAAATTCTGAGAATCCACCTGGAAACGAGAGAGAAATAGCCAAATTCATAAAGGATTTTTTAGAAGATTTGAAAATTTCCGCAGAGCTCATCGAGTTTGAAAAAAATCGTTTTGATTTAATAGCTTCTATTGGAAACGGAAAAGGAATGATGTTAAATGGTCATATGGATACAGTTCCAGCTGGAGAAAAGTGGAAATATGATCCGTTCGAAGGAAAGATTGTAGATGGAAAATTATATGGAAGAGGCTCAAGCGATATGAAAGGTGGTTTAGCATCTATATTGGCAGCAGTAAAGAATCTATCTAAAGAAAACTTCAAAAGAAAATTGCTTTTAACATTTGTAGCTGATGAAGAAAGTTTAGCGAAAGGTTCCATTTTTTTAATTAAAAATAGAAAAGACATTCTTAAAGATATTAAATATGGAATCATGGCCGAATGCACAAACCTTAATGCTAGAATCGCGCAAAAAGGAATAGTTAAAGTAAAAGTAAAGTTCAAAGGCAAGGCTGCTCATGGCTCTAAACCAGAGCTAGGAGACAATGCAATTTACAAAGCTGCAGACTTTATACAAGAAGTAAGAAAGTTAATAGAGCAATTAAAGAAAAGGAGAAACATACTTTTAGGAAGCGGGACGATAAACGTTGGAACAATTAAAGGCGGAACCAAAATTAATGTTGTCCCAGATTTTTGTGATGTAGAGATTGATAGAAGAATAATACCTGGAGAAACTCCAAAAATAGCAATTGGTCAGTTAAGAAAGATATTAAATAAATTAAAATTAAGGGCAGATATTGAAGTTTCGAAAAGTAGATTACCAATGCAATTAAATAAAAACTTAGAATTAATAAGAATCTTACAAAACATAACAAAAACAAGATTTATTGGTGAGTCGGGCTACACTGAGGCTGAATTATTTTATAGGGACGCAGGTATTCCTTGCTTTAGCTTCGGTCCAGGCATTTCAGAACTTGCACATGTTACTGATGAATACGTGCCAATTAAAAACTTGCAAAAAGCTACAAAGATTTATGAGCAACTAATAAGAAAGGTTTGTTTATGAATGTGAAAGGTACGAGAGACATTTTGCCAGAAGAGATGATTTTAAGACAGCAGGTGCTAGAGAAAATTAAAAAAGTTTTTGAGACCTTTGGCTTCCAGCCATTAGAGACACCAGCATTGGAGACATGGGAAGTTTTATCTGCAAAAGGCGCTGGCGGTGAAGAAATTCTTAAAGAATCTTATAACTTTGAAGACAAAGGTGGAAGAAGAATAGGACTGAGATATGACTTAACAGTACCTTTGACGAGGATAGTATCAGACAATCCTAACTTGCCTTTACCGTTCAAGAGATATCAGATGGAAAAAGTTTGGAGATATGGTGATATAGCCAAGGACAGGTTCCGGGAGTTTTTGCAAGCAGATATAGATATAGTCGGGTCGGACAGTCCGTTGGCTGATGCAGAAATTATTGCATGCGCGATTTCCTGCTTTAATGCGCTAGGATTCAAAAAATTCATTGTAAGACTGAATAACAGAAAGATTCTTACAGAGATGCTAAGAACTTCTAAAGTTGATGATAAGAATATCACAGACGCCTTGAGAAGCATAGACAAGCTACAAAAAATTGGGGCTAAGGGCGTTGAGAAAGAATTAGAAGACAAAGGGATTGCAAAAGATTCTATTAAAAAGATATTAAACTTTTTTGAGATAAAAGGAGAGAACGAAAAAATTTTAAAGGAGATAGAGAATTTAGGAGACGGTGTGAGAGAACTAAAGGAAATCATATCTTATCTGAAGATAATGAAACTTGATTCGAAGATTAAGATTGATCTAAGCTTGGCAAGAGGGCTGGATTATTACACAGGACCAATATTCGAAGTTTTTGCTGAAGAAGGCATTGGAAGCGTGGCTGGCGGCGGCAGATATGATAAGATGATAGGACTATTCTTAGGAAGAGATATTTCTGCGACTGGCATTAGCTTGGGAATAGAAAGAATAATCGAAGTTATGAAAGAAAGAAAAATGATTAATGAAATAAAAAGCAAGACTAGAGTTTTTGTGATTGCTGTTAATGACAAAGTAAGAGACAATATCTTAGAAGTTGTTCAAAAGCTTAGAGGAAAATCGATAGCAACTGAGTATGACTTAAGATTTAGATCATTGTCTAAGCAGTTAGAGTATGCTGATTCTTTAGGGATTCCCTTTGCAATCATTATTGGAGAAAAAGAGCTAGAAAAAAAATCTGTAAAAATAAGAGATATGAAAACAGGAAAAGAAAAACTAGTAAAAATAAATGAAATTACTGCTAACAATTTCTAATACCAGGACGTGGGAAGCATTTTTGGCAAGTAGCATTGTAGAAGCATTTGTAAATAGCTTCTATTTCACCTTGGACATAAAATGTGATGTTCAAATCTTTTTTAATAGCATATTCTGGCACGTTATTTATTTTTACAAAGAATTGTCCTTGATTGTCTGTCCAGTTTTTGCCTTCAAACTGATTAGTTAAATATTTTATAATGACTTTTATAGGAGCATTCTTCACATAAGTGCCGTTCGAATAATTAAGTGTTCCTGTGAAATTCATGCTATACTGAGGTTCATAAGTATCTGTACAGAAAACTCCAAAGCATATCTTTAGATTAACGGGTATATTTTGAGTTATCCCTATTACTGGTTGGCCAACAGCAATCTTTGAGAAATTTTTAAGATCTGCACTGTTTATGTTTCCACCGCCAGTTGTTATCTCACCTCTAAGTCTGTAAGTGTCAATTATAAGGAAGGCTGAAGTTATATAAGGAGAAATGGTAAAGATTAATAAAAATAGTATTGATACCGTTAAAACTAGTTCTTTTCTTATCTTCAAACTATCACCATTCAACTCACATAAAATATTTTAATTGAACTTTTATTTAATTCTTCTTTCACATAATAATTATATTTCTGATGCAATAGAGGGCCAACAGCTATACCAACTCGGTGGCATAGCTGCCATCTTACGATGGAAAATTTAATTACATAGTTACGCATAAGCAATTTCGTACTATAGGACCACCGCTATTACCACAACCTATGTTATTTAAAGATCCGTCCCAAGCAGCTAAGCAAGATGCATGGGCATTATGATTTCTACATGTGCTATCACAGCTCCATGTTCCTTCACTTCCACCACTGTTAATATCAGGGTAGAATCTCATTGGGTAACTACCACCACCGACACGAACCTGTGCTCCTCCTACAGCAGTGTTTGCATACAAATTTCCAGTGCCACCAACGGTAACATCACCCATTAATGAAATTCTTTTACCACTTCCATCAGCATTAGAATACATTCCTATCATGACATTAGTCTCAGCTCGGTTATTAACTCTGAACCAATACATATCCAAAGATCCTATGTTTAATATGTCGAATCTGGCTCCTCCAGCTGCGCCAGCATTTGATAGTATATTTCCATTATAAACCTCTAGCTTTGATGCTGGAGCAGTCGTTCCAATTCCAATGTTGCCGTTAAATCCTGAAATTACTCCGCCATTACTTCCTAATTTTATTGAACCTACAGTACTATCTCCCAAACCATAAACTCCAAGAGTGTTAGCTACGTTTATATCGTACAAGGCAGTATCGTCACCGCCTTGGAAAGTTTTTGCATTATTTGCACTTGAATAAACTACGTTTGATGCACGTATATCACCAGCAACATCCAATTTATATGCAGGAGTACTTGTTCCGATGCCAACGTTTGCAAAGTTCAAATACAACAAGTTAGCTTGATTAGCATTATATCCAGTTATGTATAAGTTTGCGTTGGCAGTCCACGCATCATTACCACTCTCAATATAATTTGTTCCTCCAGAGCCGCCTATCCATGTATATGTTGTTCCATCTCCAAGAGCTGTTCCTCCTGCTGCTCTAACTTGCAATGTTCTCGTAGGAGTAGCTGTTCCAATTCCAACATTACCATTACCATCTATTACTATACGACCTGGAACTGAGTTAGTTCCTAATTTCAATGGAACATTTGCATTTGTATAAATATCATGTTCAGTACCACCGTTATTTATAATTAATGTGTTTGTTATAGCGGCGTCCTGAAGGTAGAGTGGCGCTCCTCTTATTAAAGTAGTTCCTGCTACATGCAGTTTGTATGCAGGAGCATTTGTTCCAATACCAACATAAGTAGCAGTGTTGTTGTATAAGCCAGTTCCAGCAGCAGTAACAGCCCAATCAGTATCTGTACCACCACCTGCTGGCCAAGCATTTCTACAATCCATTCCTGTCCATCCATTTGCAGAGCCATCAGTGTCTATGCATATATTTCTTGCAGCTATACTTCCCTCGGCTGCTAAATCCCAACTATGAATTCCTCCACCCCAACCAGACGGATATCCAGCATTTGGATTTTGATTATATGAACTTAAATTACCTGATAATCTAACTGATCCACCACTAACATCTAACTTATATGATGCAGTGTCTGTTCCAATTGCAACGTTTCCAGAGTCTGTTGCCAATCCCGTAGTTCCATTTACATTAAGAATGTTCAAGTAACTGGTAGTATCTGGTCTTGCATAGCAACCGTTTCCAGAACAAGAACCAGTAACAGGTCCATAGTATCTTACTGTTGAAATTACGCCAGTAACATTCGCATCGCCAATAACATTCAATGGCTGTGTTGGAGTAGTAGTCCCAAGTCCTACATATCCATTGTCTTGAATGAACATTCTTGTCGTATCAGTGCCACTAGCACTGCTAGCAATGTACAATTCTCCACCTGAATCATAAATTTTATAGTCAACGTAAGTATCGCTAGTAGTATTTCTTTGCAATAAGATTCCTGCAATCCCTATAGAAGAATTTCCTGAAGATAGAACCTTCATATAAACATTTCCGCTGTCATTTACAACCAAAGCCTGATCGGGTGCAGATGTTCCAATTCCAACATTAACACCAATAGTGTTGTTGTAAAGATTAGCTCCACTAACAGTCCAATCAGTATCAGCACCACCAGCAGTATCAACTTCGCATGTTACAGTTCCATCTTCAGCAATAACTCTTATCGAGCTACCAGCTGCACAAGTGCTTCCAACTCTTCTTTGTACCTGTGTAGTTATTGTCTGAGTATAATTCACAGCACCATTCTGTATGTGTGCATTATCAATAGACCCATCTATTATCTGTGTTCCGTTAACAGCAGCGTTAGCAATCTTTGGATTAGTAACTGCACCGTTAGCAAGATCAGCAGCTACTATAGTCCCGTCTGATATCTTTGCACTCGTTACTGCATTGGCTGCTATCTCATTACTACCAACCACACCAGCACCTAACTGCAAGTTATTGTATAGTCCAGAAACATCACCTGCATGAGCTGTAGCACTAGTCAATACAGCATATCCATCTACCGCCAAAGTATTGTTAACATACAAAGTATCGATATAGCTAGCAGTACTCGGTGTAACATAGCATCCCCATACAGAACATGATGCTTGAGTAGGTCCATAGTATCTACCGCTAGATATTACGCCAGTAACATTCGCATCGCCAATAACATTCAACTTCTGTGTTGGATTATTAGTTCCTATACCAACAAATGCAGCTGTGCTGTTATACAAGCCAGTTCCAGCTGAAGTAACAGCCCATTTAGTATCAACACCAACGCTATCAGATTCGCATACTACTGTTCCGCTATCAGTTATCTCTCTTATGGAATTACCAGCAGTACAATTCATTATCCTTCTCTGTATCTGTGTGGAATCAACATCAGCAGCAACGATAGTTCCATCTAATATCTTAGCACTTGTAATCTGCGAATCAGCAATATCTGCAGTAGCAATTGTTCCATCTGATATCTTTGCACTCGTTACTGCACTATCTGCAATCTTCGCATTAGTAACTGCAAGATTAGCTAACTCAGTAGTACCAACCACACCAGCACCTAACTGCAAGTTATTGTATAGTCCAGAAACATCACCTGCATGAGCTGTAGCACTAGTCAATACAGCATATCCATCTACCGCCAAAGTATTGTTAACATACAAAGTATC
>Ga0315277_10010931_pt1 | contig 11461 bp, 8 predicted proteins | sample YL17G05_15_MG_FD_203695 | JGI IMG/M metagenome (GOLD analysis project Ga0315277, IMG submission 203695) | Sediment microbial communities from Yellowstone Lake, YNP, Wyoming, USA - YL17G05_15 | ecosystem: Environmental > Aquatic > Freshwater > Lake > Sediment | place: USA: Wyoming | collected...
GTTTCTACCTCTCCTTCAGATGAGGATTCAGCGCATCGTTGAGGCCGTCTCCCAGAAGATTGAAGGCAATGACCGTAGCCGTTATGGCCAGGCCTGGGGCTATCGTCGTCCAAGGAGCCCTGCGGAAGACTTTCATAGATTCTTGGAGCATCCACCCCCAACTAACGACGTTGGCATCGCCAACTCCCAAGAAGCTCAGAGACGCCTCTGTGATGATCGCTCCAGCAATCAGAAGCGTTATGTCTACCACCGCAGGGAAGATTGCATTTGGTAGGATCTCAAGAAACATTATCCGCAGGTCACTCATGCCAACAGCCCTAGCAGCGGTGGTGAAGTCTCTCTCTCTGAAGCTCAGGAACTCCGCTCTGACAAGTCGCGCCGTAGATGGCCACGAAGTGAGCCCGAGTATGAAAACTATGTTGAATATGCTTGGGCCGAAGAAGAGTGCGATTATTAGGATGAGAAAGAAGGTGGGCAACGTTAGCATTATGTCCGTGGCTCTCATTAGGAGGTTGTCCAGCCGCCCGCCTTTGTAGCCGGCAACGGATCCAAGGGTTATCCCGACCAAGCCTGCGACAGCTGCGGCTAGGAAACCTACTAGAAGAGACACGCGTGCCCCCCATATTGTTCTACTGAGAACATCACGGCCAAACTGATCTGTGCCGAAAGGATAGGATTGCTGAGGGGGAAGAAGAAGCAGTTCGGGAACGAGGTCAAATCTGATTGGATCATGTGGAGCAAGCCAAGGTGCCAAGGTCGCGACAATGACTAGAAACACAACAAAGGATAGACCTCCGACCGCTGCCCGGTTTTTGCTGAAGCGTCGCCAGAATCCGCGGAGTTGTTTGAGTCGTAGAGTAGCGTACCGCCTCAGACTTTGCGTGAGACTCGCGTTGTAAGCACTTACTTCCCGCGTCAAGTCAATATCACTTGTACCGAATCCGAGGATCTACAATGGCGTAGACGATGTCGGCGCCTAGGTTTGCCAGAACTGTTACTATGGAAATCATCAGAAAAGACAGTTGGACTATTGCATAGTCTCTTGTGAAGATAGCATCGTAGATCAATGTGCCCATTCCGGGCCAACCAAACACTATCTCCACGAGTACAGCCCCCATGAACAAGTTTCCCATTCTAAGACCAAGGAGTGTTACAAGAGGTAGGAGAGCATTCCTGAGGGCGTGTTTGAATAGCACTGTACGTTCATCGCAGCCTTTGCTCCAAGCAGTAAGGATGTAGTCTTGATGCATGACCTCAAGAATGCTTGCACGTGTCATCCGGGTGTAGAGTCCAAGTCTACCCAGCCCTAAGACGGTGGCCGGAAGGAAGAGATGCCAAGCTATGTCAGGATATGCGTTCATCCCAGTTGTGCCAGGCGTTATCATTCCACCTATCGGAAAGATAGGGATATAGAACGCGAACATCAGGATCGCCAATATTGCCATCCAAAAGAATGGCATTGACCAAAAGGCCAGGGCCGACACGGAAATAGCAGCATCAACGACTGAGTAGCGCCGTCTCGCAGCTATTATCCCTAAGACCGTTCCGGCAAGTACTTCGATCAACAATGCTGTTACTGTGAGGATTAAGGTGTTCTTGAGTTTTGCAAGGATCACTTCCGAAACCGCGCTGCCGTAGATGAAAGAATAGCCAAAATTCCCTGTGAAGATGTCGCGTATGTAGATGATCATTCTTTCGTATATGGGCTTGTCGAGACCTAGCTCTGCTCTTTTCGCTTCTATGAATCCTGGAGGGGCATGCTCCAAGCCAGATACTAGATACATTACCGGATCTCCAGGAGCGCTTTGAACTATGAGAAAAGTAAGCATCATAATTAGCATGATGAGGAATGGAGTATAGAGTAGTCTCGCAGTCACGTGGCGACCGAGTCCCAAGTCTCCTCAGCTTATACCGACAAGAGTCTAACAATTCATAAAGGTACCGATGACATGTGAAGGACATGCTCGCCGAAGAAATCCTTAAGTCTACATGATCTTCCTCTTCCGCCATGATGCGAGCATACGGAAAAGAGATCCCAACAACCCTCCAAACACTCGTGAAACCTGAGCATACCGCGCTCCTAATAGTTGATGTCCAGAACGACTATTGGCATGAGGAAGACAACAAACTCTTCCCTGACTTCCTGAGAAGGCTGAGAAACACCATAGAAGCGGCGAAAGAGACAGGCGTCTTCTTGGTGTACATCCAAGACACGCTTCTTCCAGGAAGAAAGAGCGACTCCGCTGCCTGGATTAGACACTATATGGCCTCGTCAGCGCTTGAGAACCCCGAATTGGTTCCAGAGCAAGCTGTCGAAGGCACTTGGGGACATCAGTTTGTCAAAGACATCGCACCGGATGCGACATCTCTCGTGGTGAAGAAGTTTAGATCCAGCGGTTTCGTGGGTACACCGCTTGACCTTCTTCTGAGAAGTAACAACATAAAGACATGTGTCATTACAGGAGTCATGACTTACGGTTGTGTGGAGTCCACGTGTCGTGATGCATCGAACGAGTACTTCGTGGTTGTGCTAAGAGACTGCGTAGCTGCTCCGAAAAAGGATCTGCATGATGCTTGCCTGAAGATCATGGACTATCGATACGATACCGCGGACTCTGAAGAAGTAATTCGCATCTGGAGAAGAGCGAAATAGCAGCACTGTGGTGTGAGCGCACGTTGCGAGGCCCGCCACGTCTTAGGGAAGCTTATACAATCGCATAGCACAAAAGAGAAAAAGAGGGGAAAAAGGGGCTAAACGCGGTTCTATTTCTTCTGGCCTTTCTGCCGTTTCATCCAAGCATAGCCGCCCACAAGTAGAACACCGATTACTACAACAGCCATTACGATTGTCGTAGTATCAGGTCCAGCTGGCGGTGGAGGAGGCGGAGGTGTTGTTGTCGTCTTTGCCGGGCTTGTAGCAGTTGTCGTCGCCGTGACTGGTAGGGTCCCTTTTGTCCACCAGATGCCTGCAATATGTGTCGGGGAATACCATCCGACAGGACGGAATGATTCCGCGACATTCTCGAATTCAGCTTTCCAGGCAAGAACCTTCCAGTGGTGCCACAGAAAGATGTATGGCAGATCCTCTGATACTATGCGCTGCATCTCAGCCATCGCCTGTTTTCTCTTGGTCATGTCATTGGTGTTGAATGTTTCGTTAAAGAGCTGTGCTACCCTGCCGTTTCGTCCGTCATACCATCCGCAGTTCTCTCCATCTGGCGGGTTCGGTACGATCCAAGTGAATATGCTCTCGGGGGTTGGGCCTCCACCCATTGTGTTCAAACCCATGGGATAGTCTTGAAGCCCGCGAGCTGCGCCTGGGCCGATCTCATATGTGGAGAAGAAGGTGTTGTTGTCGATGGGGATTATTTCAGCATCTATGCCAACTTTCTTCAGGTCTTGTTGTATTGCTTGGAATATTCCGAATGTGGCCGCTGTCTGGTATCCTATGAATGGGAACTTGAAGCGAACGCCATCGGCACCTTTCTTGTATCCAGCTGCGTCAAGAAGAGCCTCTGCTTTGGCAGGATCGTAGGTGTATTTTACGACGTTCTCGTCGGAATAGTAGGTCTTGACCTGTGAAGATAGTGGCCCGTAGATCGGTGTTACACCACCCGCAAGTACGTTATCGATGATCTTCTGTCGGTCGATCGCATGAGAGAAGGCTTGCCGCACTCTGATGTCTTTCAGCCATGGATACTTCGCAATGGCTTCTGGCCTGAAATTCCAGGTGATTCGCCATGTCGTTGTGTAGCTGTACGTGACGGCCTTGAGCCCCGCAACCTTTGAAATTCGAGGTACTTCTTGGAGTGGGATGCCAGGATTCTCGTGGATAAGGTCTATTTGGCCCGATTCCAGTGCTATGGTAGCTGCGCTCGGATCTCTATTGAATGTTATTATTATCTTGTCAAGGTAAGGCCTTCCCATGTAGTATTTCTCGTTCGCCACCAGGATGATGTATTGGTCTCTCTCGTACTCTTGAACCATGTATGGCCCTGTGCCAATCATCTTCCAGTTTGCAGGATTCTTCTCCATGTCTGTGTTCTCAAAGATGTGTTTGGGCAGAATGCGTTGATCAGCACCGGTGCTCGCAACTCCAAATGGTTCGATTGAGGCGAGTTTGTTGAATCGGAATACCACGGTATAGTCATCTGGGGTCTCAATCTTCTGGAATCCATATTCCTTCATGTAGACTCCGGCAAATGTGTTTTTGATATTCATCGTTTCATAGTGCCACTTGACGTCAGCTGATGTGAACTTCTTACCATCGTGCCAGAACACGTCATTTCTGAGATTGAAGGTCCAGACTTTTCCATCTGGGCTGAGCGTCCATGACTTGGCAAGACTGGGTATGATGTTGTAGTCTTTGTCATATGTGACCAGTGTTCCCAAGACCATGTTGCTGATGTAGACCGTGGTGCTCCATTGGTTGAGAATGCCGTTGAGAGTCACAGGATCTCTTGCGTATATCATTCGCAGTGTACCGCCGTATCGAGGTTGTTGCTGTGCAGTGGCTGGCAAGAACATCGCGGCAAACAGCAGAAATGTAGACAATAGAACCGAAATTCGAATACCTAATCTAGCTTTCAAAGTATCACTTCCAAATTTTCTAAAGGCAGTTCTCATTACATTCTATTTAAGACTTCGCATCCTAAGCGGCAAGCTGGACGGCACATCTAGCTCCTAAGCCTTCCGTCTTGGGAACGATGACCGATGGGCTCAGCATTTGCATGAGTAGGAACGCGCGATGCTGATAGTTCTTATAGACGAAAATAGAAGTCTGAGTCACGCCAAGAAGGTGTGATCCACGCATTGTAATGAAATCACTATTCTGAAGCCAGAGCTTCTGATAGATGGAACAGGAACACCGCCGCGAAAAAACGTAATCGTCGCAGTTGACGGATCGAAGATATTGTTTGTCGGATCAGAAGGAGAATTCGATACGCCTTCAGGTAGGAAACTGCATCATGTGGATTTGCAGAACAAGACCATTTTGCCAGGGCTTATCGATGACCATATTCACTTAGCTCTGGGAATCCGTGGCGGATATGAGAATATGATGAGGGATAGTGATGGCATACAACTGATTACTGGCATTATCAATGCAGGGCAAGCTCTGCGAGCAGGAATAACGACCGTAAAAGACTGTGGAGCCAGAAATAGAGTCGCTCTTGATCTTCGTGATGGTTGGAGCCGAGGCCTTTTCCAAGGTCCGAGAATTCTCGTCTGCGGAAGACCACTTTGCACCACCGGCGGACACTTCCATTTCTGCAACGACAATGAGTGTGACGGTCCTTGGGAAGTGAGAAAAAGAACACGACAGCTGCTCAAGGAAGGAGTCGACTTCATCAAACTCATGGCATCAGGAGGGGGAACAAAGGGAACAGACAGCAAATATGCATCTTTTGAAGAGCAAGAAATCTACGCAGCAGTTGTGGAAGCTGAGACTGTTGGAAAAACGGTCTCCGCGCATTGCGAAGCTTTCGACAGTGTCGGGCGTGCGGCACGGGCAGGGGTACACATAATCCAGCACGCAGGATTCATTATGTCTGATGGAACGAGAGGATTCGACGAGGATGCAGTTCGAACTATGGTCAAGAAAGGCCTATACTATGATCCAACACTGCAGACAGGTTCTGCCTTAGTTGACTCGCTCCGAGAGAAAGAAAAGGGAGGCAAAACACTCACTGACGAAGAGAGAAATCAGCTGAAAAGTGGTGAGTACAAGATCAAGAGAAAGTCGGAGAACCTCGCAAGAATGGTCAGCATGGGGGTCAAGTGCGTTGCTGGGTCAGATGGGATAGGTCTTGGGAACTGTACCCGACTTGTCAGGACTCTTGAACTCATGGTTGATGCTGGAATGACTCCCCTAGACGCAATAGTCTCGGCGACTGGCAGATCGGCCAAAGCTACCAAGATTGATCGGTACTTGGGGACCCTTGCCGAAGGAAAAGAAGCAGACATAGTAGCTGTCAGCGGCGATCCTACACGCGACATAAGCACGTTGCGCTCACCTGTTATGGTCATGCAGGCAGGACGGCTGATATGATGTCAATCACTGCTTGGGTCTGTTTGAAGATGGACGACGGCATTCAAACCGCAACTTTCCTGTCGAGGCGAAGGAACAGGTGAAGGTGGACCAAAGTTGGCTGGAAGCCTTGAAGTTGGAGGTCTAAGAGCCGATACTGGCGAGAAGAAGCGGGGCTTCTGGAGAATAGCGGAAACTCCAAGCTCTTGGATTGAATTGCCTGTCTTCCTAGTCAGTGGTAGAGAAGAAGGACCAACTCTTTGCGTAACGGCGGGTACAAAACCTTGCGTCTACGCTGCAATAGAAGCCTGCATAAGGATTTCGAGAATGATTGGCGCTGACAAACTCAATGGGAACTTGGTGACATGTCCTATTCTGGACATACCAAGTTTCAACACGCAAACACCTGACGTTTGCGCAATCGATCTAAAACCAGTTCCCAGGTACCCTGAAGAGACAGGTTCCATGTCCAACATCATTGGACAAGCCAGAAGAAAACTCATGTCAATGGCTGATTATGCCATAGATCTTCATGGCGGAGATGTCGATGAGAACTTGATCGAGGGAATCGTGATCTCAGGATGGACTGGTGACTCTGATTACGACGTGAAAGCAATTCGTTTGGTCAAGTGGTTCAGACCAAAAGCTTGGCAGAGGATACCTACCCGAGTTCCCAAGACAACTCCAAGTATCCTAGTGGAGTCAGGAGGAGCAGGCAAGCTAGATGAGAACCAAATCCAATTTCATGTTCATGGAGTCTTGAACGTGATGAAAAGTCTCAGGATGATTGCTGGCGTTCCCGAGCCAGTGATCCGACCTGATTTCACATACGGCATTGGTCAAAGACATACCCTTCGAGCACGTCGTGGAGGAATCTACTACAGCAAAGTGGCTGCGGGGGCTAATCTTCAAGAGGGGCAAATAGTGGGAAAGATAGGGAACGTGTGGGGTGAGGAAATCGACACAATTGCTTCACCAGTCTCGGGCAGAATCATAGCATACTGGGATGAGAATAAGGTTGTGAACACTGGAGATGTCATCGGAGTGGTCTATGCATCAGACGAAGAGACTGATTTCTCGGTGGACCCGCCGAGGGGTTGGAGGGACTCGTAGCAAGCGATTAGCGGTTTTGCGCGCGACATACTGACACATGGGGGAATCGTATCCCTCTGAAACTGTGGCTGGAGATAAGGCAATCCTTCGGCGACGGAATTCCTATGTGTTCAAGCACTCGCGAAGTCTTAAATACCCATCTCAGTTGGCCGAGAAATCATCGTGTCTCGGTAATGTTTAGGATTCCCTACAGAAAATGGCCAGTCACTCAGGAGATGAGAGACGCTGTTCTCAGAGTGCTTGAGACAGGTGAGTATCGAACCGGGAGCAAAGAGGAGATCAATTTCGAGAAAGAGTTCTCTAGATATATCGGATGCAAGTATGCTGTTGCTGTGAGCTCTGGAGCTGGCGCCCTACATATCGCTATGTGCGTGTTGGGTGTAGGGCCAGGTGACGAAGTGATAACTGCAGCAAACGCTTTTACGGCCGCTGCAGACTGTGCAGTGTGGGTGGGAGCAAAACCGGTCTTCGCAGAGATAGACAGCGAGACTATGAATATTGACCCAGATGATTTGAGACGCAGGATAACTTCAAAGACCAAAGTCATCATACCAATCCATGCATATGGCCACCCCGCTGACATGGATCCAATAATGGAACTAGCCGCGGGACGCGGTTTGTCTGTAGTGGAGGATGTTGCGCAAGCCGCAGGGAGCAAGTATCAGAACAGAAGATGTGGAAGCATAGGGCACATCAGCATTTTCAGTTTTGCTGGAAAGAACATTACTTGTTGCCATGAAGGAGGAATGCTCGTAACAGATAGCGAAGAATATGCCAAGAGCGCAGTATTGTACAGGCATTTCGGGCATGATCCCAATAGATTTGGCGCAGAGCAACACGTGTTAGGATACAACTATTCCATGAGTGGCTGGAACGCTGCGTTAGGAAGAATATCTCTTAGAAGCCTAGATGATTGGAACGAGAAAAGAAGAGAAAACGCAAGCATGTATGACAAAGAGCTTGAGGGAATATCCAACCTGGAGCTGCCTGTGGAGAAGGACTGGGCCTACCATTCGTATCTTCACTATGTTGTGAGGACGAGGAAAAGGGACGCGCTAAAGGAGTTTCTTGAGAAGAAGGGAATCCAAGCACAGATTCACTATCCTATCCCGACGCCTCTTCAAGCTCCGTACAAGAAGAGATTCGGATACACGGAAGGGATGTATCCAAAATCGGAGGAAGCCTCCAAGACTGTTCTTTCTCTTCCTACTCGATTCAATTTGACTGAGGAAGAAGTCAGGTACGTGTCAGATTCGGTGAGAGAATTCCTTGCCTAAACTCTCTATGATCTGCTGGCCGTAGCACGCGCTTTAAAGACTTTGAAGACCAAAGGTCTTTTATCAATCTGCAAATGTCTTGTCAAGAAGTGTTCATGTTGAAGCCACTTGCCAAGCGAATCGAACTAGCACATCTTCCTGAATATAGGCAAAGCGGTCTCCCTTCTCAGGAAGATAGCGAACTCCGTCTAAACAAGATAAAGCGGGAAATCGGGAACTTTGTTTCATTTGGAGTTGCCGATTCGAAAGTCATGGGTGTCCCGAGACACGTTGTCGAGGAAACGAAGAGGATTCTCGAAAGACAGAACGATGTCTACACCCCACATGAGGGAGAACTTGAGGTTAGGCAAGTTGTTTCTGAATTTCTCAAGAAAGAAAAGGGCTTAGACATCGATCCCTTGTCTCAGATAATAGTCACACCCGGAACGCAGATGGGCATATTTTCTGCGATGGCATCAATTCTTGATTCTGGTGACGAGGTTCTACTTGCTGATCCCGATTATTCATGTGTTGAACCTGTTGCTCGTCTGTTCGATGCCAATGTTGTGCCCATGCCTTTGGCTAAGCGCGAAGGTCAATTCTCATTCGATGTAAGAGCCCTTCAAGAGAGAGTTACGAAGAAGACGAAGCTTCTTGTGTTCTCAAATCCCAACAATCCGACAGGATATCTGTACACAAAAGAGGAGTTGAAGCTTATTGCGGACTTGGCTCAAGACTACGACTTCTACGTGTTGGCAGACGAACTGTACGGGCGTCTCGTCTACGATGGGCGAACGCAACACAGTCTTGCGTCTCTTCCTGGGATGATGGAGCGCACAGTCACGCTGATGGGCGTATCCAAGACAGAGTCAATGCAAGGGTTCAGGGCAGGTTTTCTTTTTGCCAGCCGAGAAGTCACGAAAGCAATCCGAGACATAGTTCGATATGCGATGCAACGGGCTCCATACTATGCTCAGCGCGGCCTGATGACTATTCTCCGTGAACCTAAGGATTTCGCAGATGAACGAGTAAAAGTCCATCAGCATAAAAGAGACCTTATTGTGCAGGAACTCAGCAAGGTCGTAGGAATCAAGTGTAACAAACCAGCTGGAACATCCTACATCTTTCCGGACGTAACGGGCTTAGGTTTGTCCTCACAGGAATTCTGTGAACAGTTGTTGAAGACTCAGAGAATCTCCGTGAGTCCCGGTTTCAACTTTGGCAGACAAGGTGAAGGACACTTTCGTCTTTGTTTTGCATGCGGTGATGACCGCCTCATAATGGCGGCAAGAAGGATGGCATCATTTGCTGAACAAGCCTTGAAGAAATAGCCCTTCGCGCACGATCTTCTCTTCAAACTGCTTAGATTTTGAATCTACACGGAGTATCGTCCTAATCCCTGCCCGAATTGACGTCGCCATTGCTGTCAATGGCAATTGTGGCAATGTCTAATTAGACAACGTCAATGAGTCTGGAATAGATCTCTGGTCTACGATCTCTCATAAAGGCGCTCTGCACTATCGAGGAGTCAATTTCACTAAGGTCGATGTTAGCTATCGGGATACATTCTTCGGATCCTGCCTGGGCGATGATCTTGCCTTGGGGGCTGACAACAGGGCTATGACCAAAATACTTCATACCCTCTTCCTCTCCAGTTCGGTTCACAAAGCCCCGTTTTCCATCACTCTTGTTCTTGCGGTAAATTTCCACTCATCTGGCACAGTTGCATGCGGTCTTGGAAAAATCGTGGAAGAAACAACTATCATTTCGGCCCCATTGAGTGCTGGTATTCTCGATACTTCAGGAAAACGTCGATCATAACAAATCATTATTTCGATTCTTCCTACATCTGTCTGAAATACCGGAAAACGTGAACCGGGCCTGAAGTAGAAGCGCGCTAGCTTGGTCGGAAATCTAGGTTTCTGTGTCAAGAATCGGCTTCCTAGGTGTTGGCAGCGGGAATAGTCCAAACAAAAGCATGTAAATCACGGGAATTTCCGACCATCCTAGCGCGCTGAACTGGAGTCTATGCTGATGGGAGTCGGGCAATGCCCGTGCAATGCTCAGACTGGCACAATCACTGTGTCGCACCTTCCGAGAGCCTCGTGCTTCCATCCAAGACATGTTCCAGAGCCGATATTCCACCCACGTGCCACCTTTCCGTGCTTGAGCTTGTGCACACATTGCTTTTGCATGATGAGTTCTTCATTCCGTTAAGCAACAACATATAGTAGGCATTTGGATTGGTGGAGTGAGCAAACGTGATGAACCTCGGAGACATGATGAAGCTGTAGCGCAGACGCACGCTGATACTCACGATCTGCAATTGTTTTATATACTGAACTGAGGTCGTGAGCGCAGAGGCCTCAGAGATGGCTGAAGAATGGACAAAGAGGAGACTCAGCATCAAGTGGTTATCCGAGGGAGTTAAGTCTTCTTTCACTCCTGAGTACGGAAAGTACACTCAGTCTTGGAGCAGATACAGACTCGCGCAGCTGGCGAAGAGCGTCAAGGATGTTGTTGATCTTACGCCTGGCACTTCAAGAGGATATGACCGGCCAGCACCTCATGTCATCGAAGCTGTGCAAAAAGCGATCGCGGACAAGGCATTCGATTATCCTTCTTCCAAGCTGACGTCTGACTTACGAAAGGCGATCTCGGAAAGATACGAGAGCAAGTATGGAATCGAGTCTGATCCACAGACAGAGGTCTGCTTGACCGTGGGTGCGGCACAAGGAATCGACTGTGCACTAAAGATACTGGTCAACCCGGGTGATGAAGTTTTGATGATGGATCCGGATTATGGCCCGTACGAGCCTCACGTGCGCTACCATCAGGCAAAGGTCGTGCCTGTTCCTTTGGATGAACCGAAGCTAGGGGAATACAAGTTCAACCTTGAAAAGTTGCGGAAGCGAATCACGAAGAGGACCAAGCTACTGTTGATGAGTAACGCCAACAATCCGGCCGGCTTCCTATATACGAAGGAGGAGAACGAAGCGATAGCAGAACTCGCCATCAAGAACGATTTCTTCGTGGTGGCAGATCACGTCTCTGAAGAGATACT
>Ga0315277_10010932_pt1 | contig 11461 bp, 4 predicted proteins | sample YL17G05_15_MG_FD_203695 | JGI IMG/M metagenome (GOLD analysis project Ga0315277, IMG submission 203695) | Sediment microbial communities from Yellowstone Lake, YNP, Wyoming, USA - YL17G05_15 | ecosystem: Environmental > Aquatic > Freshwater > Lake > Sediment | place: USA: Wyoming | collected...
CGCGGGCAGCCTCGACGAGCAGCGTTTCGAGGGCGGCGGAGTAAGCCTTGCCCTCCATCTCCGCTTTCTTGTGCTTGAGTTCCTCGACGCGGTTCAGGAGAGAGAGATAGCGGTCCACGAGATCGCGGGGCACGCTCGGAGGAAACGAGAAGTCCTTGAGGAACACCTGCGCGGCGAGAGTGTCTCGCGGCGGCTCTGCGGCGCCGGCGGCGTTTGTCTCCGAAGGGCCGTCGCCTGCCGAGTCGGCGACCAGTCGAATCCCTTTTCCGGCGCCCTCATCATCCAGCAAGGCATGTTCGGTGGCGATCAGGCCGCGGCCCGTGTAGTAGGCCGCCGTCAGCGCGGCGGCCTGGCGGCAGGCTTCGAGGACGGAGATGCGCTCGTCGCGGTTTTGGTCGGCGCTGCCGTCTTCGAGCGCCTGAATGAAGTACTCGATGAATTCCGTGGCGTTCTTCTCCTCCACGCTCTTCGTGGCCGTGCATACGATGCGGCCGGGCTTGCTCAGGGCGTTGATGAAGCCCGCGCCGGCCGACGCCGCGTTGATGACGACAAGCCGCCGCGCGCGCACCGGTTCGAGCAACGCGGCCAACTCGTCGGCCGTGAGGTCGGGGCCTGGAATGTGAAAGCGCGAGACGTTCCGCAAGGCGCTGCCGTGGCCGATGAGGTAGAGAAACAGATCGTCGCCGGGTTCGAGTTCGCGCGCGGCTCTCTCCAGGACAGCCCGAATCGTCTTCAAGTCGGACGTTTCGGCAGGCGTCGCCGCGCCGTCGGAGGATTCCAGGAGCAGGACGACCGAGTCGCGAGGCCGGCCCAGTTTCTCGACGAGCACCTTGCGGAGCCGCCGGCCCCACGCAGCGAATTTCTCCTTGTAGGTTTCGTCGCCGCCGCTTCCGCAAATGATAACGTCGCGCGACGCCGCCGAAGCGGCGTTCAGGCCAAGCGATAGGACGCACAACAATGCCAGGAACGGTCGAAGTCTCATCGGACCTCACCGATATCCTTTCTTTCGCCGCAAATACCACTCGACGATCATCAGGGCGGCCAAAGCGGCGTAGAACACGGGAAGCCGCCACAGGTGAACGCGCGCCTCTTCGGCTTGCTCGGACGGCAGCCAGGAGATGCGGTCGGGCAGGCGCGCGATGTCCTCGATGGGCAGAAACGCGCCGCCGGTCCGCCGGGCCACGTCGCGAAGGAATGACGGGTTGTATTGCGGCTGGTGAAACTCGCGCTGATCCGGTTCGGCCAAAACGGCTTGCTCGAGCGAGCCGATCGTCTTGCCCTGGTCGTCCAGCGCGGCCAGCGACAGCTTGTGCATTCCCGGCTCCTGCGGCGTGTATTCGCAGGAATACAATCCCGCTTCCTGAATGGATTCTTCGACCGGCAACGGCATCTGGCGGCCCGATGGCGCGGCCGCCGTGACCGTGACGTTCAGGCTTTCCCGCTGATCGAAGACGGCGTCTCGAACGGCAAACTCCAGCGGTGCAAGATTCCCCGTCACATAGACGTCCTGCTTGTTGCGAAGCCGGATCGAGTCGGGCGTCTGGCGGACCAGACTGCGCACGATCTGTCGCCAGAGCCGCTCGTGTTTGCGGTCGTTCTCATCGGCGCCCAAGCGCCATTGCCAGGTCGAATCGGTGGCCAGGACGGCGCTGCGGCCTTCGCCGTAACGCTGAACGGCAAACAGAGGACGGCCTTCTTTCTCCGCATCGCCGGCCACGGCGTTGGCCTGAATCGTCGCGCCGGGACGCACCAGCGCGAACGGATTGATGCCGTACAACGGAGGCATTTGACCCCAGAGGCGCCGGTTCTCGTCCGAGGCGGGATCGAGCGACCAGACACCCGAGAGCAATCCTTCGAGGGTCGGGCGAGCCTCGAAGGGCCGGTCGCGATCCAGACCGCCCGCGTCGCCGGGCCGCGCGGACGCCGGCAAGCGGGCCGGCAAGAGGCTTTCGAGGGGCGTTCCGGCGAAACCGCCCTCGGAGAACGAATCGCGTCCGCCGAGCAGCAGGAGCGCGCCGCCTCGCTTTCGCACGTATTCGCGGGTCAGCTCCAGTTGCGCCTGGGAGAAGAAGGCCGCCTCGATCTCTCCCCAGATGACGAGGTGATAGGGAAACAGGTCTTCGGCGCGGGTCGGATAGCCCTTGTCCAATTCGGCTTTCTCGGCGCCGAACCGCAAGAAGACCGCCTCGTCGTAGCGCGGCATGTCCTTGGCGAGGTCGGTGCCCTCGAAGATCGGATTGGCCAGGTTGGAGCGGTCGCCGCGATACTTGAACGTTTTTTCGGGGCCGGAAATGCGAACGAGGCTGATGAGTTTCAGTTGTTTGTCTTCTTCCATGGCGCGGCGGATGAATTTGTTTTCCCAGTTCGGGCGGCCGCACAAGTACAGGATGCGAAAGGTCTTGTCGCGATTGTCAATGAGAACGCGGCGCGCGTTGTTCTGCGGAACCAGATCGCCCGGCGCCGCCGCCTTGCCCGCCGCATCGGCCGCCAGGCGCGCGCGCACCTCGAGTTCGATCCATCCTTTCTTCGCGGGGACAAACTCCAGGCGCGCCTCCATCTCCGGGGAGTCGCCGGCGATCTTCAGGTGGTTCGTCTGAACGGCGGTTCCGTCCACAAGCGCCTCGACCACGGCTTCCTGGCCGGCCAGGCCGGATGCGAGAATGGGGGCTTTGATCACGACGGGGTTTCCGTCGAAGTCGGGGCGCTGAACGGCCAGGGGCCCGACTTCCAGATCGCGCCATTGCGAATCGGCGCCGACGCCGATGCCGAAGACGGGAACGCGAAAGCGGTCGAGCGCGTTCCAGTCGGGCGGGCGGCCGGACGTTTGCTGGACGCCGTCGGAAAGCAGGGCGACCGCCGCGACGTTCGCTCCCTCGAAATCGGCCAGGGCGGCCGCCGCGGCGCCGACGAGGTCGCTTTCGTTTTGCTCGAAGCGAAGGTCGCGCGGCGACTGGATGCGTTCGAGGGATTCGCCGAAGCGGCAGAGGATCAATTGGCATTTGTCGCGCAGCTTCTTCTCCAACTCCGCGGCCGCCGCTTCGTATCGCTCCAGAAGGCGCTGCCCGCGCGTTTGTCCGTCGGGGCCGGCGACCTGCATGCTCTTCGAGTCGTCGAACAGAAGGAGAACGGCGCGTTCGGTGTGGCGAAGCCGCTTTCCGGTCACGCAGGGATCGAGCAGGAGAAAGAGAATCAACACGGCCGCCGCGGCCCGGAGCGCGATCAGCAAGGCGCGCAAGGCCGGCCGAAGCCGCGCGAGTTTCGGCCAGAAGAACAGAACGACCGCCAGCCCAACCAGGACCAGCAGGACCACCGCCACGCCCTGGCTGAAGGGGACGTGAAAGACAAAGCGCAGGCCCTCGAGTTCATTGGCCGCGTCGCCGATGAGCCATTTGAGAACCAGATGAAGCATGGAGGTGCGTCCTTGCGTGGAACAGGCTGCCGCGGTGTCGCACAAGTCGGACCAGTCGGACAGGTCAGACGGGTCGGACAAGTCCGACAGGTCCGACAGATTGGCGGCCTGCTCTACTTCTCCTTCGACTCCGAGAGCGCCTCATAATACTCCGCCACGGGCTTGCGGTATTTCTCGGGCACCGCGTCCTCGTTGGTCAGAACAAGTTTCTCGGCGTCCTCGCGTTTGCGAATCTGGCGTTCCAGCTCTTCGGCGGCGAGGCCGAGCGGAACCGCCACCAATTCCTTGAGAAGATCGAACTTCGGCGGACCTTCGGTGCGTGAAGTCAGCCCCCGGAAATTCCGCCGCATCGTCAGCAGGGCTTCGCGCGCCTGCCCCAAACGACGCCGTGGGTCGCTGCCGTCGGGCAGAAGCGCTTCGGCGTCGCGCATTCGGTCCGTCCAGCCTTGCGAATCGCCTTCGAGGAAGCCGCGCATCTGGTCGGCCGAGCGCGGCGCGGCCCAGTCGGTCCAGCCGGATCGCCCGCCCGACCTGTCGGACCCGTCTGACGCACCGGGCCTGTCGGGCTGGCCGGACCTGTTGGGCTGGCCGGACCTGTCGGACTGGCCGGATTTGTCGGACTGGTTGGGCCTGTTGGACTGGGTGGACCTGTCGGACTGGCCGGACTTGTCGGACTGACCTGACTTGTCGGACTGGCCGGACTTGGCGGACTGGTTGGGCCGGCTGGACTGGCCGGACCTGTCGGACCTGTCGGACGTGTCTGACGTGTCTGACGCGTCCGACCTGTCTGACGTGTTGGACCTGTCGGACCTGTTGGACCTGCCGGACCTGTTGGACCTATCCGACCGGGCGGCCACGTCCGTTCGGTTCTGTTCCCCATCGCGCAGGCGGCGCAGTTCGTCCAGCGCCCGCCTCATGCCTTCGAGATCGTCCTGCACGGCCCCATTGGCCACGTTGGCCAGACCGCGTTCCGCCCGGCTGAGTCTCTCGCGAACCTGCTGCTCCATTTCCAGCGCAGGCTCCCAGATTCCGTACTCGACCAGTTCGCGCGAACCTTCCATGCGCTCCGGAATCTGCTCGCGGCTGGTTTCGCGCAGCCAATCGCCCAGGCGTCGCGCCATGAGCTCCTGGCTTTTTTCGGCGCCCTTGGCCAGCTCGGCGGCGTCCTGCATCGCCCCGCGGAATTCCTTGGCCAATTCGTTCTTCTCGCCGGCGACCTCCTTGCGTTCGCGCGCCAGTCCCTGGTCCTCGCGGACCGAGCCAGGCGCTTCGTGGCGCTCTTTCAGATCGGCGATCTGTTTCTGGATGGCCTCTTCGCGCTGGTTCATCGCCCGCATGCGCTGCTGAAGGTCGGCGATCCGCTCCGCGGCGGCCTCGCGCGACAGGCGCTGAAGCGCCTCTTCGGCGTCGCCGAGCGCGCGAACGGCCCGCGACCCCGCCGCGCGCGCCTGCTGGAACTCGCTGCGTTCCATGTTCTCAAGGCCGCGCGTCATCTGGCGCCGGGCTTCGCGCAGCGACTGGCTGGTCTCGCGCGCCTGGCGGTTGTCCATGTTGTTCGACGCCATGTTGCCCTCGGCCTGATCGAGCTGCCGCACGGCGCTGCGTTCCTCCTCGCGGAGGCGTTCGAGTTGCCGCGCCAATTCCCTCTGTTGCTCCGGACTGCTGCGCTGCATCTCCGAGATCATCTTGTTGATCTCGTCGTTGATCATCCGCTGGCGCCGGGCGAGGTCCTGCAAGTCGTTCAAGGCCCTCTGGGTGGCTTCGCGCTGTTGTTGCTGAGCGAGCCGCTCCTGTTCGTAGAAGTTGCGGTTGCGGCGCAGTTCGAGTTGCTGGATTTCGCGTTGGTTGGCCTGATTCTGGTTGCCGGACATGTTCCGGGCCATTTGCACCTGCGAGCGTTCCGGCCGCGCTTTCAACATCAGTTGGTGCGCCGTCTGCATGTGGCGGATGGCTTCGCTCAGCGGCCCGGAGGGTTCCGGCCATTTTGCCTGATCGAGGGCCTGCAAGGCGCTGTCAATCGCTTCGGCGATCTTCGGCGAATCGGAGAGGCTTTCGAGCGGATTGCTCTCGCCCTCGTTCATCCGCTGCCTGATCTGGCGTTGGGCGTCCTTGATTTTGGTCAGACGGCCGTCGAAGTCCTGCTGCGCAAGGCCCTTGGCGTCGCGGCGCAGGTTCCAGGTGGCGATCAGCACTTCCTTCTGATTCGCCGCCTGCTGATTGCGATTGCCTTGCTGCTGCTGTTGCTGCTGCTGGCGATTCTGCGCCGACTGGTCGGAGACGGCCTCCTCGAATTCGCGGCGGAACGGGCGGATTTCCAGGAAGAACGGCGAGCCAAGCGTCTCGAACGGCGCGCGGTCGGGCTTCCGGTCTTCGGCCCACACGGCCCACGTGACCAGGTCGCCGGGCGTGAGGTTCAACGTCTCCAGCATCAGCGTACGGCGGCCTTCGGCAGCGCGCAGCGTGTCCGTCGTCCGCGCCGGCTCGAGCGGCAGGCGAACCGGTTCGCGGCCGGCCACCTCGAGCTGAATGCCGAAAGCGCCAAGGCCGAAATCATCGTCCACCTTGAACTCGAACGGAATCTCATCGAGCGACGTCACGTCCAGGTCGCCGCGCGGAAAGGCGATCTTGACGTTCGGGGGATTGTCGGGCTGCGCGGTGATGCGATACTCGGGGACAAACTCGTTCGGCGCCTCGTCGGCGTCGCGCAGGGCCACGCGATAGACGTCGTTCTGCGCGACCTGCAACGTTCCCTCCCAGCGGTTGGGCTGCGTTTCGCGCAGAGCAATGGGCGCACCGTTCTGAAAGGTGATCTGCGCGCTCTTCAGCGGCTTGTTGACGTGAACGGCCGCCTCGACCTTGGTCCCCTTCACCGCCGTGATGTCGCCGCCGTGCGTTGTTTCGGTGGGCGGCATCTTCAGGTAGTCGGGGTAGCGATATACCAGGTCAATCGAATCCACTTCGGGCGGCGTCCACACGGTGATGCGGTAGGCGTTGGACTGGACCGACCCGGCGTGGACTTGATAGGAAACGTCGGCTTGCAGATCGCGGAACTGATGAAAGTGAATCTTCGGAGAGGCGCCCTGTTCCATGGCCGCCGTTTGCCACTCGCCGCCGGAATCGCGCCAGAGGATCGAAATGGGCTGGGCGGTCTCCTTCGAGAGAACGCGCACGACGGCGCTCTCGCCGCGCCGGACGCGGATGTTTCCCGGCTCGACGGTGAAACTGAACCGTCCGATCGCAAGAGGCCCCGCGAGCTTCGAGAGAACGACGTCCGGCAGCCAGAGGCTTCGGTAGAGGCCGATGCACGCGAACACTGCCAGCCACGCCGCGATTCCCGCCGCGGCCCAGCGCAATGCGCGCCGCGAATCCAGCAGGCCCTCGATTTCGATTCCGCGGGCGGCGCGCCACGCATCGTCCTTCAGGCGCTCGATCAGCCACGAGGCCAGCCGGTCCGGCGACGCTTCGCTGAACTCCATCGCGCTGACCACTCGGTGCTCGAGCTCCGGATGCTGTTCGTCCATGAACAATGCGGCGCGCTTGAGATCTATCGGCTGCGAGACGGGCCGAACCAGGAGGCGCCACACGGCGACCGCTTCGGCCAGCGCGAAGAGGCCCAGCACGACATAGCGAGGCACACCCGCGCCGGCGACGTTGGCCAGCAGCGCCGTTGCCGCCAAAACCAAAGCCGCGCTGGCCAGGCCAAACCGGAAACCGCAATGAATCCATCGCCGGCGTCGGCACCTCCGGGCGACTTCTCTGACGGCCCGCTCGAGCGGGGAGTTGCTTTGGGGGGTGTGAATGGTCATGGCGATCCTCCTGGAAGTCGGACCTGTCGGACTTGTTGGACCTGTCGGACTTGTTGGACCTGTCGGACTCGTCTGACCTGTCCGACCTGTCCGACCTGTCCGACTTGTCCGACTGGTCCGACTGGTCCGACTGGTCCGACCGGTCCAACATTTCTAGCGTGAAACCCGTACCGCATGCCAGCTCTCCAGAAAAACGAATGCAAACAGCAGCCCGATCAACAACCGCCAATACTCCCGGCGGATGGCAAATCCGCTCACCACAACTCCGCGCTCGAAATCCAACGGCGCGGTTTGGCTTGCCTCCAATTGCGGCGCGCACAGCTTGAGTTGAAATTCCTCGGGACTGATTCGTTCGGGATTCGATTCCGCCGCGCGAACGTTCACCGCCTCGATCAGAGTATCCCCCTTGTCGCGGGCGGCCCGCCACTCAACGAAACCCGACCGACGGACTTGCAGGTCGCGTGCGGGGCCGGCGGCTTTCAAGTCAACCTCGTTCGCCTCGCCCGGCAGCTTCACAATTTGGAAATCGCGCGCGGCGCTCACGCGCTTGGGCGGCCGGAGCGCTTCGCCGACCAGCCACGCGCGATGATCGTCGCCGCCTCCTCCGAGGTAGCTCAGCGTTTCGTAGAGCATCGGGATGAACCTCACGGATCGCGGAAGATTCGACCATTCGAGGTCCGCCCCGAACGCCCAGATCACGACCCGGCCGTCTCCCACGGACGCCTCGACGATGGCTGGGGCTTGGCGGCCGTCGGCATCCGGCTCGAAGCGAGCCAGCACGCGCGGCGTCTCTTCGCCCTTGGGGTCGGCGCTCGCCGCCGGAAGCGACAGCCTCTGATAGTTGTAGAAGCGCACATTCGAGAAGTCGTTGAACTGCGGGCTGCGCAACGGGAGGAAGATCGGATGATCGAAATCCGCCCAGGAGATCAAGGCGAAGCGTGTGTCGCTTCTCTCTGAGTGGAGAGGCCCGTCCCAGCGAAGTCCGAGCGGAGAGAGAAGGGCTTTGTTGAGAATGTCGGATGAAATGGACGGAATGGACGGTATGGACGAAATGGACGAAGTGGGCGGCGGGGGCTGGTCAAGGGTCAGGAGCACGCGGCCGCCCGTCTCGGCGTAACGGCGGATCGCCTCGGCGGCGGCGGGCGTCAGTCTGCGCAGACCGCCGGCGATGAGAATGGCCGGGCGCTGTTCGTCGTTCAGCAAGAAGTCCCCGGCCTTCGTCGCCGGTTGGATTTCCAGCCGCCACGGCAGATCGCTCTTCGGCGGAAGCGCGCTGGACAGGAAACGGCCGGCCGACTCCGCCCCGCTCGATGGGTCATCGGCGAGAAGCAGAACGCGCTGCTGCCGCGCGGCCTGCCGGGTGAAATAGCGCCGGTTGTCGGTCGGCAGCGGATCGTCGTCGAGTTCGAGCCGGCCCTCGAAATCCGATGCGGGGTTGATCGGAATGCGAAACGAGACCTGTCGGGCCGCGCCGGGTTCGACGGTCATCGAGGTCCGCGAATCCGCGCCGCCGCCCTGGGCGATCAGCCGGACGGCGCACAAAACTTTTTGCGCGCTCGACCAGTTCCGCACTCTTCCGCGTACTTGGAGTTCGCCGGGCTTGGTCTCGCGGACACTGACGTCCTCGATGGCGCAGTTGGCGCCGCCCGGTTTGCCCACCTCGACGCAGCGCAGTTCGATCCGCGGCTCGAGCTTCCACCGGTTGGTTTTTTCCGGCAGCCCGACGCGCTGAAAATCCGAAATGAGATGAACCACCAAACGCGCCGGCGGCGTGGCCGACCGGCTCTCGGCGGACTCCAACATCGCCTGCGCCGCCTGCAACGCCGGCGCGTAGGCCGTGGTCTCTTCCGAGAGTTGGGCCGATTCGATGGCCGCGCGGGCCGATGCGGGAGAGCCGGCGGCGGGGTCTTCGTTCGAAAGAATCGGAGCAACGGTTCTTGGCGCGCGCGCGAAAACGATCGCTCCCATCCGGTCGCCCGGTCCCAGAGAATCCATGATCGAAAGCGCCTTGGCTTTCGCTTCGTCAAACCATCCGTTCGTGCCCATGCTGTACGACGCATCGAGCAGGACAACGTGCCAAGCCGCCGCAGCGGGTGCCACCGCGCCGGCCGTCGCGTGCGATCGCAGGTAGGGCCGCGCGAAGGCGAGCGCCAGAAAGGTCAGCATCGCCATGCGGATCAGCATCAGGAGAATATGCTGGACGCGCCGCCGTTCGATCACCTCTTTGCGCGTCTGGGGGATGAACATCAGGCTGCTGAAGCGCGTGGTTTCGCGCTCGGGCCGGCGAATCTGGTGAATCAGATACGGCGCGGCCAGCAACGCGAGGCCGCCAAGAAACAGAGGCATGAGGAAGGCCAGAGACATCAGCGTCGCCCTCCCGTGGCGCGCCCCGTGCCGCTTCGAGGCCGCCGGAGGCTCGAGGTCAGAAGCGAATCGTTGCGGCGGCGCAGGAAGAAATGCAGCGCGCGGTCGAGCGGCTCCGAGGTCGCGAACTCCTGGACGTCAATTTCGGCGGAGAGGCATTCGCGGCGAATGGCAGAGAAATGGCGGAGGCGGTTCTCGAGGTATTCCGCGCGCGCCTGCTCGGGCACGGTGAAACGCTCGGCGGCGTCTTCGGCGTCCACGAACGTCGTCGCCTTGTCGAAGGGAAACGTCTGCTCCGCGGGATCGGAGACTTGCAGGACGATCACGTCGTGCCGCTTGGCGCGCAAGGACTTCAGGTGGTCAACCACTTCGTCGGCCGGGTGGAGCAGATCGGAGATCAGCGCCACCATGCCGCGCGGCTGCAAGGCTTCGCCCAGGCGCTTGAGCGCGCCGAGGGCGTTCGTTTTTCCCGACGGCCGCAGATTCTGCAACTCCACCAACGTGCGCTGGAGGTGGCGGGGATCGCTTCGCGGCGGAAGGTACACCTGAATCTGCTCGTGATAGGCGATCAAGCCGCCGGCGTCGCGTTGCTTGTGGAGGATCATCGCCAGGCAGGCGGCCAGCATCCGCGCGTAGTCGAACTTGCTGACCGGCCCGGAGGTGTAGTCCATCGAGGCGCTGCAATCCAGCAGGATGGTACAGCGCATGTTGGTTTCTTCCTGGTACTGCTTGATGTGCAGGCGGTCGGCCCGCGCGTACAGCTTCCAATCCACCCTCCGCGGATCGTCATCCTGCGTGTAGGGACGGTATTGCGCAAACTCGATGGCCGAGCCGGAGTGAGGGCTGCGATGAATTCCCGCCAGGAAGCCATCCACGACGGTTCGCGCCAGAAGCGACAAGTCGGAGATCTGGGCCAGTTGGGCGGGATCTATGAAATGTAAGTGCTCGGTCATGGTGGCGGAAGGACAGGCGGCGAATCTGTCGGACCAGTCGGACCAGTCGGACGGGTCAGACGGGTCGGACGGATTGGCGCCGTGTCCTGCATCTCCTAAACGATTCCCGACTTCGGCTCCGGAATGGTTTCCAGCAGCCGTGCAATGATGTCCTCGACGCTAATGGAGTCGGCCTCGGCGCGGAAATTCGTCAGAACGCGGTGGCGAAGCGCCGGCGGCGCGACGGCGCGGATGTCCGCGCAACTGACGTGAAAACGCCCCTTCAGCAACGCGCGCGCCTTGGCGCTCAGGATCAGGCTCTGCGTTCCGCGGGTCCCCGCGCCCCAGGACACCCACTTGGCGATGAAATCGGGCGCGGCGCCGTTGCCGGGACGGCTGGCCTGCGTCAGGCGCACCGCGTAACGCGCAATCGGTTCGGCAATGGGCACCTGGCGCGTCAGGCGCACGAAATCCAACATGTCCTGACCCGTGAAGACGCTCTCGAGCTCGGCGTGTTCCGTCGAGGTGGTGCGCGTGGCGACCTCGAGTTCCTTGTCCTCGTCAAGATAGTCTATCAGGATATTGAACAGGAACCGATCGAGCTGCGCTTCGGGCAACGGATACGTGCCTTCCAATTCGATGGGGTTTTGGGTGGCGAGGACAAAGAACGGCCGCGTCAGAGGCCGCAACTCGCCGGCCACGGTGACCTGCTTTTCCTCCATCGCTTCGAGGAGGGCGGACTGCGTTTTCGGCGGCGTGCGATTGATCTCGTCGGCCAGAAGAACGTTGGTGAAGACGGGGCCGGGGACGAACTTGAACTCGCGCCGGCCGCTGCCGCGATCCTCTTCGAGAATCTCGGAGCCGACGATGTCCGACGGCATGAGATCGGGCGTGAATTGAATGCGCTTGAACTTCAGGTCGAGGATGCACGCGATCGAGCGAATCAGCAA
>Ga0315277_10010933_pt1 | contig 11460 bp, 11 predicted proteins | sample YL17G05_15_MG_FD_203695 | JGI IMG/M metagenome (GOLD analysis project Ga0315277, IMG submission 203695) | Sediment microbial communities from Yellowstone Lake, YNP, Wyoming, USA - YL17G05_15 | ecosystem: Environmental > Aquatic > Freshwater > Lake > Sediment | place: USA: Wyoming | collected...
GAAAAGATGCCGCCTGTCATGCGATCTTGGGCGCAGTTGAGACTCTCCCGAAACTACTATTTGCGACGTTTGCTCTTGTGCGCATCACGATGCTTGAAGAACGCGCGTCAGACAGGGTTGCTGAGTCTGGTCTATCTCTTTTCTTCTTCCGTGTACGTTTCCATTGGCAGCGCTCTCAAGTTCTACAAGGTTTTCAGATTTCTATGTGGGATGTAGTTGGGTTGCGATTTCTTTCACTAATGCATACGGGATCTAGAATCACTTAAGAGCAGGTGCGAGAGTCCAGCACCGTCGAGACTTGTGATCTACAGGGTGATTGTTTGAGGACTCTGATCGTCTACTATTCTAGGACGGATACGACAAAGAAGGTGGCGGAGGCAATCTCGAAGCTTCTTGGAAGCTCTTCGAGAGTTCTAGAGGCCTGAGCTTCACAGATTGCACATCACTAGTTCTCATCTCAGAGTTCGGAATTCAGGCCACATTCACTTTCGACCGCCACCTCAAAACATCCGGAGTAAGGACCATGCCATAAATCGCGAGAAGAGTAGACCGACAGCTGTCGCGCCGCCATACCTCGTTTGCGCATGGATAGCATACCGTGCAGCCGAGCTTTTCGGATAGGCTCCAAGTCTTCGGGCAGGATCGTCAAGGTCTGTGTTCAAATATTCTCAGCGCATTTGCCGCCCACAACTTCTGTTTCTGGGTATCCGTGAGGTGGGCAAATCGGATCCGAGCCATCTCAAATTCTTGGTCATAGATGGGACTGCCGCTGGCGAAGAGAACGCGTTCCTCTCCAATCTCAGCCACCACTTCCTCGATGAAGTCTTCTCGATATGTGCCAGCAGTCTCGATGGCAACGTTGGGGCAGGCCTCCAGCATACGCCTTGCTTCGAAGAGTAGCATGCCGCTGATGTTGATCTGTCCACCGTTGCATGCAACGAATTGCACTGCGGGATAGCGGGAGGCTATGTCGCGGATCTGGGTCGGATGAGAGACTCGCAGGTGTCCGGCGTTGATAACGACCGGCTTCTTGTGACGTTCAGCTTCCTCTAGTAAGGGGTGTAGGATTTGGTCGTTGGCCTGGAAGTTCTCTTCCCAGGGATCCAAGTAGAGGCCACATGCTCCATGCTCTTCAAAGCCTCTTCGCGCCTCGGCCAGTGCGGCCTCGCCCTGCCATGGATCGACCCGACAAAGACCTAGGAAATGGTCTGGATGCTTTCTGAGGGAGTTGGCTACGAGTTCATTCACGGGAGCGAGGTGGTAATCGCGTGGCTTGACTGGAACGAGCACCGACTTATCAATACCTAGGCGTTCCATCTTGGCGAGGATTTCTGGCAGTGCCTGTCCGTATCCGAATAGGCTTGAGCCCAGATATACGCGTGCGTCGACGATCATTGTTTCCCGCTCCCGGTGGTCACGCGGTCAAGGATCTTCTTGATGTTTCGGTAGAAGACGGCCTCTAGATCGCTTGTGGTCAGCCCGGCCATTTTCACCTTGTGTACCTCGATTTTGGGGTCACAGCCTGGCCCATCGCTAGCGTAGAGCACCCTCGAAGCGCCGACACGTTTTACAGCCTCCCTAATGACTTGTGGGTAAGGCATGCCTGAGGTCTCAAGTACAATGTTGGGGTAACGCTCTGCCACTCGTATCGCGTCCTTGGTGTGGAAGTAGCCGCCGGAGTGGCCGAGGATTATGGTTGCGTCGGGGCAGGCGTGGGCGGCCTCGGCGATCTGCAGGGGCAGCGTGAATTCCTCGTCGCCGCAATGGAACAGGACGGGCGCGTTGTAGTTGGTGGCGAGACTGATCAGGTCGATGGTTTCTTGGCGTGCCGGGTGGCAGCGGTTGCCGGCTGGGTGAAGTTTCAGGCCCTTGAAGCCTAACTCCTCCATAGCCCTCCTGAAGAGTTGCTGAGCCTCCTCGCCTCTGCGAGGGTTCATCCGGGCGTAACCGATCAATCTGCTCGGATGTTTCTGGACGGCTTCGGCGATGAATTCGATTGATCCCTTAACGTCCGGGGCATCAACATACGTCATGATGATGCTCTTGTCCACTTCCGCCTCATCCATGAGACGGATGATCGTTTCCGGCGGATCATACCAACCGAACCTGTCAACATGAGTATGAGAATCGATGATCATCTCAAACCGCCCATATGGCTACTAGCTAGATCATCTATTAAGGGTGAGCAGCGAGCGACTGCGCTGTTTGTCGAGTCGTGTAGGAAGAATGATTGCTCAATTGTGCAGATGACGACTACCCGATCGATGCGGGATTGCTACGACTTATTATTCTTCGATGCACTTGCTAACTTGAGGCAATAGTATGCGCTTCATAGTGTATGGAGCAGGAGCCATCGGAAGCACTCTGGGCGGCCACCTCCACAGGACAGAACATGAGGTTGTTCTAGTCGGCAACTCTGAGCATGTGGGCAGGATTCGGGAATCAGGACTCCGTCTCGTGACCCCAGAGCAGACATATGTGCTGAAGATGCCTGCCGTCAAAAAGGCGGAGGAACTGGCTCCATTCAGGGGCGACGATGTCTTACTTCTGACAGCGAAATCACAACATACGCTCACCTGCCTTGGACAGTTGAGGAATGCAGGGGCTCCGAGAACTCTTCCAGTTTTCTGTGTTCAGAACTCCATCTGCAACGAGGCTTTGGCTACACGCGTATTCGACCGCGTGTACGGCGTCATGGTCAACGTGCCCGGAATATTCCTCCAACCAGGAGAGGTCATCAACCCCATCATCGGAAATCGCGGCTTCCTCGAAGTGGGCCTATACCCAAGTGGACTGGATGAGCTGGCACGTGAAGTTGCAGAGTGCTTCAAGAAGGCAGGATTCGTGGGCGGCGTCAACGAGACGGTCATGCGGGCGAAGGCCGGTAAATGCCTAGGAAACCTTGGCAATGCCATGGGAGCCATAACCGATGGCAAAGGTGACAGCAGTGAATTCATGGCCGCAGTGAGGAAGGAGGCCATGGAGGTCTGGAAGGCTGCGGGAATCGAGTGGGAGGATCGCGAGGAGTTCCGGAAACGCGTTCGATCGCAACGTGGGGCCACCACGATGCCGAAAGGTTATGAGAGTATTCGTGGCCGCGGATCTTCATGGCAAAGCCTCGTTAGAGGGACAGGTAACATCGAGGCTGAGCAATTGAACGGAGATGTGGTCAAACTGGGCAGGTTGTTGGGCATCAAGACGCCCTACAACGAGCTACTGTGGCGACTGGCAGATGAGATGGCCGAAAAAGGAGAGAAACCTGGCAAGTACAGCGCAGAAGATCTGACAAGGATGTTGAGCGGATCGCAATCGTGAAGAACAGCGCGTGCGCCTGAACAATTATAAGCGTTGACCTTTATTCTAGCTGCAGATTCGAGATGAGATCTTTCGTTTCTGAGCGAGCAAAGAAGACGCCTCTCTCCGGTATTCGCGCTATCTTTGAGAAGGCGCAAGCTATTCCAGATGTGATCAGGCTTGAGGTCGGTGAACCAGATTTTGACACACCAGAACACATCAAGGCAGCAGCAGTCAGGGCTTTGAGTAAAGGTGAAACCCATTACACGTCCAGCGCCGGGATTCCGGAGCTGAGGGAAGAGATCTCGCGGAAGTTTCATGTAGATAATGCCTTGGAGTACGATCCAAAGACGCAGGTTGTGGTTTCTTCTGGCGCAGTCAACTCTCTCTACTTGGCGCTTATGGCAATTGTCGATCCTGGTGATGAGGTTCTTCTGCCTGACCCTGGATGGGCCAATTATGAGGTATTGGTAAGACTGGCGGAAGGCATTCCTACACGATATCCTCTGAGAGAAAGGAGTCGTTTCAATCCTGATTCGGAAGAGTTGAGAGGGAAGATAACTCCAAAGACAAAGGCAATCATCATATGCAGTCCCAGTAACCCGACAGGAGCAGTTCTAGAGGAAAGGCGCCTGAAGGAGCTGGCCTCGATCGTTCAGGAATGTGACCTGATGGTCATCTCCGATGAGGTTTACGAGAAGATCATCTACGGAGACGCCTCACATCGGAGCATAGGCTCGCTCCCTGATATGGCCAAAAGGGTCGTGACTGTGAACGCTTTCTCTAAGACATATGCGATGACCGGTTGGAGACTAGGATATGCTGGGGGACCGAGCGAAATAGTCAGCCAGATGGTCAAACTCAACACAGGACTCAATAGTTGTCCAAGCTCAATTGCGCAGAGGGCTGGGATCGAGGCATTGAGGGGCCCTCAAGACTGCGTGCGACGAATGCGTGAGGAGTACTTGCGAAGAAGAGATTTCCTTCTCGAAAGGCTTAGACGCATTCCTGGCCTGACGTGCGTCGTGCCAGACGGTGCCTTCTACGCATTCCCCAACATTCAAGAACTCGGGCTTTCATCATTCGACTTGACTATGGCTTTGCTCGATCGAGCAAAGGTATCCTCGGTGCCAGGAAGTGCTTTCGGCGCATTCGGAGAAGGATACGTTCGGTTCTCTTACGCGAACTCAATAGAGAACATTGGCAAGGCGATGGACAGAATCGAAGCGGCGATTCACTCAGGCCTGAAAGCGACCAAGGAATGAGCGCCAGATCCGCCGAAACCGAACAGAGGCCTAAACCAGCCGACTAGCAAACAGAGCCCCACAAGTGGTCATATCCTTCTGTGGGTCCTTCCCCTGCCCATTGTCATGCGCCACGAAAGGATTTATGTCGCGCTAAAGAACTGACGCCAAGTCATCAATGGTTGAGGAGATTGTGCCATGAAGAAATCTCTTGGAGCAAGAACCATGCTCTATCCTACTCCTGTTTCGGTCGTGGGAACGTACGATAAGGAAGGAAAACCGAACATTATGACTGCTGCTTGGGTGGGCGTATGTTGTTCGAAACCTCCATGCGTTGCAGTTTCGTTGAGAAAAGCTACGTACACGTATGGTAATATCGTGGAAAGGCGAGCCTTTACGGTTAGCATACCGTCTGAAAAGTATGTCAAGGAGACAGATTACGTCGGGATTGCGTCAGGGAGAGATGTGGACAAGTTCTCTGCTGCGAAGTTAACTCCAGCCAGGAGCGATGTTGTAGATGCTCCTTACGTTGAGGAATTTTCCCTAGTCCTAGAGTGCAAGCTTCTTCACACAGTCGAAATTGGATTGCACACTCAGTTCATTGGCGAAATAGTCGACGTGAAAGCTGACGAAGCGGTGCTTGAGAATGGGATTCCTGACATGAAGAAAGTGAACCCAATTCTATATGCCCCAGTGATTCAAATGTACTATGGTGTCGGAGGCTATCTTGGAAAAGCCCACTCCCTAGGGAAAGAGGGCGCGCACTAACATCAAAATTGAGAAGGGGTTCCATATGGCTAACGAGGTTTGGAAGACAGTATACTTCGAGAAGCCAGGTGCTGATAACACGGATGAGACTCTCAGGCTGGCAAAAGAAAGGGCGAATGCACTTCATCTGAGGAACGTTGTCGTTGCTTCGTCAACAGGTACGACCGGGGCTAAAGCATCAGAGGTCTTCAGAGACCACAAACTGGTGATCGTGACGCACGTAACAGGATTCAGAGAGCCGAACGTGCAGCGATTCACCACCGAGAACAGGGCTATCGCTGAGAAGAATGGAGCTAAGATAATAACTGCTGCTCACGCTTTCGGAACCCTTGGCAGAGCAGTCAACATGAAATTCAACACAATACAAGTCGATGAAATCATCGCACATGTTTTGCGGCTTTTTGGAGCAGGTGTAAAGGTGGCCTGTGAGGTGACCTGTATGGCTACTGACGCAGGTCTGATAAGGGCGAACGAGGACGTGATTGGAATAGGGGGAACAGGAGGAGGCGCGGACACAGCAATCCTTGTCAGGTCGGCTAATACGCACAGTTTCTTCGACATGAGAATTCGAGAGGTAATCTGCAAACCTCGAATGTGAGATCCGCACGCGCTGCCATCTGACAGGCACTTATATCCCTCCTCCTTTCGGACTACAAGTCTGTGGATGATGAGTTTGGAAGGAAAGCACAAGGTTGTATGCCCTCTCTTTCTCGACAAGGATCCTGATTTTGAAGAGGAGATCTTTCGCGGCGTCGCGACTTTTCACCCCTACAGGTGCGCCAACCAGGACGAAGTTGCTCGGGTCGTTATGGATGCGGATGCGATCATCACGGGACCTTTTGAAGTGCGGGAGAAGGCCATAGCCGGAATGACGCGATGCAAGATAATCCAGGCACTGGGTGTTGGATACGACAGGATTGACCTGAGAGCAGCAGGGGAAAGAGGAATATTCGTATGTAATGTGCCTGATTACTGCGTGAACGAGGTTGCAGACCACACAATCGGACTTTTGCTGATAGCAAACAGAAGAATGCTGAGCTTGATCGACGCGGCTAAGAAAGGAATGTGGTTCACGAAACTTCCTGATGAAATATCTACGCCAGTATTCGGTCTTGCCGGGAGAACCCTTGGAATAGTTGGACTGGGACGCATAGGCACAGCGGTTGCCATTAGAGCCAAAGCTTTCGGCATGAGGGTGTTGTTTTATGACCCGTATCTTAAGTTAGGGATCGAAAGGTCGCTGAGTCTTGACAGATCGGAGACTTTGGAGTCTCTTCTGGAGAATTCTGATGTCGTAACTATCCACACTCCGCTGACCGATGAGACGCACCACATGATTCAAGACGATGAACTGAAGAGGATGAAGAAGCATGCTTTGATAATCAACACGGCCAGAGGCGCCATTGTAGACAAGAAGGCTCTCTTGAAGGCTCTGAGAGAGAAATGGATCGCAGGCGCGGCTCTAGACGTCATAGAAGACGAACCTCCAGATCAAACAGAGCCTCTGCTATCTCTAGACAATGTCGTAATCACGCCGCACAGAGCTTACTACTCAGAGGAGTCCAATGTCGATTGTCGCCGAAAGGCAGCAATCAACGTCCTAAGAGTTCTACAAGGAAAAACCCCCCTCCACATCGTCAATGAGCAATTCCTTAGAAGACCTTAGGAGGCGCGGGCTTTGAAGAGAGAAGAGTCGAGCCTCTTTCGATGTGAGCCTTAATTAGACTACTGTTCTCCACTGGATTCTGGACCAATAGGAAGGTGCTTGGCAACGAGCTTTTCCATAACCAGCGAAGCAGTCAACTTCCTTCTGAAACAGGAACCTCCTTCTCTTGAAGTCAGGAAAAAGGCAACAGAGCACGTCATTGATGGAGTCGGACTCATGCTAGCGGGATCAAGAACGGAAGCCGTAAAGAAGCTTGTGGACTTCGTGGCAGGGAAGAAGAGCGCTGGAGTATCTACGCTTGTCGGTTTCAGCCAGAAGACACATGCTTCGGAGGCAGCGCTGGTCAACGGCACAAGCGGCCATGTTGATGACTATGACGATACTCAGCTCTCAACTTCGCTTGACCGAATATATGGCCTCCTTACCCATCCAACAACGCCGGTGCTGGCCGCTGCGCTTGCGGTCGGTGAAATGGCAGGGTGTTCAGGCGCAGCGTTCCTTGATGCGTTCATCGCAGGATTTGAAGTGGAATGCAAGCTAGCTGAAGCGGTCAATCCAGAGCATTACAGGAGAGGCTTTCACAGCACAGGCACGATTGGCGCATTCGGAGCATGCGCCGCATCAAGCAAGCTTCTGGGACTCGATGAAAAGGAGCTGAGGTTCGCCTTAGGGATAACGTCAAGCCTGAGCTCGGGCATTAGAGCGAACTTCGGAACCATGACAAAGCCCCTACACGCTGGAAAAGCAGCTTACAATGGAGTGATTGCCTGTATGCTGGCCAAGAGTGGCTTCACCGCAGACCTGAATGCTCTCGATGGGAGATGGGGTTTTCTCGAGATACTTGGTCACGGAGTCGATCCCGAGAAGATCTTCGGGAAGCTGGGGAATCCGCACTCGCTGATCAATCCCGGAGCTTCCATCAAGATGTATCCCTGCGGTTCTCTCGGCCAGCCCTCAATGGACACACTGCTCGAAATCGTTTCTGAGGAAGACCTTAAGCCAGAACATGTGAGAGAGATCAGGCTACGCGCCGGACCAAACATACTCGAACCCCTCCGATACACTCAACCAGCCGACGAACTGCAAGCGAAGTTCAGTCTCCAGTTTGGCCTCGCGAGCATTCTCCTGAAACGTCGAGCCGGCCTCCGTGAATACACACTGGATTTCTTGAACAGTGCTGAAATGCAGCAAGCCTTGAAGAAAGTGAAAACCGTGCACGATCCTCAGATCACCAGAATGGGAACGGACAAGATGAGAAGCATTGTCGAGGTTGAACTGAACAACGGACAAGTGATCAGCCGAACGGCTGATACTGCGCGAGGGACACCTGAAAAGCCGCTCAGGGAGACTGATCTTCATGAGAAGTTCAAAGAATGCGCAACGTTTGTTTTGGACGAGGAAAGAGTGGATCTACTTTTCAAGACGATTCAAAGGATCGAAGAGATTTCTGACATCAGGCAACTGACATCGGAACTGATGCGATGAGCGTGCGCGCAACATCAAGGTCTGGCGGGCACGATGGTTCTCGCAAACTACCGATTCTCTGTGGCTGCTGCAAGGTTTTGCGCGCTCTATCTTGTGAATGAAGCATTCATAACTTACTTATTTGGAAAAGTCTGAACAAGATGTCGGTTGAAGCAATTGCCTTCCGCTCGCGTAAAGGTTCTTGGAATACTGATCGTAGCAGCAGTTCTGAGCGGAGTAGGATTCTACTATGTCGCCATCACAGGAACCGTATCACAAAACCTGACGACCATAGCCGTTGCCAGAACCACGGCATATGAGAAATCACCCAGAAACATAGTGTTGATTGGTTGGGACGGTACTCAACGGAACCATCTCAAGGAAATGATCTCTCGGAAAGAGGTGCCGAACCTCATGGCTTTGGCCGCGGAAGGTAGGCTGGTCGACATAGATGTCACTACGGGGGCCACTGACACGAAAGCCGGATGGTCGCAGATTCTGACAGGTTACGTGCCAGAGAAAACGGGCGTCTTCAGCAACAGCAGGTATCAACCGATTCCTGAAGGTCACACGGTCTTTGAGCGACTGGAAGCCTTCTTCGGGCCTGAAAACATCGTGACAATGGCCATAGTCGGCAAGAGGGGCCACGTGGACGATGATGGTCCTTCAAAGATCCCGTTCGACCAGTGGGCTCAACGTGAAAGAAGGCAAGGCTACACGGTGCCGACGCCCAAACCCGGGATGACTGTCCGTGAGGGAGGCAAGATAGTCCAGGAAAACGGCACTTTCTACGTGGCGTTTCCTGGCAAACCCTACTTCAACGCGAAGAATCACATGGACATGTTTCTCAACGGCCTCAACCAAAATGAGAAAGTCGGCACAGTGGCCCTTGAGAATCTGGAGAAGAACAGAGACAGGCAGTTCTTTTTCTTCATTCACTTCGCAGAACCGGACCACTCAGGGCACGCGCATGGCGAAAACTCTCAGCAGTATACCGACGGGATAAGGTCGGATGATGAGTGGACAGGCAAGATCATCGCCAAGCTAAAGCAGTTGGGCTTGTATGAGGAAACGCTCGTGTACGTTACAGCCGATCACGGGTTTGACGAGGGAAAAACCGCGCATTCAAAGGCACCATACGTCTTCCTCGCAACCAATGATCCAAAGGTCAGTCGCAACGGTGATCGAGCAGACATCACGCCTACGATTCTCAAGAGGTTCGGCCTCGATCTGTCCAAGATACAACCGGTTCTGGACGGCGTGCCACTGGACGAGCCGGCACATACGAAAGCCACACCTCTCGGACTGAAGTCTTCGCACGTAGGCTTCTCTTGCTCAATCGCTCCAATAGCTTTCCCACGTTCCTCGAGGAAATCTAGTTTCCAGAACTAGGCTACTGCTCCGCTTCTTGGGATTAGGAACAGCTTAGTCTTGATCTTGCGTGGGCGTCATGCATCGAGTTAGCGTGCGCTGAATGTGTTGATTACTTTTGCCTTCCTCTGTTGGTTATCTGCCTCATTGCTAAGATCCTTGTGCGGACGAAGATATGTGTCAGTATCCACCGAGAGACGGAAACGGTGCAGACAGCGGCAGATCAAAGACTACTTTCAGAAAGAGAAGAGGTATTGAGTCTGGTTAGTTCAGCGTTCGCTGACCCTTCTCATCTGCGCACATCCACCAGTTAAGATCCTGAGAAGAGACCGTTCGTAAAGACATTTGCCTTGGGCTAGCTGTTCTCAGGACAAGGCGATCGTCAGTTGAGATCCGTCTGATTTGCCGAGTTTCTCCTGAATATGTGCCAAGGCCCATATCTTGCGAGACTAGTCGCGACATGATTCGATCCAAATACGTTGCGAGAAACTAGGAAGACAAGCTGTCTCGTCTCATATTCGTTGAGGTAGCCAAGTGAGTGAATGTACTCGTGGAGAAGCATGGAGAATACGAAGGCTCGGATCTCCGAGAGGGTTCGATACTGCACGGCCAAGTCGAGGAGTGCCTTGTTCACTACGATCCTGTTCGTGCCAACAGGGTGTGCTGCGCCGATGTGTAGGGGGAGATCGACCAGTTGAAGGACCATGTCTGCGCGTTCCTGACTCATGTTTTCTCTGACGCTGCGCTTGACAAGCGCAAAGACATCACTGAAACTATCGCATTTTGAAAGCAGATTATCGTACTCGTCATTGGATTGAATCTGATCAGGAGCTGTCTCGCTTCGATTCTGCTGAGCAGATCGGAAGATACGCATGAATTCATTCAGAACTTCGAGCAATTCACTACTGATCGGGATGGTGTCGAATGCTGAAAGAACCGTCGTCATTCTCGCAGTTCCTCCATGATTATGTCAAAGATTCTCGCGAGGGCTGGTCCTGCGGTCATGAAGAGGATTCGGCCAGTGTTGGAGATTTGGTATTTCCCGCGGCTTGGTGTTTCAATGAACCCAGCCTCACTCAGCCTGGTTGCATGCTCTCTGATGATTTTCGGATTCATCTGGAGGTCTTTCATGATTTCTCTGAAGCTGAGAGTGGAGTCTTGATCTTCCATCAGGCTGCGGAGCATTCTGATCCTGTTCTCGTTGAGCATTGCTGAATAGGTCTTGAACAAGCGTTTCAGCTTCTCGCGAAAAGCGTCCAGTTCAGCCTCCAGCTCTTCTTTTGGCCAATCGCTTGGCGAGAGCGGGATCTCGCATAGAACCTCGCCGTCTCGCATTAGCAGAAGGCGTAGCGACATGTATGTTACCTTGGAGTAAGATTACCGATGGGTAATATATATTCATGCCGTCATCATCTCGGGCGCGCACTAAAGGCTAAGAAGCTGGGAACCTGTAAGAGTACAACGCCCGAACGCGATGACGCTATCCTTTCTGTTCGTCCTTCTCCTTGCGGCGCTTCTCATAGCCTCAGCCATCAGGACCATAAGCAGAATCTCCAGGGGTGCCAAGACTGACTGTAGAAGCTGCGGTCTAAGCGCGTTTTCCCCATATCGGGGAGAGAGGATTTGCAGGTTATGCGCAAGGTCGAGGGCTGA
>Ga0315277_10010936_pt1 | contig 11459 bp, 5 predicted proteins | sample YL17G05_15_MG_FD_203695 | JGI IMG/M metagenome (GOLD analysis project Ga0315277, IMG submission 203695) | Sediment microbial communities from Yellowstone Lake, YNP, Wyoming, USA - YL17G05_15 | ecosystem: Environmental > Aquatic > Freshwater > Lake > Sediment | place: USA: Wyoming | collected...
TTTCAATATATTGATTCCAACTCGATGTATACAACGATGAAATGCCGCTTATATAATCCAATCCATAGATGTTTCCAAAATTCGGATTCAGTATCTCTCTAAACCTTATAAAATCCTCAATACGTCCACCTCCGTGGTACCAGAGAAGGAGAGGAGTTTCACCGAATATGGTTTTGCTATAATCGGTGTAGCCAATCGCTGCGATTCTGAATAGTTTTTTATCCTTCTGAGCCTCCGATTCTTCTGAACTCCTGTTTTCACGATTGTTTTGATACACATCGGAATTTCCACTATCGCTTTCGGTTTCTTTATCAACTCTTTCCGATTGAAAAATCGCTTCGACTGATGCCGGCATGGATTTATAAAATGATGTTGTAATCAATTTCGTACCAGGATTGATCTTCAGATAAACCACGCTTTCAGTAATGCTTAAAAAGAAAATAAGGATCCCGATTATGAGCGTTCGCTGATTGCTCTTCCGGTAATGGATCGCGAATGCGACAAGCCCGGTTACCAGGACTATTGCGAACAGAATTTCAAGGTAAGCTGCTCTTAGTATAATCCCGATGTTCTGAATCGTGTTTTCGCTTTCACTCCATCCAACAAGAGTTTCTCGAATTCTGGTGTAAAGGCTTTCGAGCGTTCCAGGGATTATGTAATCGACTGCAAGAGCGAAAATAAACATAAATAGAGCGAATATCCCCCAGAACGCATACCATTTTCGCTTGATCCTTGGATCAGGCGGTAGTTCTCGTCCGACAAAGTTGCGAAAACCGTATCCGGCAAGTATCGATGCTCCAAGCGCGTAAAAAGCGAGAAAACGATCCGGCGCGCGAAAATTCCCAAGCGGTGGCAGGATTTTCTCCATCAAGGGATAGAAAAATGTATGCTCCCCGAGACCCATCAGAAGACCAATAATTGCGATTAACCTCCATACCCATGGCGACCTTGATACGAAAAATCCTGTCAGAGCCATGATGAAGGGAACTATCCCGAGATAAAGAAAGAGCGTCATCTGGAATGGAATCGTATCTCTCATCAGCACATTTGGGTTTTGTGCCCAGTATGGTGGTATCAACATATCAAGAAGATGATATGGCGAGAATGAATACGTGACATCTTCTTTCAAATCGAGATGTATAAACGATTGCTGATAAAGCTCGTTTGTTGGGAGTATTTGAATACCGGATATGATGAATGCAAGCGGTAATGCTATCACGATAATACTGAAAACAGGCATAAGAGATGTTTTCTTTTCGATCATACGCGAAATGAAAAGAATGACCGACATGAAAAGTATTAATACGAGGGTCATCGCAACGACCTGTATGCTTCCTGAGAAAATCTGAATCGCAATCACTATAGCCAGCCATGTTCCGCCTTTTATTCCTGAACCATGCCAGATGTTCCAGACTAACATTGTTATCAAAGGTATCCATGCTACCGAACGCAGGATTGGTGCGTTTACTATGAGTGACACCGGATAACCCGCGAGTGTAAAAACAGCTCCCGCGTATAAAGCTGGATAAAATCCAAGTTTTAAGTTTCGTGTTAGCAGGTATAGAAAGAACCCACCGAGTGCAAGGTGCAGAAGCATATCGATTGAGAAAGCCAGTGCGCCATCAAAAATCGAATAAACAAAACGAGTAACAGGATATAAAATCCCACTCTGACCTTCCGCGTGAATCGGATGTCCTCCGAAGAAACCGGGGTCCCACTGCGGAAAATGTCCAGACTCGATCTCATTGTCAATGAATGTTTCCCAAGGGATGTAGTGTTGTGAGATATCACCCGCGAAGAATACACCGCGTCCTGTGACAACACCGGAAAAGACAATCACCACAAGCGCTGAATACAGAATAAAAGCGCTGATGTCCTGAAGCAATCGCCGCATTCAGCGATTTTACCATATTTGTTATATTTAGACTGTTTCAAAATTCAGAGAAAAGATGTATTATTCGATGACAGGCGGTGTCCCTTTTTTAAGCAACGGTCATGTGTTACACTTAATAAATGAATTCATGATAAGGAGGCATGAGATGAAAACACTTAAAGTCATAGGAATATTGTTTATATTTTTACTTGTAATTGGCGGATGTTTGAGAGATAAATCAGAGCCGATTACCATTGATAATATCTTTGATAATCCTTCCGTGGAAATGGCAGAAGTCAATGGTGCTCTGGGAGTATTGGGTACTTTCAATCTCTTAATATCCGATGACAGTTTAACCGTTGATTTATCTACAATGCGTAAATTGAGTATAGGGGAGTCATACATAGTAAGCGGTGAAGCTTTCTTTGCAATATCACCGTGTCGGGACTGCCTAAGAATTAACAGTGTCGGGTTGAACCCTGATAATAATATCATAGTTGAATTTGCTCTGAAGCATCCTTTTCCAAAAGGCAATACCAACGAGGATCCGTCACCCACAAACAGGCTTGATCTTGATATTTTTGACGTTGCCCTGTTTTTCAAACCACAGAACCTGGTGCCAGTAAAGTATAAATTGATCGAAACTGATATTTACTCGGGCATCATTTTAAATGCCTCTGGCTACGGCAGAGAGCTAAAGAACCTTATAGATGAGAATGCAGCTTTACCATACAAAATATGTTATGAATCCCAGGAAAACAATCGATTTGAGATGGGGACAACGTGGCAATATTTCGATGTTCTAATTTCCAAACCCGGATTAAATTTTGACCTTTATCTGACAATGAGTTATGGCGCCAGCGCGAAGATGTACCAGCGGCTTAATCCTGTATATTATGTGCCAGAGTTTAATCGAAAAACCGCATGGAAAGTTGAAGTAGAGGCTATGCCCTGGTATCAGGACTACCCTACTACAGTTATCATTGATATATTCGACTGGAACCACGGATCCACTGTTGCGGAAAATTTCCCTGATCCTGATCACGCGAACTATATCAGCACCTCCAGTGATATCAGCTCTGTCACAGTTGAAGTTCCAGGCATGACAAATAACATTATCGTAGCTGAAACAAACGACAACGAAACTAATGGATGGAACGACCCGATCAGATATAAAGCCACATTCACAAATGAAAACGAGCTTCCGGTTGGTGATTATATTGGACTTGTAAAGGTTAACGATTCAAGAGAGCCTGGGATTGTAATTTTTGGTGGTGAGACTGATACTCTCGCTCACTCAATCGGCGGGAAAGAACTTGCATGGCGAAATATTCCGGAATTTGCTACCTACCAGACATTCAAAGCTTCTGTTGTTGATTACATCTGCGGTCCTATTACCGGTGAAGTAATTGCTCCTTTGTGTCCGATTGAAGATGTATACAATGGTCAAACTATTGACTTTATAGTATTGGCATCGAGTGCTTATGGCGGCGAACCGATTGTTCTATATGAAGCAGATTGGGATTATGATGGAATCACTTTCGATGTCGACTCTTTTAATACAAATGGTGTATTCGAAGATGCCGGGCCATTTGATAACCCCAACTGTGGTGGATCGAATGATCCTGTTACTTATACTGTCGCATTCAGAGCGACCGACAGTTGTAACCCACCAAATAAGACGATATTCAAAACATGTGAACTAACCGTTGCCTACTGCTGCGGTCCTATCACTGGGGTGATAATTACACCAACCTGTCCGGTTATGGGAATTTTCGATGGTCAAACAGTCGATTTTGTTGTCTCTGCCTCAAGCGCAGCTGGTGGAGATCCCGTATATTTTTATGATGTTGACATCGATTATGATGGGTATATATTCGAAAGATATGCCTTTAATGGTAATGGATTATTCGAAAACCTGGGACCGTTCTATAATCCAAATTGTGGAGGAACCGAGGAACCTGTAATTTACACTGTTGCATTCCGTGCCATAGACAGCTGCAATCCACCAAACGTAACTATATTTGCTACCTGTGAAGTGACAGTGAACTGTCCACCCCCACCAGTTGGTTGGGCTCGCACATGGGGAGGAGAAAAAGAAGATTCATCTGGAAATGTAGCCTTTGATAGTTTTGGAAATATTTATGTAGTTGGAGCATTTTATGGTGCTGTTGATTTGGATCCTGGAACCGATGAAGATTGGCATTATGCATCCAATTATGGCAATTATATAAGTAAATTTGATAAATATGGTGATTTAATCTGGGCACGTACATGGGATACAAATGGCGATCTACCATTCTTTGTGGATGTAGCCATTGATAATGCAGGTAATATCTTCATTACAGGTGGTTTCAGGGAGACTGTTGACTTCGATCCAGGTCCTGGTTTCGATATTCGCACTGCTGCTGGAATTTCCCACGATGCCGACATTTTTATAAGCAAGTTTGACATCAATGGAAATTACGTTGGCGTAATCACATTTGGTGGTGATAGCCAGGACGAGGGGTATGCGATTTCTGCGAGTGATTCGGGAGTTTATACAACTGGTTTAATCCATGGGACTGTCGATTTTGATCCTGGTCCAGGTGAGGATAAGCATTCGGGAAGCGCTTATATATGCAGATATGACACAAATCTTAATCTTGTATGGGCATGGGCGTTTGGTATTTACAATAACGACAGGGTATTTAGTGAAGATGTTCTGGTTGATAATTCAGGGAATGTATTTTGGGTTGGAGGTTTTGATGGTGAAGTCGATTTTGATCCGGGTCCGGGTGAAGATATTCATTATGCACATGGTTCAGAAGGTGATGCATTTCTTGGGAAATTTGATTGTGATGGTAATTATGAATGGACACGAACCTGGGGAACAGCTAGTAACTCATCGGTTTCATTAAATGAATCGGGTAATATTTTTGTTGCTGGCGCTTTTTCTGGAACTGTTGATTTTGACCCGAGCCCAAGTGTTTATGAAATTACATCTAATGGTGAATGCGATGCATACTTGAGCAGCTTTGATACGGATGGGAATTTCTACTGGGTGCGATCATGGGGAGGAGAAAATCAGGAATCTTGTCAAAGTTTATATTCTGATGTTGCAGGAAATATATATATTACAGGATTTTTTCAGGGACTCGCTGATTTTGACCCCGGTCCGGGTCTTGATGAAGTTGAATCACATGGGAATTATGATGTTTTTTTAAGTAAGTTTGATCAAAACGGGAATTATTTCTGGGCTAGGACCTGGGGTTCAGAAGATAATGATAATGCATGGGATGGAGGGGTAATATCAGATGACTATGGAATTGTGTACATGGTTGGAGATTTTAGTAAGATGGTTGATTTTGATCCTGGTCCAGGTGAGGATTTTCGCTCTTCTTCTTATCTTAGCGACGCATACCTGTTGAAATTACTACCAAATGGCTATTGGGAATAGTTATTTACAACATGATTTACTAAAATTTTATACAGTTGAATAGCTAATTTGTAGCCCCAACATGAGAACCTGTTGCCAAGAAGAATCTAGAAAGATATAAACAATAGTAAGGCTTGTTCGTAATGGGGATTAAATCGATCTCACAACTCCTGAAATGAAATCCTCCAATTCAACCATAATCCGCTCCTCCTCCGCTTCCATGACAGCCCTTTCTTTTGTTATTTCATGGTCATATCCGAAAAGGTGGAGTATGCCGTGTATTATCAATCGCGCTAAATATTTCCTTGTTAATTCAGGATCGTTCTTTCCCTCACGACTCACCCACTCAAGTGAAATCACGATATCGCCAAGGATTAATTTGTTTATGGGAACCGCAGTGCTGATAATCTCCTCGATTTCATCCGGCTCGTGCTGCGGAAAACTCAGGACATCAGTTGTTTCATCGATGCTGCGGAATCGGTAATTTATGCTCCGAATCTCCTTATCGCTTATCAGCGATACGCTTAATTCCCATAAGAGGAATCCAAGTTCATTCAGCTCATCGGAGCGTTTTTTCGCTGTTATTGAATCCACAACATGACGAGCGCAGCCGGTAACAAAACCGGTGTTTAAACCGACAGGGTAGGGCAGCTCTCTTCGTATATATATATCACCCATCCCTGACCTGTCCTTTCGGCTCTCCTGTTTGATCCTGTTCTATTTGATTTCCACTTTTTTCATCCGCTTTATCGATTGGACCTTCCTCTTTTTCCTTTGCATGTATATGTTTTTCAAGACGGCTCTTCAATTCCTGTACATCCGGGTATTCAATCCGCGAATGATAAATGCCCGATAGTGTTTCTATTATTGTCTCTTTTATTTTCTCAAGCTGGGAAATTGATAATCCGCATTCATCGTATTGCCCGTCGAGGAGTCTTTGGCGGAAAATGGAGTTGATTGTCGATTCTATGCGATGCGGAGTGGGTTCATCAAGCGACCTTACAATGCTCTCAGCGGAATCAGCCAAAGCAATAATGACCATCTCCGGGTATTGCGGTCTGGGGCCCTCGTAACGGTAATCGAATTCATCGATCGGATTTCCATCGCTTTGCGCGAGAGCCTTGTTGAAGAAATATGTCATCATTGTCGTGCCGTGATGCTGCTGGATTGCATCGATGATTTCCTTCGGCAGCCGCGATTTCCTCGCCATCTGAACCCCATCCTTTACATGGCTTAGCATAACAAGTCTTGACAGCGATGGAGGGTATCTATCATGTGGATTTTCTTTTCCTCCCTGGTTCTCTATGAAAAAATGCGGCATCTTCGCTTTGCCTATGTCGTGGTAAAGTGTCGCGACTCTCGCGAGGAGTCCGTTCGCACCTATCGATTCTGCCGCTATTTCCGCGAGATCTCCTACTATCAGCGAGTGATGATAGCTTCCCGGTGCGTTTCTTCTCAACTGCCGAATCAGCGGGTGGTTGATGTTTGAAAGGTCGATTAAATGATACCTTGTGATGATATTGAAAGCCGGCACGTAAAATATTGTCGTTAAGAAGATCATCAACCCCAACGCGATCACACTTGCAGTGAGGTTGTAAAGTAGAAACTGGGGGATCATTTTTAATGGTTCATTCAACAGGAGATTGACCCCGATAATGGTTATCGAGCCGACAAGAATTATCAAAATTGTTCCCCGGAGGATATCAATATGACGGCAGTCGCGTTTAATCAAAAAGCTCGATATCGCTCCGGTTATCATACTGCTTAAAAGAAACGAACGATCGAGATTGAAAGCCAAAGCGAGAAATGCTCCCTGGAATAATGTACTTAAAAGGCTCGTTTCAACGGAGATGAAATAAGTCACCACCCACGCGTTTGTTAATAACGCTATTAGAAGCAGGTATTGAAGCCCTTCACCGGGGAATAATCGAGTGATTAGTATCCCGAGAACTATTGTGATTAGAGTCTGAACGAGAAATAGATAATACAGTCTTGAGTCTTTTAAAGGATTGGATGTCAGTTTCCCCATGAAATACCAGAATATTAGAAATCCGGCGAGCGAGAGAAGGCACATCGTGAAGAGTTTTTTTATCCTCGTTCGAACTTCCCTTTTGGATTCAATCCCGAATTGCGTCTTTAGAATATCTATATGCCGTTGATTAATCACTTCTCCTTTTCGAAGGAAAATCTCGTTCTTGGATACCTTTTCAGTTACCTCCTTGAAATGGCTTTTTTGCGCATCTATCAGCTTTTGCGTAGATTCATTGTCGGTTTCAGAATTTGGTCCTATGAAAGAGAAAATTATTTTTTCGCTGATTTCCGGGGATGGTCCCTGCTTTTCCTTTGACCGTATCAGATTCCGAACCTGGTTCCTGTGCATTTCGAGTCGGTCTTCCGCGATGGCTCCTCTGAGTATAGTTGTTTGTACCTGACCAAGCTGTTTGAAATACTCAATCCTCGCAGGCGGTGGAAGCAAAAGGAGTGCTTTCAGGTCGTTTATTGTAAATCCTGATGCTTCGAGCTTCGGCCAGAAACTCTTTTTCAAAAGCGCGGAGAAAGATTTGTTAAGCTGCTCATCGGCTCCATTTTGAAGCGAATTGATGAATACCCTGAATTCATCAAGCTGCGTAAAATATTCCTCATTCAACTTTTCCGATACTTTTCGAATCGGCTGGATTCTTTCATCAAACAATTTCCGAGCTTGTTCTGTCTTTTCGCTATTTACGAATTCGATATCGTACGGAGCCGTATAATCTTTTTGACTAACCTCTCCAACATGTACTCGCAATTCCTGCTTCGGGAAAACAAGGAAGACTATGATAAGTACGATCGCAAGATAACAAAGAAAACCGGCGATGAAAAATCGTGCCTGTTGGTTCGGACGATAATCCCTTATGCTGTTAATCCATTTGATATCGCTGATATTCACTATTTATATTCCTGTTATTTTTCGTTTTCTTCGTTTGATGATTTGTTTCTCTTTTCGCGATCCCTCTTGTCAGATTCCTCATATGCCGCTACTATCTTATGTACCAGAGTATGCCTTACAATATCGGTCTCATCAAGCTCGTTGAATCCGATTCCATCGATGGAATGAAGAAGATTCCATGTGAACATCAGTCCCGATGGTTGATCACCCGGAAGGTCGACCTGCGTCGGATCTCCGGTCACTACCATCTTGCTCGATGGTCCCATGCGCGTTAGAAACATCTTCATCTGTTTTATTGTCGTGTTCTGAGCTTCATCGAGGATGATATAGCTTCGGTTCAATGTTCGTCCGCGCATATACGCAAGCGGCGCTATTTCTATTACCTCATGCTCGATTAATTTACGGCATCTTTCCACTCCGAGCATCTCGAAAAGCGCATCATATAGGGGACGGAAATATGGTTCCACTTTCTCATATAGGTCGCCGGGTAGATATCCGAGACTCTCCCCGGCTTCAACTGCCGGACGAGTCAATATTATCCTCTGTACTTTTTTTTCCGACAGATGGCTAACCGCAATCGCAACCGCGAGATATGTCTTGCCGGTTCCCGCCGGTCCGATACAGAAGGTAATCGCGTTTTCGCGCATCGAATGTATATATTTCCTCTGTCCATCAGACCGTGGGAATATTCGTAATTTTGCCGCGATTACATAATCCGGCTGCGGCTTCTCGGGGATTTCTTCTTCCTCCTGCTCTTCCTCGTATTCTACGGGTATCTCCCCGTATTCATCGTCGGTCTTGCGCCTGGCTTTTTTGCCATCCCGGCTGCGCGCTGTGTTGATAAGATACGCGACCTCATCAGGCTCCACCGGCAAACCGCGCTCAGCGAGCTTCCTCATTTTTTCAAGAAGTTCGCATATCATCTGCGTCTCCTCTTTGGTGCCGACTATTTTCAACTGCGTGCCGCGCGGGATTATCTTGACATCGGTCATGTCCTCGATGACCCTGAGATTCTGGTCGCCGATGCCAAGAACCGAGATAACCTCGTTCTCGTTGTTGAAATCAATCGTATCTGTGTACTGTCTCTTTTTCTTGATAACGACCCTCCACCTGGGACATAAGTCCTTGAGATATCAATGCCATTATATGACAATCGCAAAGTCAGCTTGATTCAGGGAATACAAAACTGCCACCATCAGAGTCAAGCCTGACTTTGGCGGATTAATCATATCTAATTCCATTTTCGCCCTAATGCATGAGAAAATCAAGCATATCAGTTAAAAAGGAGACGGGGAGAGCTGAGGGATAATATCGTGAAAAAGAATCCGAGATTTGATAGACTATTCGATGGCTGGATTGATATATTTCACGAGACTCTGGATGAAAAAATCGTTAAAAGGATCACGGATTGCACGAATCGAGAGATTCCATATGGTGATGATGAATTCAGGAAGTATATATCGTCAAGGACAGGGCGTGAAATATCTGACCGATAGAGAAGTCGTCCACGAAAGCCGCATGGATAATGGTACAAAAAGGCTCTGTCCCATTTTTTGCATTTTTTGTATCATCTTCCGTTCTCAGTGTAAATCACCAGTCATGTTCGGGGTGTAGAGACCATAAAATAATTTTTCTAGATTAATTAATTTAAGGATTTTAGATGAAGCAATTCCAAATGCATATAATTATCTATTTTTCTTTATTACTGGTAATACCTCAAATAAATTATGAAAATACTGATAGGAATATCGTTAATCGTTATCCTACTGATGAAGAGATAATGATCCCTGCTGGACGTTATCAAAGTAACATCAACATGGAAAATAATGCACAAGTGCAATTTACTTCGCCGAGAGAAGAACCTATCGTCGAATGGTCCTTAACTGTGCCAGATTTGGATCCGGGAAGTTTAATGGTAGATAATAAAGGTTACATTTGGTATTCAGAAGATCTAAAACACAATCACTCTCAAAGGAATATTACGTGCCTAGAACCGTTTGGGATAAAAATAATGACAATACCTATTTATGGAGTTCAGGAAGTTTGGCCAATACTCATTTGTGCCAATTTGATTATATTTCAAGAAAAAAATTATGCGGATAGTTTAATATCTCTTAGGTGCATTGATAGCAATGGATTAACAGTATGGTGCAGTGAACCCGTAAAATCATATTCATTTTGGCCCAGAGCTTGGCGCCTATCTGGAAACCGCTTCATGATACCGGTTGGAAAATCAAACCTTGAAATATTTAATATCTATTCGCTTTATGATGGTAAATTGCTTAATCGGATTAAATTTCCAGAATATGATGGTGAAGCTTGGTATTTGGGACCTCTGAACTTACCCGATGGTGGATGGATTAGCTGCACTGATACAGGTATTACCAAGTTTCAACCAAATTTTGATATAGCATGGAGATATAACATATCTGAGCCATTTCTTAATAGTAGACCGGTATATTCGCCTAATGGAATGCTTATTATAGGGGATTCAACAAAGCTAAGCGCAGTTGACATTAAATCGGGGAATCAGATCTGGGAAAACAAAGATAGCGGTAATTATCGCCCTATCGGGTTTACACCAAAAGGTAATTTCATAGCTTATAGTGAAAATTGTTTATCTGCGTTCGATATTAAAGGCAATCATTTGTGGTCCACAAGAGCCGGAAGTTATAAACCTTTTCCAGATGCTGATTTACTCATTTACAAAGATAGCTCTATCCTATTTTTTGACCAGGAAAATTTGAATTTGATTAGTGCTAATGGAGACATTATATGGACTTTGAATATTACATATCTGCTGGGTAATCATCCTATTGCGATATCTGATTGTTATCTTAACCCAGCCCCTGATGGAAGAATCATCCTTAGTTTTAAAAATCTTGGTGAACCCGATGATACATTAATTGTTTCTCTAAGATCACAAACCTAATTCGCAAACCAAAAAAGCGAAAAAGGGGACAGAGCCTTTTTTTAATGCGAATAAATAAAGGCATTGCAGAAATACCATATAGTGTATTGCGGAAATCGTAAAATAGTTGGTGAAAATATTCTATGCCAACGAAACCATAATCTTCTCTTTTTCTTTAATTCCCATAGCCACCATCTCCGCTAATTCGAGCAGCCTGCATGAGTAGCCCCATTCGTTGTCGTACCATGTCTGCATGTATATCATGTTCCGTCCGAGCACTTTTGTCGCGCGTGTATTAACAATCGATGATCTCGAATCGCCAATTATA
>Ga0315277_10010937_pt1 | contig 11458 bp, 9 predicted proteins | sample YL17G05_15_MG_FD_203695 | JGI IMG/M metagenome (GOLD analysis project Ga0315277, IMG submission 203695) | Sediment microbial communities from Yellowstone Lake, YNP, Wyoming, USA - YL17G05_15 | ecosystem: Environmental > Aquatic > Freshwater > Lake > Sediment | place: USA: Wyoming | collected...
CGAAGCTTCAAAGAAGAAATAATTTCCTCTTCGGTCTTGAGTTTTCTTAATTCCAGACATTCTTCCCAGGGCAGGGGTGTTGATTCGATATGTTTTCTGATTTGCAGCGCTGTCTGCAAACCGGAAAACAGTTCCGCGGTACCGAAAGGTTTCCGCAGATTGTTCAACACAATCCCTGAAGATTCAGGCTGGCCAGATGAAGAGATTTCAAAGACAGGAAAAATTACAGCCAGTTCGCCATCGGAACCGGTAAAAAAACCATCCTTGGATAAGTTTATCCTGTCTCCCCTGGCCCAATTTCCTTCGAGAATTGTCAGTTCCGGTTTTTCCAATTCCAGCGCTTTAGCCAATTGAGAGGAATTTTCCAGGGCAATAGGTCTGTATCCTTTCCAGGAAAGTGCGCTGGCCATGGCTTTCCTTAGGACCGGGTCGGAATCCCATAAAAGAATCTTATACAACTCAGCTCTCCCTTCTTAGCGTGGTTCTTTTATAACATTCGTTTGGGCCTGCAATAACTATAATCGGCGGATAACTGTCATTACTTTACACCCATATTATATCCTCCTTCAGGACAATTTTTTATAAAAGTTGAAACAACTGTTTTAGAAAGATTGAATAAATCAAACAAAGCATTACTGTGGTAAATATTATATGTTTAATTATAATAACAGATAAACCCAATAACAAGACTTTGTACAATTTAATTCAAGAAATATTTTAATAAATCAATTATTGTTATAATTTATATGTTTGTTAAGAATATTATGTTTGTTATGTTTGTTATGTTTGTTATGTTTTCAAGGAGAGTCCGAGCTGTACATGAAATAGAAAATAGTTCTATTGCTTATCATAAAACACTGAATTATGTGTGTGATATAGGTAAACCAATGAAAATAAAATGAGAAAACCCAGAAAGCCGGAAAATTTAATATCAAATGTTAATTAGCGTTTCAAATCCATAAGAATTGAAGGGAGGAAATTTCAGGAGGAGAAAATCAGGGCGAAAAAACTAGTACTGAATGGAAATAATATCCGGGTGGATGGTGGATATGGTCAAATAAGGGGAAAATTGAAAGAATATTTTCTTAAAGACTTGACAATGGTTGTTATGTTTGTTATGTTTGATATGATTGATATATTTGTTATAATTGTTATATTTGTTATGTTTGAGGATTTTTCTTATGGAAAAGGTCATTGAGGAAAAATACATACCCGAGCCTCAGTTAACCACAGGTGATATAGCACGCTATTGCCATACTACGGTGATGCAGGTTAACCGTTGGATAAAAACTGGAGACCTTAAAGCATTCCGCTTTCCCGGTGGACAGCACAGGGTTACCAAGAAAGAATTCAAAATATTTCTGAAAAGTAACGGTATGCCAATCATCGAGGAATTTTTTCTGGGGAAAGGTAAAAAGAAGATACTGGTGGCGGATGATGACATATCTGTGGCTAATGCGATCAGCTACCTCCTGCGGACAAGGTTTAATTTCGATGTCGAAGTTTCACGTGATGGTTATGAAACTTTGATCAAGGCCGGGGATTTCAAACCGGATCTTCTTATTCTGGATATCAGAATGCCCAAGATTGACGGGCTTGAGGTCTGCCGTCGCCTGCGGGAAAACAAGGATGTTACCCCGGGTATAAAGATTTTGGCGATCACCGGCCATTCCGAAGCTTATGACCGGGACACAGTCCTGGCCAGCGGTGCCAATGACTACCTTATCAAACCGTTCGATAAAAACGCTTTACTTGATCACGTAGAAAGGCTCATCGAGTGAACGGGAGAATACCCAAGATATTAGTGGTCGACGATGATCCTACTTTCAGAAGAGCGGTGAGCAGACTCCTTGAAGCTAAAGGATATCTGGTATCCGAGGAATCCAGGATTCTGGTGGTGATTAAGACTATCATGGACCAAAACCCGGATTTGATTCTTCTGGACCTCTACATGCCCGAGTTGCGGGGAGTGGATATAATCAAGACCATGAGAGAAATGAGTATTAATGTACCCATAGTAGTTATCTCGGGACATATCAACATTGAAGATTTCCAGATTCTCCATGAATACGGGGTCAATGACGTTCTGGTCAAACCGGTAGATCTGAAAACACTGCTGAACAAAATAAAAAGCGTGCTCAACCGCAAGGCTGAAATGCCCGGGGCTGGAAGGGAACAGGGGTGAAAAGTCATACCTTGAAAATGAGCTTCAAGCGCTTTGCCCATTTAAGGCAAGGCCGGTCATATATGTCTTAGGTAATTAATCGAAACTGAAAAGGACAGTAAAAGTCCAGGCCGGGTTAAAGGAGAAAAAAGAATGAATAAGCACAGTGTAAGAGAATACTTAACGGTTTTTTCATTGGTGATTCTAACGTCATCCGGCGTCCGGTCGGAACCTCAGGGGCGTGAGCTGACCGAGGAGGTCTTTTTCCAGCCTTTGGAAACCGTTATCACCGCCGGCCGGACTGAGCAGAGCATCGAGCGGGCGCCGGCTACTGTGGCTGTCATTTCTGCTGATGAAATTAAGGCATCCGGAGCCATGACCATCCCTGATCTTTTGAGTCTGGTACCCGGCCTTGATGTCATGACCATTAATTCCTCCCATTCCGAGGTTAATGCCCGCGGCCTGAACCAACTCCTCTCCAACAAGATGCTGGTACTGATCGACGGCCGCTCGGCTTATTTCGATTTCTTCGGCGGCGTGATCTGGCAGGCTCTGCCGATAGTCCTCGACCAGGTGGACAGGATCGAGGTGGTACGCAGCCCCAGTTCAGCGCTTTATGGCGCCAACGCTTTCAGCGGCGTGATCAACATCATCACTAAAAACCCCAGACAATTACACGGAAGCCACCTCACTATCCAGGGAGGGGAAAACTCCACCCTGTATACTTCGTATATGTTAGGCAACCGGAAAGGAAACACCGGTTACCGTCTGGCGCTGGGCACCAGGACAATGAACAGTTTCCAGAACCGACACCAGGGTACAGAGGATGTAGCTCTGGGAAACTTCCTCCTGGAACATCGTTTTGCGGATGATATCAAGCTTTCGGTCGAAGGTGGCTTAATCAACGGTTCCATAGTGCAAAATGTGCGAATCGAAGACACCAAGTTCGATGCCACTACCAGCTATGCCAAAATGAACCTCAGCCGCGGGACTTTTTCTCTGCAGGCATTCTGGAATCGCGGTGATGAAACAGGCGGAGCGTTTTTCCCTCCCGGTGACGATGTTCATATCCTTTACAACACCTTCGATCTTGAAGCTCAGCACATAGCTAACCTGGGGACGAAAAACACTTTTATTTATGGCGGATCTTACCGTTTCAACACTATTGAATCGAACATTATCGACCGTGACCATAAACAGAATCTACTGGCCGGTTATTTTCAGGATGAGTACAGACTGGCGCCTGAGGTTAGCCTTTTTGTCGGGACGCGCATTGACCATCACCCTCTGGTCGGGGTCAATTACAGCCCCAGGGGCAGTGTCATTTATGCCCCTGCCGGCCACAGCACTTTTCGCTTCTCCGTAGGAAAAGCATTCCGTAATCCCAGCTTCACTGATTCCTATATCAAGTTACCCATTCCCCAAGGTCCCCTGCTTGTCGGTAAATCCAACCTGGAGAGCGAAAAAATCACTACTTATGAAATAGGCTATACTTATTTTCCCAGCCATTACTTCCGCTGGGAAGCGGATATCTTCGCCTATAAGTTCAAAGATTACATCAGTACCGGCACCCTGCAGTTCGATAACGGGATACTGGTCCAGTCCTTTGTCAATCTCGGCAGCGCAACTGCTTATGGGTTTGAATTATCTGCTGATCTCGTCCCGGCCCCCTGGGTAAAATTCTCGGCCAACTACAGCTTCCAGAGCCTGGACAATGAATACACGGTGCTGAAAAAACTGGAACCTCCTAAGAACAAAGCAAATTTCAAGCTGTTTCTTTCCCTGCCGGCGAATATGTCGGCGGCTTTTCTGGTTAACTACGTGGACCGAAGCAAGTGGGAGGTTCCGACTTTGACCGGGACTTACGAATTAAAGGAAATTGCCGCACATACCCGCTGCGATACCCGATTTGGTTATTTCCTGGAAAAGGACAAGCTGGAAATGTTTGTCACCGCTTATAATGTGCTGAATTCGAAGCACAGGGAGTATCCTCTGGGCGTGGAAATCAAAAGGCGGGCTACAGCCGGTTTCAGTTTGTCGTTCTGAATTTATCCTCATTAACAAATGTTAATAATAAGTATTTGAAGATATGTATTATCCATTAAAAATAAATCTCCGAAAATTAGCTGGTTATCTGCTGATTTTCTGCCTGAGTCTCCTGGCTGCCGCATGTCCCGCCCAGGCGAGACCGTCGAGGGTGGTTCTGGTCAACAGCCCTTTGCGGGCTGAGTATGAGCAGGCCTCAAAGACCATTGTCAGTGCCCTTGTAAAAGGCGATAACAGTCTGGCCGCAGAAAAGATTACTTTTGACAGCAAGCCGGAAATGGAGGATAATTTCTGGAGGAAAGTTCTCGACAGGAGGCCGGATCTGATTGTTACCGTGGGGACCCCGGCTACGCGTTCGGCGATCAGCAAAGTACGGAATGTACCGATCATCTTTACCATGGTGCTGGACAATATCAGCGATCTGAACTCCGACTCCAGGTCTCCGGATATCAATGGTGTGACTCTGGCAATACCGGTCAGACAGCAGCTGGAGATGATGGAGCAGGCATTGCCGAATATAAGAAGAATAGGTCTGCTTTACAGCGGCAACTCCAGCCAGATTTATCAATCGGCCCGTGATATTGCCAGCCAGAAAGGATTGCGGCTTGTTGCCTCCGAGATTATTTCCGAGCGTGATATTCCGGATGCCCTGCGCAGAATAATTTCTGAGGTCGATATTTTCTGGATGCCGCCGGATGCAGTGATCTATGATCAGAACATCCTTCAATTCATCCTCAAGGAATGTTTCCGGAACAGCGTGCCGATAATGGCCCTCTCCAGACAGATCGCCATGGCCGGTACGCCCCTGGCCCTGGGTGTCGATTATGATGACATCGCCATCCAGACCGCAGAGCTGTCCCAGAGGAGAATTTCAAAGGGGCCTTTCTCTAAACCGATCGTCGAGCATCCGCGCAAGGTAATTTTCTATATAAATGAAAGAGTGGCCTCGAGCCTGAATCTTAATATCCCGGGAAGCATAATCGAGCAGGCGGTATTTGTGAAAAGCGGGAGTTATTAAAATGCCTTTTTCCTTTCTGAAAAAACCGGTCAGCCTGCGTCTGGGGACAAAATCGATCCTGGCAGTGACCACGCTTTTAAGCGCTATCTCGATCACTCTGACCACATCTTTCATCACCAGGCAGAAAAGCTCTCTTACCGATGAACTGCATAAGAGGGTACTTTCTCTGGCCTCGAACCTGGCCTTCAACAGCCAGTACGCTGTCTTCTTGCGCGATATCAAAACCATGCAGAATCTACTCGCCGGAGTTAAAAAGGAAAGTGATATTCAGGAAGTTTTTATTGTGGATACTGTCGGGGTTATCGTAGCGCATCAAGACACGACCAGAATAGGAAAAAGGATCGAATCCGCTGCCGAGCTGGACACTCTGCCTGAACAGAAATGGCTGCCCACAAAAAGGAAAAATATCTGGCGCACTATCACGCTCATCGAGATTGAAAGAACCGCTGCGGGCAGTGACGAAAAACTCCTCTTTCCGCCTCCGGAAAATGTCGACCATCCGGAAAAGACTGAGACTAGAGAATCCTATAAGGAAAAACTGGGCTATGTTATCCTGGATGTTTCCCTGGAGAGCATGAACAGGGCGCTGACTGTCAGCACCCGCTGGGCGGTGATAATCACCCTGTTCATGATATTTGGCGGAGTCCTGGCTGTAGTATACCTGGTGCGCAGCGTGGCTGTGCCGATATACAACCTCGCCGATGCGACCAGGGCTGTGGCCCAGGGAGACCTCGACCAGACAGTCCCGGTGCAGAGAAAGGATGAGATCGGCATACTGGCTGACTCTTTCAACAACATGATCAGGCAGTTGAAAGCTTCGCGGGAAAAGATCGAGGCCTGGAACAGGGAACTGGAGGCCAAGGTAGCCGAGAGGACAAAAGAGCTTGAGGAGAAGCACAACGAGCTGGAAAAAGCCTATGATGCGCTGAAAACCCTGGATAAGGCGAAAGATGATTTTCTTTCCCTGGTCTCCCATGAATTGCGTACGCCATTAAGCTCTATTCTCCTCTATTCGGAAATGCTGCTGGATGGCGTTGCCGACGGCGAGGAATCCAGGGTCGAATTTCTTTCCACTATCGTGGAAAACTGTAAAAGGCTGACCCGGCTAATAAATGATGTCCTTGACCTTTCCAAAATCGAGGCGGGTCGGATGCTTTTCAAACTGGAAGAGCTGAATTTCCAGGAATTGCTGGTCGAAACCCTCTCCGGAATCCGTCCGGCTATCGAAAGCAAAGGTATAAAGTTCAGCCAGGAAAATGTGGAAAAGGGCCTCCCTCTTTGGGGCGACAGGGATAAGATCATTCAGGTACTGACCAATGTCATTTCTAACGCCATCAAATTTACCCCCGAAAGCGGGAACATCTCTGTCTCCTTCACCAATCAGGGAAAAATGGTTTTGATAACGGTCAGGGACACTGGAAAAGGAATAAAAAAAGAGGATATACCCAAAGTGTTCGACAGGTTCAGCCAGTTGGAAAGCATAGACCATCACTCCAGCGGCACGGGTTTAGGCATGACCATTTCCAAGTCGATTATCGAACGGCTTAACGGTGAGATCTGGATCGAAAGCGAATTCGGACAAGGCACTGCGGTCTTCATCACCCTGCCCAGAGCGGAGCGTTTTTCCGAAATGATAATCGAGAAGACTATAAGCTATGGAAGCCAACAGGAATAAAGTACTGATTGTCGATGATGAGAAGGCCCTGCGTGTCGGTCTTTCTCTCTGCCTGAGGAACGCCGGGTTTGAGACAATGGAGGCCGCCGATGGAGAGGAAGTTCTCCGTCTGGTCGATGAATACCAGCCCGCGCTGATTATTCTGGATGTGATGATGCACGGGATCTCCGGACTGGAGGTCTGCCGCAAGCTGCGCAATAATCCCCGGACAGAGGGGATAAAAATAGTCTTTCTTTCCGCCAAAGGACAGTTGAAAGAGAGAGCCGAGGGAATGGAGGCCGGCGGAGACTATTATATAACCAAGCCGTTCAATTACAGAGAATTGATAAAGGTTGTCAAAGAGCTTCTCCAGACCAGGTGACTAACGGAGCTAATTAATGATCAGCGAGACTAAGGGAATATTGAATCTGGAAGATGAAATGAACGTGAATCTCTCCTCCAGGATACTGGTTGTCGATGACGAGACAGCGATCCGCAATGGTTTGGTTTATCTTTTGCGGCGTGAGGGTTATACCGCCCTGGAGGCTAAAGACGGTCGGGAGGCGCTGGAAATAATATATTCCAGAAAGCCGGACCTGATCCTGCTTGATCTGATGATGCCTGAGGTCAACGGTCTGGAGGTCTGCAGGAAACTGAAAGCGAGCGAAGACACCCGGCTGATCCCGGTAGTGATGATTACCGCCGTACACAGCCAGGATGAAAAGATCAAGGCCATAGATGCCGGGGCGGACGACTTTCTCAATAAACCGATCAATATCGCCGAGCTCCGGGCCAGGGTCAAATCCCTCCTGCGCATGAAACATCTCAATGACCTTTTGGACAGAGCAGATAATGTAATCGCCGCCCTGGCCAATGCCATCGAGGCCAAGGATAAGTATACCGAAGGCCATAACAAAAGGGTGTCCCGCTATGCTGTGGCTTTGGCCCGCGCCGCCGGTTTGTCCGGAAGAGAGCAGGAAATCATCCGCATGGCCGGGATTCTTCACGATATAGGCAAGATCGGCGTGCCGGACAAGGTGCTTAACAAACAGGGGCCGCTGGATGACAAGGAGTTCAAACGAATTCTTGTCCATCCCCAGGAAGGAGAAAAGATACTCAATCCTCTGCGCTCTCTGAGCACGATTCGTGATGTGGTGCTTTATCACCACGAGCGTTATGACGGTAAGGGTTATCCCCGGGGGCTCAAAGGATTGATGATCCCTGTTTATGCCAGAATCATGGCCATTGCCGACAGTTATGACGCGATGACTACCGATCGGCCTTATCGCAAGGCGCTCACCAGGGAAGAGTCGATCAGGGAGCTGGAAAACAGGGCCGGAGAGTTCTGGGATCCCTATCTCACAAAAACATTTGTCAGGCTGCTCGAAAAAAGCACGGATGGTTTTCTATTAGAAATCGAAGTTAAGGAGCACTGACTTTATGGCTGATCTGATCTTGTGGAACTCTATTGCCAGGCGCAGGCGATCTCCCGCCGATGATTTTCCAGACAACGGCTTAGCCATTCTCAAGGCTTATGTGGAAAATCATGGTTACCAGGTGGAGGTTATAGACTGGGCGCGGGGAAGCCAGTGGGAAAAAATGACGCCGAGGTTGCTGGCCAGGTTGAACAGATTGATGGCCGTGGCGATTCTGGGCTCCCGGTCTTTTTCTCCGGGGCTGAATAAAGCGATTTCGCGGCTGATCAGCCCACTGTTCATCATGACCCAGGAATCCATGTCCGCGATCCAGGGACACTTCGAGGCAAAACTGATTCGCAGTCTGGCCAAATATGTCAGCGACTCGGGCTGTCGGGTGGCGGGGATAAAAGCCTGGTACGGTGAAGCTTATAAAAGTGCCAGATTCTTTGCCCGCTGCCTGCGGGAACTCGACCCGGAGGTACTTATCGTGGTCGGCGGTCCGCATCCCACAACCTATCGCCAGGCGGTCCTTGAGGATGAGATCTTCGATATAGCCGTAGCCGGGGAAGGAGAAAGGGTGCTGGTAGGAATTCTGGAGCTGGCCCAACAGGCTAAAACAAGAAAGGAACTGCTCGATGAAATTACCCGCGAGGCTTCGCAGGGCAATCTGAAAAATGTCATCTACCGCTGTGACGGGAAAGTCGAAATCTCCCCGCCCGAGGAGACCGATGCCAATGACAAGGTGATTCCGGTCTATGACAATTTTGAAAGCAAGACACGGATACATGTAGTTGTGGAATCCCTGGGTTGTCCCTGGGGGAAATGTAATTTCTGCACCCACTCCTGCACCTATAAGAAGTATTCCATACGCCAGCCTGAGGCAGTGGTGGAAGAAATCGAAGGAATGCTGGCTAAGGGGATCGGTATCTTTCGCTTTTCCGGATCATCCACCAGCCTCAGCCACGCCAGGCGGATAGCAGAGGTGCTCGAAGAAAGAGGCTTGCGCATCAGTTACTCCATGTTCGGGAGGGCCGAATCCCGCGCCGCTGAAAAGGAAGTTTATGACAAGGTGGTGGATTCTTACAGACAGCTCCTGCGCTCGGGCTTCCGTTCCATTTTCCTGGGAGCCGAATCGGCCATGGACATTATCAACGACCGGGTAATGAATAAAGGAATCACCCGCTCGGATATAGTGGCCACCTCAAAAGCCATGAGAGAAGCTTCCCGCATAGAAGGCCTTCCGATGGATATCGGTATCTCGCTTATTTATCCTGCACCGACCCTAGGCCTGGTCAGTCTGGAGCGGTTGAAAGCGGAAAATATCCGGCTGGTCGAGGAGATCGAGCCGGATTCGGTCCTGGTCAGCCCGCCCGCCCCCTTTCCCGGTTCCGCCTGGTTCAGGGAAAAGGACCGGTTCGGGTTCGAGCTCGGCGACAGCTTTGTCCGCGATATGCTTGAATATGATTACATTCTCTACAAGCCTCTTTTTCTCTGGCCGGAGATCGGGATAAGGCTTGAGGGGATGAGCCAGAGGCAGATATTTGAGGAGTGCGAAAGCCTTCGACAGGCGCTGGATCAGCGGGGGATTGCCACCGAGGTGACCGATGTCCAGTTTTTGATGCTCAGGGCAGCCGGTTACGAGGGAAAAGAAGGCGTGCTGAGGTTCAAAAAACAAACCCAGCTTGACCTGCTCTCCTGTGATTACAGATGGATAAACGCTTTGCAGTTAAAGGTCAACCAGGCAAGCCTGGCTCTGGCCTCGGCCAACAAGGATAAAATATGGTCGCCGATTTCCGGAAATACGAAGATTTAAAGAAAAAGCCCCTGAAAGGAAACTGGAATGGGACATTTCTTGATTTGAGAATTTTTATCTTTCATTATTTTACGAGAGAGTAAAAATGAAGAGGGAGCCGGAACCGGGTGCGATGATTGCGCCTGAAGAAGTGGATGCCTATGACCGGACATCCAAGAAATATCTCAAACTGGTAGAGAAAAAATTCGTCAAACGCGTTTTCGATCTCCTGGCCCAGAGAGAGCTCTTGAAAGAACCCCTTGTTCTGGATGTGGGCACGGGCACGGCCAATATCCCTATACGATTTGTCCACGAGTTGTCTCCCGCGCATTTTATCGCCATGGATAAATCGATAACTATGTTGAAAAAGGCCAGATCGAATATCAATGACATAGGGCTCAGAAAAAGGATAAGCCTTGTCTGCGCCGATGCCGAAAGTCTGCCCTTTAAAGACGATTCTTGTGATCTGGTCTATAGCCATTCGACAATCCATCATCTGGTCGATCCGCTGAAAGCCATTGGCGAAATGGTCCGGGTTACCGGGAAAGGTTGCCAGTTCATAATCAGGGACTTGCGCCGCCCGCCCGCTTTTCTCCTCGAATTTTATGTCCGCATTTTCGGCCTGGGCTATGATGAGCTGACTAAAAAGATGTACCGTGAATCACTACGTGCCGGTTTCACTTATAAAGAAATGAAAAACCTGGCCCGTCAGATACAGAATGCCTCAGTCAGGGCGCGGCGGTTTTTTATCACCCATGTCGGAATGGAGGGAGTCCGTTACGATTCCGGTCAGCCGGAGGAGGAAAAGGCGGAGGCCATGGAGCTTGGAGTCAGATATTAGGACAGAGGGAAACAATGATAGCCGGTAAAAAGGGGCACTTTATCTCGTGCCCCTTTTTTTTAACAGTCCTCTCTGCGAACGGATTTTCGAAAGAGGAATCCGCAGCCGCAGGAGAATCTTGAATCAGGCCTTCCAGTGCGCTGTCAATGAGGAGAACCCTGTAGGCCGGATAATGTCCACCCTGATCCTTCGCGGCTTTTTTTCCTGGAAAGCCAGGGCCAGGGACAACTGTTCGCCGGGGGCCAGTCCCGGCAGGGCAGTTTCGTACTGTTCCATCGGCAGATTCTCGAAACCATATACTATCCAGCGCAGGCTATAGCCTTCAAGAAAGCAGGCAGGCAGGGTTTTCCGCGTAACTATTGTTGCGGAAAATTTCCCGCGCTTTTCTTCAAGCCGCAATGTTTCCACTGGACTGGATTCCTGTCTCAACACCTGGAAAGAGGGCTTGCGCTCCCCGTAAGGATCGACTACACCGTGTACCCGCTGTTTCAAGACACCCAGGCCCTTGTCCCCCATGTGAGTCCG
>Ga0315277_10010938_pt1 | contig 11458 bp, 7 predicted proteins | sample YL17G05_15_MG_FD_203695 | JGI IMG/M metagenome (GOLD analysis project Ga0315277, IMG submission 203695) | Sediment microbial communities from Yellowstone Lake, YNP, Wyoming, USA - YL17G05_15 | ecosystem: Environmental > Aquatic > Freshwater > Lake > Sediment | place: USA: Wyoming | collected...
TAATGGGAGGCAGCTGGGATCTGCGCGGTTATCCCCGCTGGTCGATTATCGGTTCCCGCAGCGTGCTGTTAAACCAGGAGATCAGGTTCCCTCTGTACTACAGGCTTGATGTACAGACCGGTCTGGGCAGGATACCGATACCCGGCGTGGAAGGGGCGTTCTTTTTCGATATGGGTAATGCCTGGGACAAAGGGGCGAAATATCCGGGACTTTTAGCCAGTACAGGTTTCGGATTGCGCATGAGCCTGGGAGGGCCGCTGGTGCTCAGGCTGGACAGGGCGAGACGGATAAACTGGCTGCGCGGGGGCATTGGCTACACCAAGTTCGACAAGAAATATTATACCAACTTCTTCTTCGGGTTCGATTACTAAATGAGGATACGTTGCCCCCAGTGCAAACGTCATTTCAACTATGACCCTGCGGGCGGTCCGGCTCAATGCCCATATGAAGGTTGCGGCTGGTCCTACCAGGGTCGGACTTCTCCCGAAAAGCCGGCTGTCCTTGATGTGGTCGCCGAACCGGAGAGCTTCCAGGAATTTACCGGCGCAGCAGAGGAAAAATTCGATGACAGCGGCAAAAGCCTGGTTCTACAAGAAGGGAGATTCCTCTCTCCCGGTTATCCGCCCTCCGGAGTCCCACAGGTTAATTACATCCGCTGTTCCAACTGCCGGATGCCCCTTCCGGATGATACCGAATCGTGCCCGGTCTGCGGCCTTGAACTGGGCAAGGCGTTCAGGGAGCGCGAAGGGGTGAGGGCAATCTTTGATGTTTCCGGAGACATAACTTTCACCCCCAAAATGGTTGCCTTCCTTTTCCTGGCCACTCTGGCCGCTTTTCTCACTTTTGTCTGGATACTGTCCAGGAAAGACAGGATAGATAATTTTCCTCCTCTGGCAACCGTGGAAGAGGCGAAACAGTCCGGCGACCTCAATAGTGCACTCCAGGGTATTCCCTTTGCCGAGATGAAAAAAGAGCTTCTCGATCCGCGTAACACGGATGTGCGCAAGGATGCTCTCAAAGAGAAATTCATCGGCCAGCGCGTAATCTGGTCCGGCCTGGTCAAAAAGGTTTCCGCCGAAAATAATCATTACCATGTGGACATAGTGATGGAAGGCGAGGCTTCACGCAGTTTTGTCACCTTGAATGTCCTTAAAATACCGACCAATGAAAAAATGATCGTCGATATCGAACGCGGCCAGACAATTCTCTTTTCCGGCAAAATTAACCAGTTCGATTTCGGCGGATCAACTGACTCTTTCGATTATTTCCGCGTTGTGCTGGACGACGGGATAATTCTTAAATAGACAAACTTATTTTGATTTTATAGCAAGGCACAAGTCACAGCACCCAGATATAAAGGGAAAAATAAAAAAAGCAGTGTTTTTTATACTGTGTTTTATGTTTTATAGTTTTTCTTTAGGGGCGAGGCATGCCTCGCCCGCATTTAAATAATTTACAAGTGGCGCACGGCCATGCGCTCCTGCAGGTATGAAGCAAAATTATCTGTTACTTCAGCAGTAACACTGTTCCTTTCCGGTTGACAATCCGAGGTGACCTTTTATGCCTGAAAGAAGCAAGTCCGGAAGTTTTATCCCCCACCAGAGGAAGATAGTCGCCCTTGAATATCTTCTCGATAAGCTCCGCGCCCGACGCTCTCGGAAAGAGAAGATTGTTTTTACCAATGGCTGTTTCGATATTCTTCATCCCGGCCACATCGCTTATCTGGAAGAAGCCCGGGCCTTAGGCGACCTGCTGGTCGTGGGGCTTAACTCCGACAGCTCTGTGCGCAGGCTGAAAGGCCCGGAGCGGCCGATAAACCCCCAGGAGGACCGGGCGATTATGCTGGCCGGCCTGGCCAGTGTGGATTATGTAACCTTTTTCGATGAGGACACACCGATAGAGTTGATCCGGAGAGTGGACCCGGATATCCTGGTTAAGGGAGGGGACTGGACTATAGACAGGATTGTCGGCGCGGATCATGTGCAGTCAAGGGGCGGCAAAGTGTATTCCCTGCCTTTCTGCCAGGGTTATTCCACCACTGCGTTGATCGAGAAAATCAAGGCTTTGCGGGAGATAAAGGAATGACCCTTGGAATCGCCTTTAAAAATTACATTGAAATAATTTGAATCATCAATTCTGGAAAAACAGTAATTCAATTATTTTTTAGATATGGTTCATTTTTTGCATTTAAGATGAAGAGGATTCGCCTGTGCCAGTAAATCAGTTAATTGGAGAGTCGATGCGTAAAAGTCTGACTCTTTTACCTGTTTTCCGTATTCTCGGCCTTTTGTTATGCCTCCCGGTTTATCTCGTTGCGCAGAAGATCGAGTCATCTCTGGATATAATCCTTCTTGAAAGCCCGCCTGATTCTGCTGTTACAGTACTCGTTCGTCCTGCCCTGGAAGTAGAGATAAACGGCCTGGAGAGCGACCTGGACCGTCTCAAAGTTTCCCGCGCCGAGAGGCACCGCCGGGTCATAGAAGCTCTGAAGAAAAAGAGCGAGACTGCCCAGTCGGGCCTTCGGGCCTATCTTTCGGATGCCCGGAAGAGCGGGAAGATCAGGAAATACCGTCAGTTCTGGATCGACAACCTGGTCGCGGTAACTGCCCGGCCGGATGTGGTGCGGGAGATTGCGGCAAGAAGCGATGTAGCCCAAATCCTGGAAAACAAAATTCTGACCCTTCAGGCTGATAAGAAGAAAAGTGATGTTTTTGCTCGCCGGGATGCCACCGCGCTGGCTGGATCTGCCTACCTTGCAGCAGGAAAAGTGACTAACTGGGCGCTGGATACCCTGAAAGTGCGCGGTCTCTGGAAACGCGGCCTGACCGGCAGGGGAATCCTGGTAGGCACAATAGACTCCGGGGTGGACGGTACGCACCCGGCGCTGGCAGCAAAGTGGCGCGGGGCCAATGGCGCCACGGACATAGAGAGCTGGTATGATTCCTGGAATGAGAACAGTTATTTTCCTGTGGATGACGATCCGAGTCTCGGCCCGACCCACGGGACTATGGTCATGGGCTGTCTCTTAGGCCAGACCGGGGCAGACACTGTGGGCGCAGCACCTGATGCTCAGTGGATATCCGCCAATGCCTTCGAATATGTCGGTGGCATTATGACAACCATGTCGGAAAAGATAATCAGTTGTTTCGAATGGATGGCTGATCCGGATGGCGATCCGGGGACAATAGATGACGTGCCTGATATTCTCAACCTCTCCTTTGCCGAGTCGTCTGATTATGGCTGCAGCGAGACCTACCGGCAGCCGGTAAAGAACATGATCGCACTCGGAGTTACGGTCATTATCGCCGCAGGAAACAAGGCGGGACGTGGTGATTATGTCGGTTCACCAGGCAGCTATCCGGATTTTTTCGCTGTAGGCTCTGTAGATAGTTTGAATTTCGTTTCCGAGTTCTCCACCAGGGGGCCTTCGACCTGTAACTCCTCTGTGTACAAGCCGGATGTAGTGGCACCTGGTGAAGGCTACCTTTCGACTCAGGGGTCTCTCCGGGGCGGAGGCTATAATACAGTAAAAGGTACTTCTTTTGCGACGCCTCTGGTGGCCGGTATTGCTGTCTTGCTCAAGCAGTACAATCCGGAACTGACTCCGAACGAGATAACCCAGGCGATACGCAGCTCGGCAAGAGACCTCGGACCTGTTACCGGGCCGGATAACGACTACGGCTACGGCCTGGTCAATGCCGAGGCCGCCCTGGCCAAAGTAACCCCGGCCTCGACACCCAGTTTCGCCATCCTGAATATAGATCTCCTGGCCGGCAGCGACAGCCTGATTTCCCCGGGAGAGCAGGTTTCGGTGATCCTCCGGGTGACTGACCTCGGCGCTGGCGCCGGATCAGTGTCCGGCACAGTGACCCCGAACAGTTCCGATGTCTCGGTGATCTCAGGTACTGCAAATTTCGGCGACTTCCTCCCCGGGGATGTCAAATCTAATTCCTTGTCCCCGTTCGTTCTCTCTTTCGAGCAGAATATACTCATCCCTGCTCAGCGCACTTTCAAGGTCACTTTCATATCCGGCACTTTCAGCAAGACCGTCTCTTTCGCCCTCAGCGTCGGCGGACAGCCGGAGCCTCCGGTGGAAGGAATGGCCAGCCACAATGTCGGAAAAGCGGGCCTTACCTTGACCAACTTTGGGGTGATCGGCAAGATTGACCAGAAGGGCGGAGGTTTTGTTTATCCGTATGGAGATCCGAGTGCCTCAGAACAGCTTTTCCAGGGATCTATCCTCGTAGCCACCGGCCCGGAAAATGTCTCCGATGCCACTTATAACGACAAACCAATGACTTCAGGCGAGGTCACTTTCGATCACGATTTTACCACTACCCAGGGAGGAAACATAAAGGTTCTCAATCCGGGGCTTATAGCTGACCAGGAGATAACCGGAGCCTATGCGGACTCGCGGGCAGTCAAGCCTCTGGGCGTCAGCGTCCATCAGCGGAGTTACGCCTATGCCACAGAGGGCGACAATGACTATGTGATTGTCGAATATACCCTTACCGGCCCGGAGAACAGTGAAATAAACGGTGTTTATGCGGCCCAGCACATTGACTGGGATGTAGCGGGCACAGATAGCGACGATCTGGTGGGCTTTGATCGCAACCTGTCTCTGGCTTATATGTATGACAGCAAAGGGAACATGTATGTTGGCCACGCCCTGCTTACCCAGGCGGTATCAGGGTTCAAGCCTCTGAACTTTAACAACGATATCAAGAACGGATTTACCGGCGCGGAAAAATTTACCGCCATGACCTCTCTCTCCCCGGATACAGTAACCGCGGTTTCAGCAGACTGGAGCGAGCTTCTGTCCGGGGGCCCGGTTAATATCAGGCCGGGGGAGGAGGTGACAGTGGCTTTCGCTGTAATAGGCGGGACCAGCCTGGCCGCGCTCAAGGAGCATACCCTGAAAGCCAGGGCGAAATTCCATGAGATCGCCTTGCTCAAGGGGCTTGATCTTGTTCCGCCCCGGATTGTCGCTGACACCCGGCAGGATGCGGACCTGACCGATACGTCTTACGCTGTCCGGGCGGCGATAACGGATGAAAAGGGCGTGGAAACCGTCGACCTCTGGTGGTGGGTGGTGGGATTGACCACCTTTTGGCGGAAAACTGTAATGGCGCCGTCTGGGACAGGAGATATCTATGAAGCACAAATACCTCGCCTGGGGACAAAAGCCCAGGTGAACTATTATCTCCAGGCCATTGATAACCAGGGCAACCAGGCTTTCTGGCCTGAGGGCGCCCCTCAGGTTTATTCCACTTTCGAGATCCGGGATCTGAACGTACCATTGATTACCGGCATTGCAGTTTATCCGGATACCGGAGGAACAAGCGGCGGATTTGTTGTCTCCGCTGAGGTTCAGGACAATAACCTGGCCCGGGTTTATGCCCTGCTCGTTATCGGAGACAACGCGCGGCCAGATACCCTCGACTTAGTCCCCAGGCCGGGTACTGGTACCTTTGCCGGGATAGTCAAAGACCTTCCCCGGGGCACCAGGATTTCCTATTACATAGCAGTAGAGGACGGTTCAGGCAACCTGGCCAAAGAACCTGCCGATGCCCCTCAGAGCCTCCTCTCCTTCGATTTCCTGCCCCTTATTTCCGGCGATGGTGACCTGAACGGGAAAGTCGATATTTTTGACCTCCTCGCCATGCTCAAAGTGCTCGCCGGGAAACCTTCGGACTGGGAACAATCATACGTCATGGATCTCAACCGTAATGGGAGAATCGATATTTTTGACCTCATCAAGCTGCTCAGACTTCTCTCCGGTAACACCTCCCTTGCCGGAAATAAATCTTCTAACTTGACATCTTCTTCCAAATCAGCTATAAAATACTAGCTCTTGCTCTCCTCGACTTTTGCAAACATGGCCTGCTTGTCGTATTTCCGGCTATTCACGATAAACAAAAGTTTCTTATCGCCGTTTGCAGTTTCCAGTTTATCCTGAGGTTATGAGGATACCTTTTATGCTGACCAATGAAGACCTTAAAGTCAAAAATCTCGGCCCATGCCGCTACGATTCCCCTCTCATTCTTTCCACTTCTCCCGGGGACGGCCTGCCGGACTATACTGTGGAGGGCACCACTGTTCCGTACTATGTGGCTAACCGGCCGGATGTGGAAGTTGACCGCACTCTGGCTTTCGAAAAAGCAGGGCCGAGAGGGAAACTGTTTTTCAACCCGCAAAAAGTCTATGCGGCGATTGTCACTTGCGGAGGCTTGTGTCCGGGATTGAACAATGTGATCCAGTCCATTTTTCTAGAACTGTATCACCGCTACGGGGTGAACAAAGTTTTAGGCGTGCGTTACGGCTACCGCGGCTTCGATCCTAAGGCGGAATTGGAACCTTATGAGATGACTCCCGCATTTGTCGACGGTATCCAGGAACAGGGGGGATCGATCTTGGGCTCCTCCCGGGGAAAGGTTCCCGCCTCGGTGATTGTCGATACTCTCGAGCGCTGGAAAGTGGATATACTCTTTGCCATAGGCGGGGATGGTACGCTCAGGGCTGCGCATGAAGTGGCCATGGAAGCGCTGGGCAGGCAGTCACCTATTTCCGTAATCGGCATCCCCAAGACTATCGACAATGACATCCTTTATGTCTATAAAACTTTCGGTTTCGATACTGCTGTGGAGGAGGCGCGTAAAGTTCTCCACTGCGCCCATAACGAAGCCAGAGGAGCGCCCAACGGCATAGGACTGGTCAAGATCATGGGCCGCGACAGCGGATTTATCGCCTGTTTCGCCACCCTGGCTTCCATGGTGGTCAACTACAACCTCATTCCTGAGATCCCTTTTCGTCTCGAGGGCGAGGGGGGGTTCCTGCCCATGCTGGCCGAGAGGCTGAGCAAGAGAGATCACGCCGTGGTGCTGGTGGCCGAGGGTGCAGGCCTGGAGCATATGATTGAGGGAGAAATGAAGTATGACGAATCAGGGAATATCATGTATTCGCAGATGTCCAAGGACATAGGCCTCTTTCTCCGGGATAAAATAATAGATTATTTCAAAAAAAATAACATCCCGGTCAATGTAAAATATATCGATCCCAGCTATATCATTCGCAGTGTGCCGGCCAATGCCAATGACAGCCTGTTCTGTAATGACCTGGGGCGTTCGGCTGTGCATGCGGCCATGGCCGGCAAAACCGATATGGTTGTCGGTCTATGGCACAATATGCTGACTCATGTGCCTCTGGCTGCGGCCACTGCCGGCAAGAAAAAAGTAACCTCGGAAAGCCATCTCTGGCTTGCCGTAACCGAGGCTACCGGACAGCCGGCCAGGTTTAAAACCGATTGACAGGAGCCGTCTTTGCAGCGTAAGACCAAGATCCTCTGCACCATTGGCCCGGCAAGCGCCAGTCCGGAAGTTTTGCGCCGGATGATCGAAAGCGGGATGGACGCGGCCCGGATCAATTTTTCCCATGGCAACAGGGAGGAACTCCTCGGTTATTTGCGGGATGTCCGGCGGGCGGCGGCTGAAATAGGCAAACCGCTGGCGGTTCTCGGAGACCTTCAAGGCCCCAAGATCAGGATTGGGATTATCGGGGGAAGCGGTAAAGTGGAACTTACCCCCGGCGCCCGCTTGGTAATAGACCCGGCGGTCGAGACCGGGGATGCCGAACGGGTGGGGACAAGTTACAAGACCCTGGCCGGAGATCTTTCACCTGGGGCCATGATTCTGCTCGATGACGGCTTGATCAGGCTAGTCGTGGAAGAAATCAAAGGCCGGGCGGTGTACTGCCGGGTGGTCGTAGGCGGTGTGCTTAAAAGCCATAAGGGCCTGAACCTGCCGGGAGTGAAAGTGAATATTCCCGCCCTCACCCCCAAGGATGAAGAGGATCTGGCTTTGATGATCGAGCATGGTTTCGATTATGCGGCCCTTTCCTTTGTCCAGAGCGCCGAGGATATCCGCCGGATGAAGGAGTTAATCCGTAAGACCGGGGGCGATATTAAAATCGTGGCCAAAATAGAGAAACCGGCGGCACTGGATCATTTAGAGGAAATTCTGGCAGAGGTCGATGGAGTTATGGTGGCCCGCGGAGACCTGGGAGTGGAGCTAAGCGTGGAACGGGTGCCCTCGGCCCAGAAGAATATTCTGCGCTCCGCATCCAGAGCCAAGGTGCTTTCCATAACCGCCACCCAGATGCTGGAATCCATGACTGTAAAACCGGTCCCTACCCGGGCCGAGGCCAGCGATGTAGCCAATGCTGTTTTCGACCTGACAGATGCCCTGATGCTTTCCGGAGAGACAGCCGTGGGCGATTACCCGGTCCAGACAGTAGCTATGGCCGCGGCTATAGCCATAGAGGCCGAGAAAGCCATGGAGTCCTGGAGCGATCCCCGCCTGCTGCGCCATCGCACCCGGGCCAATATACCGGATGCGATTTGCCATGCGGTTGCCGATGCGGCCAGGGATCTGGGTGCCAAAGCCATTGTGATCGGCTCGCAGTCCGGCCAGACAGCACTGCTTATGAGCAAGTTCAGGCCCCAGATGCCGATTATCGGCATCTCCTCGGATGAGCGCACGGTGAACCGCATGGCCCTGATGAACGGTGTCTGTCCTGTCCAGTTGCCCAGCATGAATGAGCTCGAGGAGAGTATCTCTCTGGCCGTGAAACATCTCCTTTCCGTGGGATTCGCCAATGACGGCGACATAGTGATGATGACTTTCGGCGCCCCCCTCCAGGGCCGCGGCAGGACTAATATGCTGCGGATCATCCAGGTAGGGGAGAAGTGTACGCCGGTTGAATAAAGGTAAAATCATTAAAAACAAAATATCCGCCGCGCCATTTATAAAACCGCTGAATCCGTCTTTTCCTTTGCCGCAAGTAAAGCCACTTCCTTTTTCAATCCCACCTCTTTGTTTTAACTTAAGGCATAAAAGTAAAATAAAAAGAACGCTTATTTTAGTTTTCACCATTTTGGGTTTATTCTATAAGTGTAAAAAAACTTGACAAAACAGACAGTAAGGTATATACAATATATATACAAATTAAAAGGAGGTGCTGACTTGGTTGTAAATAGTAAAATCAGAAAGTGGGGCAACAGTTTAGGTATTCGTATCCACAAAGTCATTGCCGAGCAGATCAACCTCAAAGATGGATCAGTCGTGGAGATACAGGTTTCCGGCAATAAGTTGATTATCACCCCCACGGCACCTGTCTATACGCTGGATAGTCTTCTGGCTGGAGTTAATGAAAATAACCTGCCTGGAGAGGTGGATACCGGGCCGGCTGCCGGGGCGGAGGCATGGTGAAAAAAGGGGAGTGGTGCCCGGATAGAGGTGATTTGATCTGGCTCGATTTCAATCCTCAGTCCGGCTCTGAACAGGCAGGGAAACGGCCCGCCCTTGTGGTGTCTCCGGCTAAGTATAATTTGAAAGTAGGATTGGCTCTGGTTTGTCCGGTAACCACAAGAGCTAAGGGATACCCTTTTGAAGTGGCATTGCCTGAAGGATCGAGTATTTCCGGTGTCATTCTTGCCGATCAATTGAAGAGCCTGGATTGGCGAACTCGCCATGCTGAATATGCCGGTCGGGTTCCTGAAGAAACAGTCAATGATGTCCTGGCCAGGATTGCCACCCTGCTTGGCTGATACGGCTAGATTTGATATTAACGATTAACTCTACAAGTCGTTGCTGCATACTTTCCCTAAGCAGTTCTTTCGCCTTCTGTAACTCTTTCATGGCTTTCGCCCGGGCTCTTTTTTGAGACAACCTACAATTTCGCTAAATTCTCTTTCGCAGGGAGAGTTTAGCAGTCAAGCGATATCCACTCACTCTATAAAATGTTAGAAATTATCTTGTTATATAAGAAAAGAGTGTTCTGGGTAGTATTATAGCCTGGGTGCCAGGGTAAAGGAGCGTGCAGAGGACAAGAAATTTCCATGTTTGCTCTGCTAAGTGTACAGCGCCCAGGCATGCCTTTCGCGCGGGCATTCCCGCGCGAGGCGATCTTGGCGAAGCGGAGTAGAAGAGTTAAAGCCAGGATTAACTTTCGGTTCCTTTGGTTACAAAGGAACTGGTTTTGCTTCTTTTGCCACCAAAAGAAGTTTTAAAACCTTTTGGGATGTTAGGCAATTGATAATTTTATATTTTTAAGCTCTAAATTTTCAATGATTTAGAATTTTATGCAACCCTATTGTGAATAATCCGTGATAGAAGACTTGAACCCCTCTATCCTTGCCAAAAAAGCCCCGCCGCATTAATTTGTATTTTCGATAAATTGCCAGAAATATGAAATTATCTGTAAAGCAAGGAGGAATTAAGCATGGGAGCCGCATATAGTGGTGCTGCGGTGATAGGACAATCAGGGGGCCCGACTAATGTAATCAACCAGAGCCTGATCGGAGCACTCCTTGAAGCCAGTAAATATCCGGAGTTGATTACCGACTTTTACGGTACGATTCACGGGGTAGAAGGGATAATGAAAGAGAACCTGGTCAATCTGCGCGCGGAAAGTCTGGAAAACCTCGAGCTGATTGTCAGGACTCCGTCGAGCGCCCTGCGCAGCGTGCGGAAAAAGCCCACCCAGGAGGAATGCAAGGTCATTTTCGAGAACTTCCGCAAGTACAGGGTGCGCTACTTTTTCTATATCGGCGGCAATGACAGCGCGGAGACAGCCCATATAATCAACCAGTTTGCCAAGGAAGCCCAGTACGAGTTTCATGCCTTCCATATTCCCAAAACCATTGACAACGACCTGAAGGAGACCGACCACTGTCCCGGCTACGGTTCGGCGGCAAGGTTTGTGACCATGGCTTTCATGGGCGCCAACCTGGACAACCTGAGCCTTCCCGGCATGTATATCGGAGTGGTGATGGGAAGGAGCGCCGGTTATCTGACTGCAGCCTCGGTTTTGGGGAAAAAACATAAAGATGACGGGCCTCACCTGGTCTATGTCCCGGAGAATGCATTTGTCCCGGAGAAGTTCCTTGATGACGTGGATAAAGTTTACAAGAAATACAACCGCTGCATAGTAGCGGTCAGCGAAGGCATTCACGATGCCTCGGGAAAGCCTATACTCCAGACCCTGGTAAAAGATGTGGAAAAAGACAGCCATGGCAATATCCAGCTTTCAGGCACCGGGGCACTGGGCGACAGCCTTTGCAAACTGATCAAGGATCACCTGAAAATAAGCCGCGTTCGTGCGGACACTTTCGGCTATCTGCAGCGCTGTTTCCCGGGAGTTGTCTCGGACATTGATGCCAGGGAAGCGCGGCGGGTAGGGGAGGAAGCGGTCAAAGCTGCGGTTCAGGGCCTGTATGAGGGAAGCGTGGCTATCCGCAGGCTCAGCAATAAGCCTTACCAGGTGGGATATGAAATCGTGGATCTGGAGAAAGTGGCTAAAGTTACCACTATGATGCCCAGGGATTTTATCGAGGGAGATAACGGTATCAGCCAGAAATTCATAGAATATGCCATGCCGCTTGTTGGTGAATTGCCTGAAA